>Ga0209203_1002536_pt1 | contig 12038 bp, 13 predicted proteins | sample AD_UKC109_MetaG_FD_184423 | JGI IMG/M metagenome (GOLD analysis project Ga0209203, IMG submission 184423) | Active sludge microbial communities of municipal wastewater-treating anaerobic digesters from Hong Kong - AD_UKC109_MetaG (SPAdes)... | ecosystem: Engineered > Bioreactor > Anaerobic >...
TTGGGTTTTCGCTTTTTTCGAAGACCCTATTGTCTTTTTGTAGGGAGGTAATCAGGGAGGTTGTAGGGACCTTTCAGGGATGTATTTTTAGCTTAAACAGAGGGATAGGGATATAGGGAGGTAATTTTAAGACTTTCAGTATTTTTTATATTCACTAAAACCAGAACATGCCTACATAAGAAAAATATCTTAAAACGTGGAGAATTTTTTTTTGTGTTTTTACCTCCCTACCTCCCTAATTCATTTGTAACAGTCATGAACAAAGCAATACAGATGTTGAGAATCTTTTGCACTCAGGGAGGTTGTAGGTCTCTGAGTTTAATTTCCCTGATAATCTTCGGGGATCTTCAACTCTTCCGTCATCTCCCGGATCTCCTGTACGTTCTTTTCAATTTCTGTATCCAGACGAGCGATCGAAAGGCGGATGAAGATGAATGCGACGATTGTTATAAAGATGATTGTAAGTCTGTACTTGTTGTATAAGTTGTGAAAGTTGTAATTTTCATCACCGCAATTAAATATTGTATAACATATAATTTAGCGAGGAATTTCTTTCGTTTTAGAGTATGTGCGAATAACTCTTTGTATGTTATACTATGTACGTACTTAAAATAAAGCGTTTTAGAGGCAGGTGCGAACGAGTATGATAACGATTGCTGTATGTAACCAGAAAGGAGGGGTCGGAAAGACCTCTGTTGCTACAAATTTAATTGGTGGGTTTGATTACCATTTCCCGGAGAAGAAGAAGTTGGCAATAGACTTAGATCCACAGGGGCATACTTCATTTATTCTATACGAAGATCCAAATAATATTCCATCAGAGAAGACTGTTTACAGGCTGTTCCAAGAAGAGGCATACACAGGCAACGAAGTTATTCATAGAACTCGTAATCAGACCATCGATATTATCCCTTCAAACATTACTCTGTTTAGGATCCAGCAAAAGGAAAAGTTGATGAACAGAAATTATCGTCTTAAGGAATATTTATCTCGCGTTAGCAGCTCTTATGATATAGCTGTTATCGACACACCACCTGATCTCGGAACTTTCGTTCTGAATGGTCTTATGTCTGCTGATTACTTACTGGTCCCCACTGATCTGGAAGTCTTAAGTGTTAGAGGTATCACAGATCTCTGGAATACAGTCAATTACGTAAAGACAAAGAATACTAATTTACAGGTTCTTGGGGTTTTACCTAACAAGTACAACAAACGAATGAAGGAACAAAATCAGATTATGAGTGAGCTGAAAGAATACATACCTGACCTCTTACTGGAAGATCTCACAATTGGTACAAATGCTTCATTATCACGCGCTATCGCCAACAGAAAAACAATATTCGAGTTCGATAAAAAGGCTCGCTCATATAAACAGTTCCGGGAGCTTACGGAATGGATTGCTAAACAGTGTGGTATTGATGCCTGATAATCAAGAATCATTATTGGCTGGTTTTGGTAACCTTCTCAACGGAGGGTCAACTTCATCTGTCGTAGAAGATCTGTTCGCAGAAGAAGAAGTTACTACCGGTCAACGCACAAAAATATCTGAAGAACCGCTTGTTAATTCCGATAAAGATACTTTCAAGGAACTTGTCCGAACAGAACAAATCTCCAAGAACGATCTTAGAACATACGGAAAGAAGTACTATCAGGAGCGACATAAACATGTACTGGGAGAAAACAATTTCTTTCTGAACGCTTCTATTGATGAATTGTGTGCTTTAATAGAAACAATAAATCCCACAAAGAAGAAGAAAAAGTCTCGAAAAGAGAAGAAAGAAGTTGTCTCTATCAATGAACTCTTTTCCACAGCTGAAGAACTCCATCATGAACAACTGGAGCCTTTAAGTTTTACTGTTCAGGACTTCTTACCGTCAACTGGCGCATTCATCCTGAGTTCAAAACCCAAGACTGGAAAAACTTTTTTAGCTCTTCAGATGGCCTCATGTATTGCTTCAGGAGAAAGATTTCTCAGGAATTTCGATACTGTAAAGGGACAGGTGCTTTATGTAATGACACAGGGTGGAAGACGTGCTCTGAAGCACAGGATTGATAAAGTCTTCGAGAATAAAGGCGAATTAAAGAATATGTTCTATCTCACCGCTATAGATCCTCTGCAACAAGGGGGATATGAAACACTTCAGAATTTCATAAACTTGGCAGATAATCCAAAATTAATCGTTCTGGATATGATTACCAATATGTTCCCAAACATAAAGCACAGTAATTATCAGGCATGGGCGCAGGTCTTTGAAGAACTTAACGATTTTGCCATCGAAAATAACATCAGCATTATTTGCGTATATCACTCACGAAAAGAGGCAACTGATGGATCCGATTTTACTGACGATGTACTGGGATCAACTGGGATTCTCGGAAGTGTATCAGGAATTCTTACATTGAGACGCTCCAGAGATAAAGGTGAGGGAGAAATATTCATAAATCATCGAGAAGCTGAGAGTATGAAGAAAACTATTCTCTTCAGGGATGCTTGCTGGTCCTATATTGGAGATAACTTACCCGCAAGACCTACTGATCGAAAAGTATTCTTTCTTCTCAAGGAAACCTCTGGTTTAACTAACAAAGAAATCGCAGATCATCTGAAGAAGGATAAAGGGAATATTACCCGAGTTTTGAAAAGAATGGTTGAAGAAGACTTCATCTACTTGCACGACAAAAGATACTACCTAAATTAACCGTTATACATACCATAAATAGATCAACAGAGGAGTTACAGCCTCTGTTTTTTTTTTGCATTTCCTTTGAAAGGTATAAATTTCATACAATTTCTACAACTATATACTATAAACTGCTTATATATTATATTATAGAGTTGTATGTTATAGATAATTAGACACAACTAAACAACAACTAATACAACCAGCTATGATTACACTCTCCTGCTGAACTTAAAATTATAGTAACCTTTATAAGGTGTTTTCGATAAATAGTTAATTTTTATGAAAGGAAAACAAAAGTTGTATCTTCTTCTTAAAAATTACAACCACACACACATCTATTTATGTACTATACAGAAAGAGGTCTAAAAAAAGTTGTACTTTACATGTTTGACATACAACCACTTAAACCCAGTATATAAAAGGATCACAAAGGAAAGTTGTAAAAGTTGTACTTTGAAGGGGTAAATTGTAAAAGTTGTACTTTTCTGCACTGCAATTAAACTAAATGAAACTTGAAACAGGTCAAAAAATATCATTGAAGCATAGAAACCTATTAACGTTGATAAAAACGCCTCAGAGAGGCGTTAAATATCGTTCAGGCTAAATTAATAATGTTTACCAGTTCACTGAATCAATCAACTTTCCTGAAGCATCGTGGAGTTCGACACCGTCACTGGCATTTGCATGGATGTATCCCTTGGACCATATCAAGGATCCAGACGCATTCTTCCCAGAGTGGATCGTAATAGTTTTTCCGACAGTGACTGAGTAGGAGCATTCCAGAAAGGAATGATTCGATGAAGAAAAAAACTCTTCAGACAATGATGATGGTTGGTTACTACGCGCTAACTGTAATTGCCTCATTGTTGACAATTGCAACAGTAGTAAAGGTTTAAATTAGTAATATATAACTCAGGGTAAGCAGCCGCAACTTATGGGCTGCTTTTTTGTTTGTGAATGACCAGAGAAAGGAGAAGGATCATTATAAGCTTTGCATAAGGAGTGAAATCATGAAATGCGTGACTTACAAAAGCAGAAGATTCTTAACCTTTTTCATTCAGCTTCTTGACTTTTAATACAACAAGTGGTACAATGGATAATGTAAAAAAATAACTTTCGCATATACAATGCGAAGAAAGGAGAGGGAATATGAAAGATTCAACAGAAAGAGAGATTTTTACAATGTTTCAGGAGGTATACCGAAAAAAGATTAGGGAAATTAAAAAATTGAGAGAGGAGATTGAAGAAATGCAGGAGAAAATGAATAAGAAAATTGAAGAATTGGAAAAACTACCAGAGAAAATTTTGGCTACGTACGGGGATGAATCTACAGGAAAAAAGAAAACGATGATACTGTTGGAAAGGTTGTATGAGTATGGTGAGGAAGGGATGAGTGATGAAATTTGGAGGAAAAATTGTGAAGAAATAGGATTGACAATCCAAGCATCTGGCGTATTATTACGATGGGGTTACGTTGATTTTACAAGTGTTTCTAAGAAGCGTACTATAAGTACTCGTGGGATCAAGAAAGTAGAAGAAATTAGATTCAATGAGAATTAAAAGCGTTCCCTAATTGAGAACGCTTAACATAAGTAATAACAGAACTATCGGGGATACTGGCAGGGCTTCCCGGTAGTTCTTTTTATTTTAGCACATCCCCCTCCTCCATTTCTAATTCAATTCAGAATCCTTCCAGTGGCAGGGCTATAACCGTTTATGCCTGTGCTAATTTCCATTCTTTGTAGTTCTCAAGGTCATGAGATACAGCTTTAATTGTAAGGCCAATTACAAAAGCATCATCAATATAACCTATAACAGGGATAAAATCTGGAATAACATCAATTGGTGAAATAAAGTAAAGTAATGCACCGAAAATTGCTACGATTGTTGCATAAGGAATTTCTTTGTAAGTTCCTTTAATCCAAGCCCCAACAACTTCAAATAGAAGCTTTAGGTCTTCAAATAATTTTGATATTATATTGCTCTTCTTGCTGACATCATTAAGTTTGTTCACACCTTCATTCAGCTTCTCTTCAGTCTTCTTCGCATCTTTAAGAGTTTCTTCAGCTTCTTTCGTGTTCTTTGCATACTCTTTCATGATCTTTTCTTGATCCATTTGTACTTCGTTAACGTCAGTTGACTGGTTTACGCTCATAATTCCCCTCCAATATTATAAATAAGCAAACAGAGTTTACACATCTTGTGATAAGTTATTTTAACATTTAACTACTCAAAATCAAAGAAAATTGTTACATAAAACGATTAACTACTAAAAACTGATCCCTCTATTGGTATATACATGATACAATAATTGGGAGAATATACCCTGAAAGGTGTTGAAATTATGGGACAAAGTAAGAAAGAATACTATCCAGAATTGACCACAGAAGAATTGTTTATGAAATTAATTGACGAGGAAAGAGGCGAAGAAGCGATTATAAGCATCACAGAGGTTGTTCGGACTCTGTTTACAGGGATCGCCGCTGAGTATGTGACCGGATTAAACATCCCGACCAGTCAAAGAGTGCTACTCATGCACTATCTATCGGCCGGAAAGCTGTACAACGATTCAACTTTACCGGAACTGGCTGCCACACTCGGAATAAGCAGAAATACACTGCACACGGCTGCACAGGGACTTGAAGCACAGGGGCTGATAAAGCGAACAGATCACGGTGCTGGGAAGGTGACGGATCTAACGCCCATCCTGACAAAGATTCTCCGTTACAAGAGAGCTTATTCACTGACAGAAGACAAACTCATAAAGATGCTGGACGGATATAAGTACATCCAATACAAGCAGGAAGACCGACCGATGTCTGATAGGATTGAGGTGCTGACAGACTTTCTGCTAACCATGTTCAATCGTGATGGTTACTCCGGCCATGACGATAAAGAGTCTCACCGGTTGGCGAGAGATTTCAGGGCGAGGAACTTTCTGCGGTTCTGTCTGCTTCGCGGATTCGACCCAAGGAAGCTGACCCATACGTTGATCCACAATTACTTGGAAATCATCCTGTCGACGAATGAGGACTATGAGAAGCTGGTCATGGGGATAATTCTGACGAAAGCTAAAAAATGGAAAGATGGCATAAAGGCCTACGAACAACAGACCATATTCATCGATAAGACCATACTGACACGCACGTTGGTGGATATAGACAGCCTGAATTGGCTCCGTAAAGCCTCTGATATTGCCTATATCAGAAACAGGCTGGCAGATGAAGATACTTTGTTCTTCGAGCGAGCAAGCCTTACTTACGGAATCACATTTACATCAGCAGGAAAATTCGACCGTGTATCTGAACTGGGATCTCTTCTATGGGAAACTGAGCAAAATTTGGACGAAGTGTTCCGAAGGTTCCTGCGAGAGCTGAGTCTGGAACGTCAGAAGTGAAGAGAGATCTGGCATAGGTTTAAAGGAGAATATAAGGGGGAATGATATGAATCCTTATGAGAGTTTGTCTGAAGGGTATTCAGAGATAGTTGAAGACGAGAGTAACAGAAAGCTATTGAGTTACACTGGGAATTGAATACAGAAAACTGAAGCTGGTATGTGTCAATACGGTATATATCAGCTCTTTTTGATATGTTACAATATAAGTTTTATTTTCCAAAAAAAACCGCGGATTTTCTCCACTAATGAAATTTGATCACTTCGGTAATACTTCTTTCTTCCAATTTTCTTCGGGCGTTTATTACACACTGATATTTTTTGTGTGTTTTACCCTTGATTTTTCTTCCAATGTAATGAAAAGGTAATAGTTATAAGTGTGTTCACGATATTACACCTCATTATTTGACCGGTAACGCGTCCGTAAGCACTCTCGTGTGTTATTTATCATAATTGTTTTTTTATGGCTTCTACGGGGTTGTAGTGGTGCTGTGTTTATGGGAGTTGTAGCAGATACAAATAAAAAGCCGGCATATATCACATTAATATATACCGGCTTCCATAAAGGGGGTTATTGTTCAATGAAAAAACGAAAAATGCAGTGTTAGTTGTTTTCTTTTTTTACAACGACGGCTGGGTATTCCGCATTTAACTACATTCTCAAAATTTATTGAAAATAACACCATGAATTTCTAATTGCTCTATTATACTTTTTAGGCATAGCCCTGTCAAGTTTTGAACTGATTGCATAACAAAGGATAATCACACAGATGGGGCTTCTCGCCCCCATCTGTTTATACTTAATTTCCTACTTCCGTGATGCATAATTCTCGGAGATAGAACCTGATTCTGAATCGTTTTCAACATGTCAATCATGCTACCCATCTCCCAGCAAGGAATCGATTTTGTTCTCAGGTGCGTTCTTTATTCGGTCGATGTTGTGGGCGTATATCATCGTTGTGTCCACACTCTTGTGCCTCGCCAATGTTTGGGCTTCCTGTATGCTACCGCCTGCCAGTAGAACCAAGGTCACTGCCGAATGTCTCAGAGAGTGCGTTGTGATACGGGAACTGTAAATATCCGCGTCCCCCATGTGCTGTTTGGTGACGTGTCTGATGCTTCTCGTTGTTAATCGCCCGTTGATGGCTCGATTGGAGTGACTGATGAATAATGGATCCGATCCTTTTACCGTCCCTCTGGCTCGTAGATAAGCCATAAGCGGCTTCAGCGTTGACGCATTCAGTTTGACATAAGCGTCTTTCTCGAAGTGACCCTTACCCTGTATATACAACACGGCCTCGCCAGATTCTTGCCGGATGTCTTCTTCATTGGCCCGGGAAAGCTCGATGGTTCGCAGCCCTGTTCTGATCATGAGGTTTATCATTGCGAAGTCTCGCAACCCCGTGATGGTTGATCTATCGATGGTGTTCAGCAGGTGTTTGATCTGATCCACGGAGAGTGCGTCCTTTCTGAAGCTGTTCGATCTCTTAACGCCTTTGATCCCTGTCGTGGGGTCCTTCAGACCTTTCTCAGCTGCCATCCAAGCGAAGAATTTACGGACAACGATAAGATAACCGGTGACGGTGTTAGCGGCCTTTCCTTCGCTTAACAGCTGCTCTTTGTACTCCAGGATATCTTTCTTTTCGACTTGCCCGGATTCTGGAGGGTTGTCACCAAGCCATAGGAAGAACTGCTTTATCTTAGCTTTATACGTCCTTTTGCTGGATTCAGCTACGTCCTGATAGGCAAGAAATTCTTCCATCAAAGCTGTAAAGTCTGGCCGAACCGTCTGAAGATCCCTGACGGGAGCCGTGTCTATTGTTGTGGGCTGTGTCGTCTGCAACATGTTTACACCTCCGTTGTGTTTATCGTCCAGTAATTGATTATATCATATATTTTATTGATCCAAATATTGAACTGTTTATTGTATGAATCCAATCAAAAATAACACGAGATCTGAAGAGACCCCGTGCATATTCCTCATCCTTTTTTGTTTCCAGTGAGTTTCTGTACAAAGGCAACAGCGAACTCTACAATACCGGAGATTGCTGCTCTTGTCAGTGCTTCAAGTAAGTCCTTCTTGCTTATGTTTTTCCTATCACTCACGCCACATCACCTCCTAAAGCCTGTATCATTGTGAATACATCATCCTTTGATAAATACGCTTCAAGGTAATATCCCATGCCATTGTCCATGAAGTCTGTTCCGTAGAATCCACCACAGGAGCTGCGAAGATCGCCATTATAATACAGTTCGTACCGGTACACGTTGCCGTTTAGGTACTGTACATATTGGTCGAGGAGACCGCGGATGTACTGCTCCGCTTCTTCGAGATCTGTGAAGTGTTCCTTCAGAACTGTCTTTGAAATTATGGCGTACCCGATAAGTCCTGAATCATAGGCCGTGGTGAATGGGGCAGTATCCAGAGCTATAAGACCATGGTCATACATGTACAGTGGCACCAATACGCCGACTTGTGTGCGATCCACGGTATGCCAGCCATCTCCTGAAGGGTAGGTGTTGTACAGATTGTATCTTGCGTGGGCCATGTGAAAGATCACATCGTCTACGTCTGCCAGTGGGTTCACCGGGTCGTTGTCTAACTGCACTTCAAGTCTCCAGCCTTTCTCTATCGTCTTTGTTGTGTAATCCATCGTTGCGGTCATGCTGTCGCCTCCTTCAATTCGTCTTCTGCTATCTCCATGAGTCTCTTCACCACTGCCTCTATGCTCTTCCTCATGATCTGGAACCCTTTAAAATCGTTGAACCAAGACCGAAGGTACGGGATTGAATACTCTCCTGTATCGATGCCGAGTTGGCAGCACACGAGATAGGCGGCCGATTCCACGACGAACTCCTCACGGCTGTACTCATGCTTCTCTTTCAGTTGGGTGCAGAAATGGTGTCCAAGTTCGTGGAAGAGTGTCTTCAGATTTTGCGTGGAAGTACTTCTCTCGTTGATTCTGATAATTCCGCTGTCCGTAAAGTAGCATCCATGGCCTGCATAGCCCATGTCTACCAGCTCAACCGGTACTGGAGATCTTTCGATCAGCCTGTGCATCATGTCTGTGTAATCGTGGTCCGATCTGATCCCGGTCATCATGACTGGAAGCTGATCGTCGTCGCCCTCTGTCTGGGATAGATCGAATACTGTGGCGAGTCTGAACCCGGCAATGTACCTCTTCTCCTCTTCGTCGCTGTCTTTCAGCTTCTTCTTATACGTTACCGGCGCAAATATCTTGATGCCGTGTGTGCCCCGTTTTACTTGTCTTCCGAGCTTCTGCCATGACTTATAGCCCTTCAGATACCTTGCGTCTGGATTCTGGATCCTGATCAAAATCGTGTTATTCAAGCTGTATCCTCGAAATCGAGCTGAAAATTCCAGAAATTCTTGCCAATTTTCTCTTCCTGAAAAATCACTGAATGCCGTCTCCAACTGCTTGTATGCTTGTTCTACTGTCATATATAAAACCTCCCTTGTATTGATATATACCAAGCGGGAGGTACTTTTTTTCAGTTATAGAGCGCAACACAGCTTTTATTATTGGTATATATTTTTCATAGGGGTATAATTGATTATCCTGATTTTAGGAGGTGTTTTTATGGGGAAAGAGCGGCGAGACTTAATGGATCCGAAGATAGACTTCGTATTCAAGCTGCTTTTTGGCAATGAGAAGGATACATCCTTTTTAATCTCATTCCTGAACGCGTCACTGGCCTTATCCGGTGAAAAGACGATAAAATCCGTCTTAATAAAGAGTCCGGTGAATGACAGGCAGACAGAAGAAGATAAACTATCCATCATGGATGTAAAGGCTGAAACGAACGATGAGACGATCATCAACATTGAAATTCAGCTGAGGGATCAGAGAAATATGCGGGAAAGAACGTTGTATCATCTGAGTACGATGATTGCTGAACGTCTGAATAAGGGTGAAGATTACCGTAAGCTGTCAAAAACAGTAACGATCAACATTCTGGACTTCAATCTGCTCGGAGAGAAAATAAGATTTCACAATAAGTTCCGCTTTCTGGAAACTGAGACTCACAAGGAACTGACAGATGCCGGTGAAATTCATTTCATGGAACTGCCGGTCTTAAGACGATACATAGAGCAGAACAAAGAGAGTATTACCGATCTGGTCGGAAAAGAGAAGTTGTTGGACTGGTTGCTATTTATCGACGATCCTGACAGCGAATATGCCAGACTGGCAGAAAGCTCTGATGAAGTGATAGGGAGGGCAAAGGATATGCTGAGAACTTTGAGTGCGGATGAGAAATTGAGAGAGGAATATCTGGCCAGAGAAAAAGCCATCATGGATCATTACGCTTCACTAAAAGCTGCTGAAAGCGAAGGAATTGAACAGGGAATAGAACGCGGAAAGCTTCAGATGGTCGCTCAAATGCTGAAAGATGGTATGAGTATTGACCTTGCTTGCAAGTATTCCGGCCTTTCAGAGGAAATTATACGGAAGGCAATCCAAGAGTAAATCTGGGTCCGTAAAACCGTAATACAAGCTACTTTTAACCGAAACTTTCGGAGTGTATTATACTGATAAAGGTATTGTCAGACTCTGGCAACACTTTAAATCACAGGTCGTTACGACCTCTTCCGTGCGGGTAACCCGCCGAGTTCTATAATTCAATTATAGGCAGTGATACGCTGCCACCTTACAATTTAATATATTTGGATACTGTTTCTTTGTTGCGTGCTTCACCAATAAGGCAACATCAGCGTTTACATATCAATACTGTAAACAATTAGTATCAATCAGAAGAATATTCTTTGATTTGGGTGTTATGTTTTTGTTTGCTCCCATTCTATCGAGAGAGAAATCTTTTCGTCCTCTTAACCCTCAAAATTGACAAATGTTGTGAACGTGGGAAAATTAACTATTATGATAATAAGGAGGATGAACACATGAGTATCAAAGAGATTGCGAGTCATTATAAGCTGGGAAGAAAGGCAATTTACTACGTGATTGATCGATTGGAAACAACGCAAGGGAAACAATTCACACGTGATTATCGAGGGAGATATGATTTGTCAGAAGAGGAAATAGCAGTCATAACAGCAGAGCTGGATAAACGAGCTGTAAAGACAGGAGGTTCTGTATGAAAGAAAAGCTTCAACAACTGTTTGATTGCAGGAATCTCGACGGGCTTTGTTATGATCAAGATCTCGATGATTATATAAGACCGGATATCATGGCCATATGGAGAGATTCCAACGGAAATTCGGGGTATTTCTTTTTGGGTTCCTGCGGATGGTATGGATTATTAGATGAGTTAAACATGGTCAGAAAGGAGTTTACAGACGTAAACAAGGCTACTATACAGACCTACTGGCAAACAATACAGCTTGAGACTGAGGGAAAGGAAATAGTCTTTCTTAGAACCTTTAAGACTGGGATTACACGTTTCTTTATTTGGCTACACCGAAATTTTCAAAATCTTGAAGCGAGACAGAGAGAGTATCAGAAGGTCGTTTCTGAAGCAGAAAAAAGAAATATTGAACTATGGGAAGCGATAGATTTAATTTTCCCCCACGTAAACCGCACAAATGAGTACGATCCAACTGGATGGTTTGAGTCTGGTTTGCTGGGGGTAGCTTATCATCTTAAGAGCGAAAAAGAAATAACGCCAGAAGAATTATTTGAGTATTATGAAAGATTGCTTTGATAAATGATAAACCGATCGGACACCCCTCCGACCGGCTTATCATTAATGTAGAACTTGCTATTACATCTCTATACTTCCTTATAATAGCACATTGCAGGTGTTGTGGCAAGTTAGTTAAAGTTCAAACCAATATAAGGAGGAAATATGGAAGCTACAACAATAGATTCAACAAATCCAGTAGAAAGAACAGATAACAACGGATCTCTTTTAGGAGGATTAAGAAAAGATCAAGGGAAGCCAACTGGAGGACAAAGGACAACAGCAATTAAGAAGTCAGTAGC
>Ga0209203_1002538_pt1 | contig 12033 bp, 11 predicted proteins | sample AD_UKC109_MetaG_FD_184423 | JGI IMG/M metagenome (GOLD analysis project Ga0209203, IMG submission 184423) | Active sludge microbial communities of municipal wastewater-treating anaerobic digesters from Hong Kong - AD_UKC109_MetaG (SPAdes)... | ecosystem: Engineered > Bioreactor > Anaerobic >...
AAAGAGATTAAAGATCTCAACGGGCATCCTGTCTTTTACAAACGGTTCTTCAATTAAATAGTCCATGTCCAGTGTATGATATTCATACTTCTCAAGGGTTTGCCAGTTGTTGCTGTACTGAACCCCCATCAAATTCAAGGGGCCGTTGATCCATTTTTGCTCCAGATAGGTTGCACCATCGGAAAGAGCCCCAATGGAATTGAAGAAATAATAAATTCCGCCATCGGAAAGATAATTTTTCAAATTTTCCAGATATTCTTTCGCCTGTTTGAGAACACCACTGTAATAAAAGGAAACAATCCCCGAAAATTCAGAAAAGTTACCGTGTGCTTCCATGTATTTTTCCACATCGATAAATTCGTAGTCAACATTGAAATCCTTCAAAATCGGGATGATGTATTTGGTGTGCATATTCAAGCCGTAATCACCTTCAGATGCCTTATAAAACAGCCCGATTTTTTCAAATGCAAATGATAACGACACGATGATTAAAAAAGAGATTATCAGGATTGCCCAAGTTCTTTTCATATTCTTCACCTCTATGCTATTATATATCATCTCTCACTGTAACGTAAGTTATTCTAATTTAATTCGTCTAATACTTTATAAACTCTGCAAGCGGAGGCGATTAAATGCTTAAATTGTATACTACTATCCTGGTCATATTGATGCCATTTTTGATCAATTCCTGCAGTGTTGAAAACACCATACTTCCCATTCCTCCAACAATGGACGTAGCGTCAATGGCTTATGTGATCAACGGTGCCGATATCAACACCATTACCGCTTCCAATTTCAAAGCGGCGATTATTGACTATTCTCAAGATGGGAGTGAAGAAAAAAAGTACACCGTCAACCAGATTAACCAACTAAAAAACAACAATATTATGCCCATTGCCTATCTTAGCATCGGGGAGGCGGAGGATTATCGTTTTTACTGGCAGGAAGAATGGAACACGAATCCTCCCGATTGGTTGGGAGAGGAAAACCCGGAATGGGTTGGAAATTATAATGTGAAATTCTGGTATGATGACTGGAAAGCCATCGTTTTTCAGTACATAGACAAGATATTGGAGCAGGGTTTTAGCGGAATGATGTTGGATAGAGTGGACGCTTACTATTATTGGTCAGAAGAACAAGGCGTGTTGACGGAACAGGATGCAGCCGAAAAGATGATTAATTTTGTAGTTGAAATTGGCAATTACATCAAAATAGACAGAGGCTATGAAGATTTTAAAATCATATCCCAAAACGCTTTGGGAATCTTTCAATATGACTTGCAAAATGCACTGAAAAAGACGATATGCGGGGTTAGTATTGAAACACTTTTTTACAATAATGATGGATCACCAACTGATTTTTTGTTAAGAAACTTTCGGCTGGGTATTCTTAAGATGCTGAAACAATACGAGAAACTGGTAGTTGTTACCGATTACGTCTATCCCATCAATAACTTACCGGAACAATTCATTGATACGGCCAAAAGTTACGGGTTCATCCCCTATGCCGCTCATGTTTCCCGGCAGCTGGATGAACTGATTGTAATTGAAAATTTGCAACCTTGAGAAAGGTAAATCCCATGTCTTTTTTCATAAGTTTTTCTGCTTTTTGCTGTTAACGTTAACGTTCAATTAACAGAAGAAGAAAAGAATCGCTTCTTATGTTACATGAGCAATGATTTTAAAAATAATGTTAAACCCGTTTTGGACTTGGGTAGAGTGATATAATGGCTTATGAAACTCCGGAGTGTTTATTTCTTGAGTAGAGAACATATGAGGGATGATAAGGAAAATGGAACTGAAATTAATTGATCAAATGGTTCTTAATATTAGAACAAACAAAAAAGCTGAAAACACAACACCGCTAACCACTTATAAAACCACAATTCTTGAAAATTTCAATATCAACAAGGCAAATCACGAACAATTTTGCGAATACGCCATGGCTTTAACCGAAAAAGGCGTGTTGACGTTTAAGGAATATGCCATCATCACCTTTAATCCTGAACTCTCTCCACAGACAAAGATATCTGGCGAGAATTATTTCTGCATAAAGAAGGATTCAAAGGGAAATATCAATTGGTTGAAAGAGTTTGAGGCAAGGGCATTACGTGCGAAAAAATATAACAACGAAAACTTGTATCAATTGTACTTGAATGTACTTAACAAGATCCGAACTTTCGAAAATCAAAGATATGATCCCTAAAAACTAAAAAAAACTCTACAGTCTTTAATGGAAATACTGTTTTAGCAAAGCTTTTCCGTCCATGCGGCATATATGTTATAATATCCGCATGGACGGAAAAAAGGGGATTTATCAAGAAAAAATAGAAAAAGCAATAAACGAGAACAATGGTATTATAACCACTTCATATTTTAAGGAAAATAACATTCCAAGAATATATCTTACCAAAATGGTAAAAGAAGGGACACTTACCAGAGTTGGAAGAGGAATTTATCTTTGCGAAAATGGGGATTATGATGATTATTATTTTTTTCAACTGACCTATAAAAACTGTATTTATTCTTACACTTCCTCCTTGTATCTTCATGATTTGATTGATAAAATACCAGAGTTTAAGGAAATAACAGTATACAATAATTATAATACATCTCCTTTCAACAAAGATGTGTTTGTTCACTATGTAAAAAAAGAGCTATTTCAGGTGGGGATAACTGAGGTTAAAACAATGTTTGATAACCCGGTAAAAGTCTATGATAAAGAAAGGACGATCTGTGATCTTATTAAAAACAGAAAAGATATAGAATCTGAAATATTCGTAAAAGCCTTGAATAATTACATGAAACGGAAAGACATAAAGATTAATAAATTGATTGAATACTCCAAAATATTCAGCATTGAAGATAAAGCAGTTGAGATTCTTGAGGTTTTGTATGAATAAAAACAAACTGAGAAGCACTATTCAGAAAATCGAAAAAGAAACAGGAGTTACATATAATCAAATTCAAACGCTATTCTTTTTAGAATCCATTTTAAAAAGGATTGCTGTCAGCCAGTACAAAGAATCTTTCATATTTAAAGGTGGTTTCTTACTAGCTTCAATGATTGGAATAGAAAACAGAACCACGAAAGATATGGACATGTTATTCTCAAATCAACAATTTACAGAAGGAAATATTATAAAGATTATTCGGGAAATCTTAAATATTGATTTAAGAGATAGCATAACATTTTCTATTCAAGAGACTGAAACAATTAGAGATGAAGATGATTATGGAGGATTTAGAGTGAAAATAACATGTATGCTTGAAAATATTCGACAAAAAATACCGTTAGATATAGCAACTGGTGATCCTGTAACACCCGTTGCTGAAGTTTACGATTACAAAACACTCAATAATCAAGAAATTATCAAAATAAAATCGTATAACATCGAAACCATAATTGCCGAAAAAATCCATACGATCTACGTCAGAGGGCTTTTAAACAGTAGATATAAAGATCTTTTTGATATCTACATACTGGGTAGACTAAAAAAAGATCAGATCAATCCTGTAAATCTAACAAGCGCTTACAAAAACACATTTAACTATAGAAAAACGGTTTTTGATCCTAAAAGAATTCGAGAAACATTAAAATCAATATCAGAAAGTAAAAGGATGAAAAATGGTTGGCATCATTTTAGAAAAAAGAATACCTATGCTAAAGATTTATCTTTTTCCGATACTATAGAAGCTTGTTTTAATATTATAGAAATCACTGATGTTATTTGAAATACCACAAAAGACCCTCAAGATAATAATAACCTGAAAGGACGAGGGTCAAAGTTAGTTTTTTACATTGCTGACAAATAGAATCGATAGAGCTTAAATGGTACATAATAAGCAAAAAAGGGTGAAAAAATGGATAATGTGTTTGATTTAATCAGCCGAGTCATTCCCATATTTCTTTTATTAGGTCTGGGATATCTGATTAAGATCAGCCGATTTTTAACTGCAAAAACCATTGATGATTTAAAAAAGATCGTGGTCACCTTCGCTTTGCCTTCGGCTCTGTTCATTACTTTTTTAAACGTTGAACTGGATTTTAACATTTTTGTCTTTGCCCTGATTATTTTTGGCTTCAATACACTCGCCATCTTTTGGGGGAAATTCACCGGAAGATATTTTCATCAAGATCATCCCTATTTTCAGTTTCTAATTCCGGGTTATGAATACGGAATGCTGGGATTATCTTTGTTTGCCGGGGCATATGGGCTTGAAAATGCAGGTGCAATCGCTTTGGCTGACCTGGGACACGAATTTTTCATTTGGTTTCTTTTTGTCCCCTTGTTAATGAATACTGTGACTAGCAAAACTTCTGTTAAAGGAGTTATCGGCAATTTCCTGAAATCCCCTGTTATCATCGGGATCATGCTCGGAATTCTATTTAACCTGCTTGGATTGAATGAGTTACTTTACGAAAACTGGATCACATCCTCTGTCATGACAACCCTTGACTTTTTGGCAAACCTGGTCGTTCCATTGATTTTAATCGTAATTGGTTATGGTATTCAACTTCAAAAATCATCATTTAAAGAGTTGGGAATCGTGCTTTTAGCAAGACTGGGATTCTGGATGCCGATTTTCCTGTTGTTGAATTATCTCATAATCCCGCTATTCTTTCCTTTCGGAAAGATGTTTACCCATGCGCTCTTTACTCTTTTCATCTTACCACCGGCATTTATCATTCCAGTCTTTATGAGCAAGGAAGATAAAAAAGAAGAGACGTATATCCACAATATGTTAACCGGATACACACTGGTATCGATGATCATCTTTGCGGTTTATTTTATTTTTTCTCAGGTATGATAACTTGAAATTCTTAGGTGTTTATCAGTCTATACTAAGAGATGAGAGAACAAGAAAAAAATATTCATTCTTGGGGGGATTTGTCGGTTATCATATTGGTATACTGTTCTATATTAGTTTCATAAATATCGTTTTTTATAAAAGGAGAAATGATGATGCAAATTCTGTGGGCGGTGAGTTCTGTTGGAAAAGGGCATGTGATTCGGGATATCTCGATTGTAGAGAAGTTAAAAAAACGGTCAGATATTGAGATAGATTGGTTGGCACCAGATCCTGCAGGTGTATTTTTGAAAGAGAGAGGTTATCATGTTTTGGAAGCTTCTGCAAAGCTAAAAGGGAGCGGAAAAGTATATCATAACATCTTTAAAGAGTGCAAAGATGTATTCAACCTTACAGAATATATAAAAGCTGATACTAAATTGCATCAACATGATTTTGAAATCAGCGAGAGTGTATGGAAAGGTAAAAAATATGATTTGCTTGTTGGAGATGAAGCTTTTTGGCTTCTGTCAGGTTTTGCTTCCAATTGGGGGAAGAAACCGGCCCCTTTTATTTTTATCACCGATTTTATAGGAACAAAAACCATTAAACATCATTTTAGTGATCGGATAACCACATGGATCAATAATTTAAAATTCACCTATAGTCATATCGGTGCGGATCTTTTTGTTTATATAGGCTATAAAGAAGAAATTCCTGATAAAAGATTGGGAATGTTTTTGCCAAAAGGAAATCAATGGGCGGAAAAACATTGCTGTTTCATAAAACCGATAGCAAACTTTGATCCGGAAACCATTGAAAGTAAGACGGAGTTAAGAAAAAAACTACGCTTACCATTAAACAGTCAAATAATGATTGCACAAGTCGGACCTGAAGGCCAATACAAAAAAAGAATCGGCATTATTGAAAAAGTGTTTGAACAATTAAGGAAAGAATATCCCAATACCTACTTTTTAATGGTATGCCCTGAAAAAGGTACAAAAAAATGGATTCATTATCATCAGTATCTTGACAAACTCTATCGTTATTTTGCTGCCTCTGATTTTGCGATCATCCAATCTGGATACGGAAAAATTATTGAATTGTCAGCTTTGGGAATACCCTTTCTTGCAATTCCGCTGGATTATCACTTTGAGCAGGAATATATCATGAAACACCGGTTAAAATACTATGGAACAGGAAAATTACTTGAGCTCCGTAAACATTCTCCAGAAAAAATAGCAAGTCTTGCCAAAGAAATGATGGAGTTGCATGTTCAACCGATAAAAGTAGATAATGGGTGTGAAATGGCATCGATTATACTAAACATGAAGAACTAAACAAGGCAAAGTTGAAGAGTTTATCATGCCGATTTTATACTGGAATCATTCTATCAACAGCGTACAAGATTAACGGCTTTTCTTCAACTTTCACCAAAACTAATACCAATAAGCCTTGCTGTTTCGATTAAATGATGGTCTTTTGGAACATATTTCAATAATCCTGATACTTCTTCCAAGGGAGTTGGAACACATCGGTCATTAATGAGGGATACGGTATACCCAAATTTTTCTTCAAGAATCATTTTTGCACCAAATGCACCAACTCTGGTTGCAAGCGTTCGATCATAAGCGCTGGGTGAACCCCCTCTAAGAATATGACCGGGAATCACAACCCTGGTTTCATAACCCGTTTTTTGAGTAATCATATCAGCGATTCGCTCAGAGATGTATCTGTATCCCAATTCTGCCCGATACTTCAAAAATTCCTTTTTGTTCATCTTTGATTCAATTTTGCTCTTTACGCCTTCTGCAACTGCAACAATTGAAAAATCCTTTCCTGCTTCATGTCGTTTATGAAGAGCGTGTATAATGGCATCATCATCAAAGGGAATCTCCGGAATCAAGATAATATCAGCGCCTCCGGAAATGCCGGAATTAAGGGTTAACCAACCGGTTTTATTCCCCATCAACTCAACTAACATTACACGATCATGGGAGTCTGCCGTTGTGTGGATTCGATCAATGACATCCGTTGCAGTATTCACAGCAGTTTGAAAACCAAAGGTGATATCTGTTCCCCATATATCATTATCGATGGTTTTTGGAAGCCCAATAATATTTAAACCTTCTTCTTTCAACATATTGGCATTCTTATGGGTTCCATTTCCCCCGATGCAAACCAGACAATCCAAATCATATTTGTGGTAATTATCAACCATGGCTTGGACCTTATCAAAACCGTCAGGTCCAATTTTCCTCATATTCTTATGAGGCGTTCGATGAGTCCCGAGAATGGTACCCCCTTTCATTAAAATCCCTGAAAAGTGTGCAGACATCATTTTTTTCATTTTACCGTTAATCAATCCTTCAAAACCATTCAAGCTTGCGATAAAAACACAATCCATTAAAAGGTATGAAGCTTTTACAAGCCCTCTTATAGTTGCATTTAGACCGGGACAATCTCCTCCGCTGGTTAAAATTCCTATCCTCTTTTTCATATTGAAATGTCTCCATTCTACAGTTTAATTGTTTTCATTTGAGTATATCATTAAAGGATCAGATCATCAAAAGTCGGTCTTTTAAACGCAACGGGGACGAAAGCATTTGTGCGGTTTTTTAAAGTTTTCTTTCATTATATAAGAAAATCAATAAAACTCAAACTTTAAAAAACTATAAAAAAGGTCAGTTCCAAGAAAAAAACAACGTGTAAAATGTGAATTAGATTATGAGAAAGACTCCAAAATTCTTTGTTGCCAGTCCGGTGTTGATTTTCAAGATAAGCGGTTAAAAGTAAAAGAAAAGGATAGTGATCAATCCTTTTCAAAGGATTCAATCGATGCAATGAACGCCTCAAGAGTATTGCTAATGCTTTCTATAAGATACATCACTACAGTCGAATCAAAGAAAACTTTACACGGAAAATGATGCATTCCATTATTAAAATGCTTGAAATCAATGACAGTTGCTCGAAGGGTCATTCGAAAAATGTCGTAATGTTGTCCATTAAGCTTGCAAAAAAACTCATTCTAAGCCAAAATAGACAAAATGAAGCCTACTGGGCCAGACTGGTTCATGATATCGAAAAAAACCTAATACCGTATGCCATACTAAATAAAACTACCCGATTGACAGCGAGCGAAATAATGGAATTAATGTAAAGGGGACAAAATCATTCTGTACCCCTATCTATTTTCTGTGTGTAGTCGCTTTAAAAATGAAAGCACCAATAATTGCTGTAAATGGTGCAGTCAAAACCAAGCCAAAACTTCCGATGATGGTCTTGAATATTTCCGACGAGAAATAATTAAGGTTCAACATGGCGCCCAAGTTGACACCCTGAGCCATGAATGCCATTAATAGAGTTAAATAACCTCCCGCATAGGCAAAGAGCAAGGTTGTACTCATCGTTCCGACAACGGCTCGTCCGACGTTGAAACCGGATAAAGTGAGTTCTTTAATCGTGATTTCAGGATGTTTATCGAAGACTTCTTTCATTGAAGCGGAGAGATCCATTCCGATGTCCATTACGGCTCCTGAACTGCCAATAAAGACACTAGCGAGGAAGAGTTTGTTTAAATTGAGATGAGCAAAGCCCGAATTGAGCAACGTTTCCGAGAAAGTCATAACAGATCCGTTAATGACAAACGGTTCTGCGAAGAGTTGTGACAGTACAAGCGTAATGAGAATACCCGAGCCGGCTCCGAGGAATGCAACTATACCCTTTTTTTCAAACCCGCCAACAAGAAAAATAACGACTGCTGTCAAAGCAAGAACGATCCAGAACGCCAGGAACACAGGATCATATCCTTGAAGGAACATGGGAATCATGACTTTCCATATCGTTAACAATGAGGTAGAGAAAGAAAGAATAGTCTTGATACCCGTCCAGCCGGCATAGATGATGAGAATGATGAAGAATACCCCCATCAGGATGGCTTCAGTGCCTATTCTATAGAAATCCACAACGTTGAGATAAGTGGTTCCCCTGGCATCAAACACCTCCACATAGACCTTGTCCCCCGGCTTGAGAAACTTGTCCAACTCCATCTTTCCTATCAGCTGATTGTTGGTTTCGAAGACTTTACCTTTTTTTTCACCTCTCAGGACTTCTATTTCAGCATATTGTTCCCCCTGGCGAATAATACCGTATTGGCCAACTTGAGAATTATCCACTGAAATGACTTTCCCGACGGTATAGCTGTAGATGTTGTCTTTCTGATAATGATTAGGCAGAAGCAGTAATCCGATATTGACGATAAGAAGAATGATGATAAAAATTATCTCGGATTTTTTCTCTTTATAGAATATTTTATACATTTAAAACCACCTTCTGTTATAGAACAGCCACCCTTAAGGGTGGCTGCATATTTTTATATCATTTGATTCAAATTATTATTTAACGAGTGCGAAAAGGTACTTTGCGATATCTGTGTTGTCGTAGTAACCTGAGAACATTTCCTGTCCGTTACCCATTGCGTATGTAACAACTGGAACGCCTGTATGGGAATAGGTTGTCCATCCCAGGCCTGCCTTGTTGTTGAGGATATGTGTAGCTGTGATTGCGATTGGGTTGTAACCACCGTAGAGAAGGTAAGATTCGTCAGTGTTTTCCATTCCTTTTACATATGCTTCAAAAGCTGCTCTTAATCTATTTTCTTCCAATGCTGAAAGAAGAAGTGCTTCGTTTTCTGCGTTTGCGCTTGTCTTGTAAAGTCCGAAGAATTCTTCTACAACAGGAAGAAGATCGTCTTCAAAACTGTTGAGTTCTCCATTTTCCTTCATTTCTGAAACCATAGCTGTGAAAGCATCCTGTGAACCGTTCTGATAAGCGATAAGTTCTGGTGCTGATGAATACATTGTTCCTGCGAAACCAATTGTAAGTCCACCTGTTTCGTGGTCTCCTGTTACAACGATGAGTGTGTCCTCTGGATGTTCTCTGTAGAAGTCCATTGCTGCTGCAATTGCGTTGTCAAATGCGATAGTGTCTCCGATTGAACCAGCTGCATCGTTTGCGTGACAGGCCCAGTCAATTTTTCCGGCTTCTACCATGAGGAAGAACCCTTTTTCGTTGTCCAGATAATCGATAGCTGTCTTTGTGATGTCTTCAACATCGAAAGTTGGTGCGTTGTCAACGGAATAAAGCATTGCTGACCCGCCATCAACATCTTCGTTGATGATCCATACTTTTTCATCTGTTGCGTTTCTTGCGTCAAATGCTTCGTACTCTTCCTGCGTTCTGATAACTGTGTATCCGTTTGCTGTTGCGTATTCGTAGATATTTTCCTGGTCGCCTTTTTTTCCGTTTGGATATCTGACATCTCCACCACCGAAGAAAGCGAATCCACTTTCTACAAGCTGTCTGGAAATTTCGTAGTAGTTGCTTCTGCTTGGCTGATGTGCATAGAAAGATGCAGGCGTTGCGTGGTCGATTGAAACGGTTGAAATGATTCCAACTTTCCAACCCATGTTATGTACTCTTTCTGAGATTGATTCGAAAACCTTGCTGAGTGTCGGGTCAAGTCCGATAACACCTGAGTTTGTTTTGTAACCGGAGGCAAGTGCTGTACCTGCTGCGGCTGAGTCAGTGATGAAAGCGTTGGCTGCATGTGTTGTTGTCATACCTTGAACTGGGAACTTGTACATATTGAGCTTTGGTGTTTCTGCATCGTTGAGTGAACTCTGAAGAAGCTGTGCTGCATTGGACTGTGTAATGGCCATTCCGTCTCCAATGAAATAAAACACGTACTTTGGTCCCTGTGCAAAGAACATGCTGCTAACCAATAAAACCAGTAAAAGTGTCAAGATAACTTTTTTCATGATGAAACCTCCCATTTTAAAATGCTGATTCTTTCGGGAGGAATATAAAACAAAAATATTTGAGTAAGACAAAATAGAAATAAGTTTTGTTTGAAATGATTAAGAGGGTATTAAGAAGTTTTCCTTTGATTTTGGTAAATAGTCTTTATGAACAATCCAAAGGAAGTTCTTGTTCATTTTCAGAGAGGCCTGATTATTTTAATGATCTTCCACTAGTTGCTGGATATGATTATCAATCGAAAGAGATAACGAATGAAACCTATGACCCTCTGAAAGCAGCAGCTGAAAAGAAACTAATCGATCTTTTGGGAAAAGGCAAAAGTTTGATAATACGTCCCGGATTCATTATGGGCGATAGAGATCATTAATTTATTTACCGGACCCCTACCGCCCAGTTGGTTAAGTTTGTTCGAGTTTGTCAATTTTTTCTTTTGATCAACCATGCAAAGAACATGACTAGAAATGAGGCTAGAATGAACAATAGGTATTTGCCGGCGTCTGCTCCAACAAGGAGAAAACCAATAGAAGCTTGTTTAAAATCATCAGGAGATCCCTTTTTATTTTCAAACAGTTGTGTCATTGCTTGATTGTCCAACCCCTCCGGTGGTACAGGTAGATTTCCTGGCGGTTGCATTCCCTCAGGCGGTTGAGGGGGATTACCACCTGGCATCCCTTCAGGAGGCTGTCCACCCATTGACGGTCTTCCTGGATCAGCCATATTCATTTGCTCTCCTGGGTTCATACCCCTCATTCCCGCTTGATTACCTTCTCCGTTGTTAGCGGAAGCCAATTCACCTGATAACTGTTTTTGAATATTATCAGTCCAGCTTGCCACAAAGGTGAGTAATGCACGAGAGCCAACCATTCCACCAGGGTTCATTCTATTATTCCGCATCTGCGCCATTTGTTCCGGCATTTGAGTTGAGCTTGCATCCATGATTGGAAGAAATTCTCTAGCGTTCTGATTGCTTTCTCCAAATGGTATTTGCTTTCTTTCCCCCATTTTCGAAGGGTTTTCATTTACAATATCCGGCGGTTGTATCCCCTCAGTGGTCTCAGTCTGCTCTGAATTTTCCGTGCCGTAAAGTGCTGACTGAAAGGCTTCATAAGAACTCATCGGTTCAGGGTCATTTTTGATGTATTCATCGATCAAGGCGGTTAATTCTTCTGCACGTGCCGTGAACGTCTCTATTTCGAGGGGGCCTGTTATCAGTTCGGTTAGGTATTCATGATATTGTTGGAGATAATCCTCATTTAACAACAACATATTGATCAGTGGATAATTCACCATGGCCCCGGAAGTGGGTTCATCAATATAAAATTGTGTTTCATTACCTGATGTTTGATCTATCCCCGAAACAAAACCACCAAAGGACATGTTGTAATCCCAAGGAATAATCATATATTTGCCATCTTCACCATAA
>Ga0209203_1002541_pt1 | contig 12030 bp, 8 predicted proteins | sample AD_UKC109_MetaG_FD_184423 | JGI IMG/M metagenome (GOLD analysis project Ga0209203, IMG submission 184423) | Active sludge microbial communities of municipal wastewater-treating anaerobic digesters from Hong Kong - AD_UKC109_MetaG (SPAdes)... | ecosystem: Engineered > Bioreactor > Anaerobic >...
ACTCTGGGGCTTCAAGGTCTTCGGCACGACCCTTACATGGGAGGATCCGCCCTGTTTATAGTGACATAAGCGGATTCCTTATCGGTTGTCTCGTAACCGTCCGTCATTGCCGTAACCCGGATCAAATCGAGGGGCAGCGGCGTTGACCCTTCGTTGGCATGAAAAGTCGCTTCTACACGACCATCCACGGTCTCTCTTGTCTCCGAATGAATGATATAATCGTTGTCGAAGCTTCCCCAGGGCACGGCCAATGTTACAGGCCCGGCAGGAATGCAACCCTGTGCAGGGTCATGGTAAACGCCATCTGAATCGTGAAGCAGATCCGCCGTGATAACGGAGGCATCACCATTATGGATGTGTGAATTTTCCGCCTTGATGCTCAAAACGACCCACGGGTCGAAAAACACATTCCTGCGTAGTCGTTCCCGAGGGTTCGCATTTGAACCCCACCAGTTGCGGTCGGCGTATACCACGCTATCTTCACAGAATATGTCTTCAATGCCTTTTCCCATGATCCGGTTGAAATACATTTCCGTCTCAGCGGACTGAGCGTAGAGAACATTCCCGTTATGGGCCGTATTATCGGTAAAGGCGCTCTCCGTGACAACCGTCGAACCTCCCCCCCCGTTGGCCAGCGCGCCTCCCCGTCCTGCCATGTTGGCGCTGAATTCGCACTCGATGACCGTCGCTTTCGCTTCCTCGGCATTGTACAGGGCGCCTCCGGAATGATCCGATAATCCCAAATTATCCCGAATAACACATGCTTCGTTCCTTGTGAGAGTGCATGACTCGATGGTTATTTCGCCCTTGTTGCAGACGGCACCTCCCTGGTTCGCCCGGTTCCTCGTAAACGCTGATCCCTCTATGACGCCACGGCATCCCCCATCGTTGGCCAGCGCGCCTCCCCGTCCCGCCATGTTGAGCCAGAAGTCACACCTGCTGACCGTCGCAGTCGCTTTGTCAGCATTGTACAGGGCGCCTCCGGAATGATTCGATTTGTCAAACTCATCCGACAATCCCCAGGCATCGCCAAAAACAAAACGTGCCTCGTTTTTTGTGAATGTAGATGTCCCTATCGAGAAGTCGCCCTTGTTGTAGATGGCACCCCCCTCATCCGCCTGGTTCCCCGTGAAGGCGGATCCCAAGATTTTCGCAGAGGATCCATTGTATACAGCGCCTCCGAGGTTCCAAGAAAGGTTATGATTGAATGTACAATTGTCAACCCGAAGACTGCCTCCGTCCCCGTCGCATATGGCCCCTCCGTGACGACCGGCTGTATTCCTGGAAAACGCGCAGCCCATGGTCTGCAACTCGCCGTTATTATTGAAGATAGCGCCTCCTTCATAATAGGCCTGGTTATCTTCAAATTCACAGTCGCTCATTTTTTGAAGATTTGCCATCCCCGTTAAGGAAATGGCCCCTCCATAAGCGGCTTTGTTTTCACGGAATTTGTTTTTTGAATGATAAAAGTCACCTCCGTCCAAGACTATCACGGCACCACCGGCGCCTCGGACGACTTGGCTTCCAGCCTGGTTGTTCCTGAAAAAGCAGTTATTGCTGCCTGACCCCGCACCCGTATTTTTTAACCAGATTGCGCCTCCATCCTGCAAAGCCCAGTTGCCGGTGAAGTAACTGTCCGTAATATGGACTTTCGTATTGGAACAGAATATGGCACCACCCCTGCGGCCTTTGTTATCACGGAAACTGCAGCGTTCTATGGACAGCTCGCCAATGCTGTCAGAGAAGATTGCACCGCCATCGTCAGCGTCATCACCTTTTTTTTGATAACCGTTTCTTAATATCAAGTCTTTCAGTTTTAATCCGCCGGAACGAGATACGTGGAATATTCTGGCCTTACTCCCGGCATCGATTATTGTTTTACCCCAATTCGCTCCGACAATCGTATAGACACCATCATGAATTCGAATGGCCTGAGGCACCACGTGGGTTCCTTCAAGCAGAACAATTGTCCATTGACCGGGATCACGCTCACGCCTTTGTCTTACCTCATCGACCGCTGCGGCGATTGTTCGTTTAGGTCCGACACCAAAGGCCGTATCAACGGGAGAAGTGCCAGAATGGTAATCCACTCCAAAATAGGGACATACGTATATTAATTTGTCACTCTCACTATAGGCCGCGACAGGACCGACCCCCATAAAAAACGTCAGGGCGATGATCAGGTAAAACCGGACTACAAATAATTTTCTGTTTCCAGCCGTCGCGTCTTTTTTCTCGTTATCCATGATTTCTCTGCCTCCTTTATATTGTCACAGCCACTACCCTGAAACAGGATACGGCCGTGGTGATGGTTTCCGACCTAAGGCCCGCTGCCTTTTTTCGTAACTACCATGGGTTAACCGTAAATAGCTCAAACTTCGCAAAAAAAGCGTCACCGCCGCCAGCGATACCTCCTGTGTAAATGCCATCCGTCGAAGGAAAATCACAGGATTCCGTGTATCCGGTGATGCAGGCGAAGCCTCTCTCGTCCGATGCAATCTTAAATCCATACTCAGGGGCTGTCCCTCCGAGGAACGTGGCGTAGGCCAGTTCCGTTCCGTCGGGATCCAGTTCAGCGACAAACGCGTCAAAGCCGCCGGCATGGCTTCCCTGGAGGGCTCCTTCGGTTACGTAAAAATCAGTGGAATTTGTGTCTCCTGTTATGAACACATTGCCAAAAACGTCCGCCGCAATACCCCTTCCATAGTCATTACCGGCTCCTCCGAGGAACGTGGCATAGACCAGTTTCGTTCCGTCATAATTCAACTTGGCAACGAACGCGTCAAAGCCGCCGAGGTGGCTTATCTGGCAGGCTCTTTCGGTTGCAGGAAAATCAACGGAACGGGTGACGCCGGTGATGCAGACATTTCCGTCACCGTCCAACGCAATATCATGCCCCTCGTCGTCGCCGGTTCCTCCGAGGAACGTTGCATAGACCAGTTTCGTTCCGTCATAATTCAACTTGGCAACGAACGCGTCAAAGCCGCCGAGGTGGTCTTCCTGGCATGTTCCAATAGTTACGGGGAAATCGACGGACCATGTGTATCCCGTGATGCAGGCGTTGCCGTCGCCGTCCACCGCGATTCCTTTTCCGCAGTCATATTTGCTTCCGCCCAGGAAGGTGGTGTAGACCAGCTCCGTTCCGGCAGGATTCAGCTTGGCGACGAACGCGTCAAAGCCGCCGGCGTGGCTTCCCTGGCAGGCTCCTTCCGTTGCGGGAAAGTCAGGGGACTCCGTGTATCCGGTGATGCAGGCGTTGCCGTCAGCGTCCACCGCGATTCCCGTTCCCCAATCCTGCCCGCTCCCACCGAGAAACGTGGCGTAAACCAGTTCCGTTCCGGCAGGATTCAGCCTGGCGACAAATGCGTCAAAGCCGCCGGCGTGGCTTCCCTGGCAGGCTCCTTCCGTTGCGGGAAAATCAGGGGACTCCGTGTATCCGGTGATGCAGGCGGTGCCGTCGCGGTCAAAAGCGATTCCCGTTCCCCAATCCTGCCTGCTCCCTCCGAGAAAGGCGGCGTAAACCAGTTCCGTTCCGGCAGGATTCAGCTTGGCGACAAATGCGTCAAAGCCTTCGAGATGGCCTTCCTCATATATTCCAGTACGGGCGGGGAAATCGGCAGACCAGGTGTATCCGGTGATACAGGTGTTACCATCGCTGTTCACCGAAATGTCCCATCCGGCGTCCCTCCCGGCGCCCCCGAAGCAGGCTCCGTATCCCAGTATGGCGTCTATGATGAGAAACCGTGAGTGATCATAATCTCCTATCCGTAATCCATAGGTATACCCATGCAACCAGTAGCTGATTTCCAGATCAGGATTGTTTTCCTGAAACGCCGAGGGTTTGGACATCAATATATCCTGAAAACCACGTGATTTTATGACCAGGCTGCTTCCATCATCGATTTCCAGATTATCTGCTCCGAGTATCTGGATCCGTACGTCATCCGGGTCGGCATCGGGGCTCACGAAGAAGAGTTTCTCCATGTTACCTCCTGTTACCCTAAGTTTTACAACGATTCCGGGGTAGAGTTCTCCGAGGTTGACCACGTTAAATGTCGGCACGCCGCTCCGCCAGCTGTCCCGGTCTTTGCCTTTGAAGAAGGAGGCGGTAGCGCCGGAAAGATCCTCACCCTGTGGCCGAAAGGCAACGGGGTTCCCATCGGCATCCAGGAACCGCTCTTTGAACACCAGGATTTTATGGCCTTCTCCCCGTACCCGGTGGGTTATGCCGTCACTCGTCACATAGCCGGCTCCGTAGAACGTGTCGGCATAGAAAAAAACCTTCGAAGCGATTTGACCTTGGTTTTTCACAAAGGGAACACTGATATTCGCAAGCAGCGATTCCCCGCCAGAATTTCTTTCGCCGGAGGTTGCGGCCCACGCTCCCGGGGAAAAGAACATGGACAAGAGTAAAACGATCGTCGTGATGGTAATGGATTTTTTCATACTCGACTCCTTTTTTGATTTGAATGGATAAAATCTCTTTCCTGGCACACTAAAGTGATGAAAGAGGTTTCTCTCGCGTGCATATCTCCGCAATATAACCGCCGGCATTTCGGTTCTGCCGTCGATCCCGGTTGCCTGGTTCAGCGGCCCAACGGTTTTCACATTATGTTTTCTTCCGGGTGACCGGCTTTTTTCTGAAAAAATTAAAAACATAAGGACGTCTCCTCTGTCTTGCGAGTGCCGCCCCTGTCAGAAGAACCGCCAGCAGGATCATCCCGTATTCGTCGAGGGTGGGGATCGCCTTAGGTTCTTGAGCGTCGAACCTGATCGTCACCGTTTTCGGCCCGTCCATGGTCACCGTGAGGCTGTCTTCCTCAGATCCGGCACCGACCCCTTCCCAGGCCGCCACGGAGCCCTCTTCCGGGACCGCCGTCAGGGTCACCTCCGTCCCGTAAGGGTAGGCTTCGCTGCAGTCCGTCCCGCAGTCGATCCCCGGCGGATCGCTTGTCACCCGTCCCGTGCCTGCGCCCACCTTTTCGACGGTCAGTTCAGCGCTGGGCAGGTCCCTGACGATAAATTCCATGGACTCAGATTCCACGGATTCCCCGATCTCCGTCTTATTGACAACTGTGACCGGAATGGTCCCGGGTGCGGCGACGTCTTCAGAAAGGATTTCCGCTTTCAATTGCTGAGCGGATACAAATTTTGTTTTTCGAGGGGAACCGTTCCAGTACACGGCGGCATTCTCGCGGAACATCCCGCCGTAAATCTCCAGGGTGAATTCTGGTCCCCCGGCAACGGCCGTCGCGGGGACAATGTAATCTATAACCGCCCTGACCGAGGCCCGTTCGGTGAAGACAGCATTTACCCGCAGATTATCCGTCATGACCACTGTGCAGGCATGTCCAGTGCATGCGCCCGTCCAGCCCTCGAAAAGACTCCCTTCTTCCGGGACCGCCGTCAGGGTTACCTCCGTCCCGAAGGGGTAGGCCTCGCTGCAGTCCGTCCCGCAGTCGATCCCCGGCGGGTCGCTCGTCACCCCTCCCGTTCCAGTGCCCGTCTTCCCGACGGTCACTTCAGCGCCGGGAACGAGTTTCAACAGGAAGGCATCCAAGCCCCCACGAGGGGAAGGCTGGAAGGCATGAGGTGTCGGAAAATCAGGACTGGCTGTGAAGCCTGTCACATAGATACCGCCGGCCCCGTCCAGAGCGATTGCCATTGCATCATCATGATCTCTACCGCCCAGGTAGCTGGACCAGGCAAGCTCCCCCGTGGCTTCGACACAGGTGACAAACCCGTCCCAGTCGCCGTGGAAAGCCGTTTGAAATCCCCCTCTCACCGGAAAATCGGGGCTTTCCGTCGCCCCGGCCAGGTAAACCCTCCCGGCCCCGTCCAGCACTACCCCCTGTGCCTCCTCATTTTCGCTTCCCCCCAGGTAGCTCGACCAGGCCAGGGAGGCGTCGCCCCTTTCCGACGTGTCGATACAGGCGACAAAGGCATCACGCATCCCTCCGTTAAGGGTGGATTGAAATCCCCCTCTCACCGGAAAATCGGGGCTTGCAGTCCAGCCCGCCAGGTAAAGCCTCCCGGCCCCGTCCGACACTATCGCGCGTCCGCAATCATTTTCGCTTCCCCCCAGGTAGCTCGACCAGGCCAGCGCGGCGTCGCCCTTTTCAGACGTGTCGATACAGGCGACAAAGACATCGTCCTTCCCGTGATGGGCCGGCTGAAATCCCCCTCTCACCGGAAAATCGGGGCTTGTTGTCAAGCCCGTCACCCAGGCCCGTCCCCGGCCGTCGATAGCCATGGCGAACAACCAGTCGAATTTATTCCCGCCCAGGTAGGTCCCGTACAGGAGGTCCGACGGGCCGTTTCCGCAAGGATCGATCTTGACGACAAAGGCCTCCAAATCGCCGTTTTTCGTCGTCCGGAACGCGTCCGGGGTGGTGGGAAAATTGTTGCTGTATGTGGAGCCGGCGACATGAATAATTCCCTTGTCATCCACGGCGATGCTGTTTCCAGTTATAAATTCGTTGTTATTTCCCCCGAGGTAGGTGGCGTATACCAGGCTGGCCGGACCGGCGACCGTGGTATCCAGCTTCGCGACCACCACATCCAAGCTGCCGAGGCTGGTGTCTCTGCTCTGAAACGCGTTCGGGGTGGTGGGAAAATCGGACGAGCTTGTTTCGATGGCAACAACCACATGGCCGGCGCCGTCGGCCGCCAGTGCTCCATTAAAAAACACTTCGTTGCCGGAGCCGCCCAGGTAGGAACACCAGAGGAGGCTCTCCGCGCCTCTTTTCGTCGTATCGATCTTGGCGATGAAGAGGTCATAGCCGCCGGCCGGTTTTTCCTGGAAGCCGTCCCGGACGGGAAAATCGGCGCTGTCCGTCCGGCCGGCCACGTAAACCACGCCGCTGTCATCGGCGACGGCAACCGCCCCGCCTTTATCCATGCCGCCGCCGCCCAGGCAGGTCCCGTAGGCCAGGACGACGGGATCGATGACCAGGGGGTGGCGCCTGTCGTAATCGCCGACGGAAAACCCGCAGATGTTTTCCGCCGTTTCCCGGAACGCCGAAACCACCGCCACCCGTTTCCCGCCGATCTCCTGGTAGGCGACGGGCCGCCGATGGACCATGTCCCCGGCGTCGGTCCGGACCCGGAGATCCCCGTTTTCGTCGATCCGGACATCGGCGGCGTCACCGTAGGAAAACCGGATTCTCCCGGGGTCCGCGCCGGGCGCCACGATCCAGTCGTACTCGACCTGCTTTTCCACCCCGTAGACCTCGAGGTCGATGCCCGGATAAAGGTCCCTGTACCACACCGCCCGGGACGTGGGAATGCCTCCGCGCCAGCGGGAAGGGTCCGACCCCCGGAAGACGTTCACACTGAGGGCCGCCTCCTCCTCCGGGACGATCTCCGGCGAAGGATGGGCGCCGACGAACCGAAGCCGCGCGACCCCCCGCGCCGCCGGTTTCCTTTCACGGCCCATCATCTCCCGGACATCCGGCGGCGCAACGCCTCGCCCGTCGTCCGGCTCTCTTCGGACAACATCGAAAACCATGCCCCCAGGGGTGATCCACAGCGTGTAGCCCTGGGCCTTCGCGTAAAACCGGGCCTCGGGGTCTGCCTGGCCCCTGTTTTCAATGAAAAGGAGCGGGATATGAAGAAGATCTCCTACGCCTGCGCCCTCAAAATTCTGATCTGCAGGCGCTCCGAGGACGGCTATCCCTCCCATAAGGATCAAGAACAAATTAAAGAATAAAACAAAACCCTTATTTTTGATCACTTTCATTCGTCACTCCAAATAAGTGAAATGTATTAAGCACTCTTTTATAATCTAATATGGTTCTCAATTATTCTCAGCCAATGTTAATTATGTTATAATGACAGTATTTTTATTACAGATATAACAGGCAATACATCGAGCCGGGATCCTGTTTGCCCTGCAAAGTGCGGTAAAGAGGTACATAAACTCCGTACAGTCACCTTTTTTGTTTTCCAGTGCATAGAGTGCGCCGTGGGGATCGCTCTGATATCCTGTAAAGTGAATACTGCCAGCAACCCGGTTAAGGATATTTTCAGCATTTTGAGATGACTTTGATTCCAGTATACTTGTGATAATAACACAGACGGTAATCAGGCACAGAAATAAGCTATTAACTGCGAGCTTGAATTTCATTTATCTTTTCCCCATTCTATATTTCCTTATGCTTTTCCATTGCATTCCCGAGAGCAGGATTTATAAGTTCTCTATTTTGAATGGAACATAAATTGTATTTGGAACGTATTCGTAACTCATAAGCAAAATTAGTGCCAAATTTATATTTTATGGAAAATAACACCAATAATCTGCCAATAATAATTTACAGCAACAATATTATTTATTCATTTCATAGGCTTTTTATAATATCAAAAAAGTGACACTGCTGTTTTTCTCAAGGGGGATGGAATCAAGAGAAAAGGTCTGTCAGGCTGGAGCTTTAAGTGGCGTATAATTTTGATTAAAAAAATAATTATAGCTACATAATTTAGAAGCACACACAGAATCTGATTTAATAATAGAAAGTTGTAATTGAAATAACAATTTTGATATTTCAATGTAAATAATGGTAATTAGTAATTGCAAATGTGGAAATTATAAAATGAAGCCTTTAATATCTGGGCACTTTTGCTGTAAAGGAAAAATATGAACGGAGGATCGGGGTCACATCTTGAATAGTGAATAACTTGTTTTTATTCACTATTCAAGATGTGACCCCGTAATTTCCGCGTAAAACAAAAAGAATGAAAAGAGAGGAGAAAAGAACATGCGATTGCCTGACCATAAAACCAAGATAGTCTGCACCATCGGACCGGCCTCCCGTTCGGAGGCTGTCCTGGAACGGCTGATGCTGCTGGGAATGAATGTGGCGCGACTCAATTTGGCTCATGGTACTCTGGAGGGGCACAGCGAGGACATTCAGCGTATTCGTGCAGTGGCGGAAAGACTTCAGCGTTATTGTATGATCATGGTGGACCTTCCCGGGCCCAAGATAAGAATCGGCACACTGCCGGAGGAGCCGCTGCTGCTGGAAAAAGGACAGGAGGTGGAATTAACCGTTAAAGACATCGCAGGCAGACACGGTCAAATCCCTGTTGACTACAAGAGGCTGCCCGGAAGCGTGGTCCCTGGAAGCCCGATTTTCCTCAATGATGGCTTCATACAGCTTCGTGTTGAGAATGTTTCGGGAGAAGAGGTTTTCTGCAGGGTGGTTATCGGCGGCCCGCTTCTGTCTTTCAAGGGTTTAACCCTTCCCGGGGTAAAAATATTCGTTGATGCTGTGTCGGACAATGACCTCAATCTTGTCGAATTTGCCCTTCAGGCGGGCGTGGATGCCTTTGGTGTTTCCTTTGCGGAGAAAGCGGATGACATCATGAAGGTGAAAAGGTTTGCGCAGGAAAAGGGGCAGTCCGCCTTTGTAATCGCTAAGATAGAGAGGTCTGAGGCAATAGGGAATTTTGATGAGCTTCTTGCTGTGTCAGATGCGATCATGATTGCCCGTGGTGATCTCGGGGTTCAAATTCCGCTGCAGGATGTACCGGCTGTTCAGAAAAGACTGATACATAAGGCAAATCTCTGGGGCCGGCCTGTAATCACAGCGACCCAGATGCTGGTCTCCATGACCGAGAATATCAGCCCGACCCGCGCCGAGGTGTCCGATGTGGCAAATGCCATTCTGGACGGGACGGATGCTGTTATGCTGTCCGATGAAACGGCTGTGGGACGGTATCCTGAGGAGGCCGTTGAAATGATCAGACTGATTGCAATATCGGCGGAGAGGGAAAGAAAGGCTATCCGGGCACTGGCTGATTTACCCGCCCACTTCCGGGCGGTGGTGGGTTCCGGTAAAGTAGGCGCAGAAGATATTGTAACGCTGAATGCCGTCGAATCGGCCGATGCACTCAATGTACGTTATATCCTGATCCGCACCCAGGGCAGGGCCGCCCCGGGTTTGATATCCAGATTCAGGCCAGGATGCTGGATACTTTCTCACGGCGGCGACGAGAAAACCAATAACCTGCTGTCCCTGGCATACGGGGTTCATCCTGTTAACCTCGATGGTGAATCATCCGGCCTTGCCGACAAATCTGTCCGGGAAATGGTTAAGGCCGGTATGGTTGAAAGGGATGAGAGTGTGATCTGGGTTGAGGATGAATTGCCTGGCGACAGGCTGGAATCCCTTTCGGTGAAAATCATAAAGGCGGGAGCAGATAAGCAGAAGGCAAAACCATCTGTTTAAACGGCAATGTTCGGGAACGGACTGGTGCGATGTGACTAAGCTGCAGAAATCATTACACTGCAGAAAGGTGCCGGGTTAAAACAGTCAACCGGAGACCACATCCTCCAGCTGCCTTGCCTCGGTCAGTGAATGGCTCGGGCAGCCTCAATTGCTGCCGGGATGCCTCTGGTAGCTGGTGGGTCCGTTTTCGAAGCCCACAGCCTTTAGTCACCAGGACGGATAGAATACTGCCTGTGCGATGCCCGCTTTTGTGTTCAGGTACCCGTCATTGTATTTTATGTAGAGGTGTTCGGAAAGTTTCCACCATTTGATCAGGCTTGATTGAAAAGGGATATGTCTTGGTGAAAGCTCCTTCCACCCATGCGGGAAGGTTCAGTGAAGGCGAGACGAGAGACTGGGCCCGCCAGACCCGCCTCAGGGAATAACAGGGGTGATGGAACTCACCTCCGTCCGCCGATGCCGCTTTTCCCGTAACCGTTACGGTGCAAGCATCAGCCTGAGCATACAGAATCAAACCGGCCAGCACCACCATTGCTGTCAATAGTTTTTTCATTCACTGACCTCCCTTGTATATGCAGATTTTATGTATAATGAGCTTTAATATCTCCATTAGAGCCCGCCGGCGAGATGTGCAATGGAAAAGGGGTCTATGGTTGTCTCCTGATGCGAGCTTCAGTCTCTTTATCTATGGTCTGGCGTTGTCTGCCTGAGGGGTGGTATTCTTCTGCAAGGCAGCAGCAGGCAGCGGACTGCGGCCCTGAAACTCGATACTTTCAGGATTCGTTATGGCCTTTATAAAATCGCTGTCCGGGTCTCTAACACAGGCCTTCATGCGTTCGTATGTCTCTCTGAGCACACTGTAGAAGGCAGGATCAAACTCTTCAAGTTCCTCCCTGTATTTATCCATTTCACTGTCCAGGACACTGAAATCCATGCCATGATCCGCCGCAAGTCCGCACATGATATTTTCATGCGCCCTCTCTGCAATCAGCCGGTCGATGATGATCACATGTTCAATGGTGTCTATTGTGAGAGGCGGTCTTTCCTCCGAAGTCTGAGCAGAAAGGTATGCCGGCAGTAACAAGACTGTTATTATCAAACCGGCAAAGAGACGCATCTCTCTTTTTTTCAGGACAGACATTCTCTAAAATATTCCTTTATCAGAATCCGCCCTTCGCTATATAAAAGGCAACGGAGCAGGACAGGTCAAAGGGGTACCAGTTTTCATAACCTGCCATGATGGTTGAGTTCAGCCACCGGAAAGTATCATTCAGGATGTAAAGGGTGCTGTTCCAGCGCACTGATGTAGATACAAGGGAAAAATGTTCGGGCATTGAGGATGTAGCCTTTATTCGTATCATGGTTACCTCCCCCGTTGTCGAACAGCCGCTCAGGGAAAAACCCCTGTATTTAGCGTAGCCTTTGTATACCGCATAACTTGCCCTGTCCCTGACCATATTCAGATAATAGACATCGCCATACCCGTTACACAGGATAAGAGAGAAATCCTGATTCACGTGCGTGGTTGTCACATTCCCCCCTGATAAAATCGGAACATCAAAATTGCCCCTGGGATCATAGGTGACCTCTGTGTTGGTTCCGGGTATTATAAATGTGTCAGCCCAGACACTGCTGTACGGCAGTATGAAAAAGAGCAGTGCCCCGAATATGATATTCCTTATTGTTTGCTTACTCGAAAAATGGTACATATCTTTTTACTCCTTTTTAACCCGATAAATCCTAAGCTTCTAAAAAAACACTGAATACCGGTTTGTTTTCTATGAAAATTATCTCTCATCAC
>Ga0209203_1002548_pt1 | contig 12007 bp, 15 predicted proteins | sample AD_UKC109_MetaG_FD_184423 | JGI IMG/M metagenome (GOLD analysis project Ga0209203, IMG submission 184423) | Active sludge microbial communities of municipal wastewater-treating anaerobic digesters from Hong Kong - AD_UKC109_MetaG (SPAdes)... | ecosystem: Engineered > Bioreactor > Anaerobic >...
GGAAGTTTGCTGGTGCAGACACCTGGGCTACCTCACTGACCCTGGCTGAAGCAATCAGGACTGTTATCCCGGATTACGAACTGGTGCTGGTGGGCAAACAGGCCATCGACGGCGACACAGCGCAGGTTGGTCCCGAAATTGCTGAGATACTCGGTTTGCCACAGATCACCTACGGGGTGGAAGTGGCACTTACGAGTACCCGAAGGCAAGTGAGAGTGACCCAAGAAGTCGAAAAAGGCTACGAAGTCATTGAAGCAAGTTTGCCTGCCCTGGTCACCTGCAGCAAGGGAGAGGTTGTGCGGCGGGCGCCATCCTTTAAAGATGTCCTCGATGCCCGCAAAAAACCGATCAGGGTCGTGAGCGCTAATGAACTTCAGATACCAGAGGAACAGCTGGGATTGCAGGGTTCGTACACACAGGTTGTGAAGGTCTTCCCACCTCCGGCGAAAAAGTCGAACCTGCTGCTGCAAAACCTGGAAGCAGCGGAAGCTGCAAAAGAAATATATGGCTTTTTGAGAGAAAAACGGTTTGTTGAGTGATCGCTGTGGCAACGAGCAAACAGACTATTGATAGGAATGGACGCAAGTAATTATGTTGAACATTGACCACGAAAAATGTACTCGCTGCAAGGTTTGTATTCGGAACTGTCCCTTCGGGGCATTAAGCCTTGTGGGAGGTTCGCTATATGTAAATGAACTCTGTACCCTGTGTGGTGCTTGTGTGAATGTCTGCCGCTTCGACGCCCTGAGCATCGAACGTAAAAAAGCCTCCCCGGAAGAACTGGCGTGCTACAAGGGCGTGTTCGTCTGGGCGGAAGAGGATGAAGAAACCTCTCCCCGTAAGCCGCGAAAAGTTGTGCTGGAATTGCTGGGAAAAGGCCGGGAACTGGCTGATAAGCTCGGCGAGGAACTTGTTGCGGTGGTTTTGGCAGGGCATGGTGAGGTGGATACCGAGGTTTACGGTGAGTATGGAGCGGATAAGGTCATCGTTTGCCGGCATGAATTACTGGAAACGTACTCCACGGATGGGTTTACCAACGTCATGTGTGCGGTTGTCACCAGCAAAAAGCCGGCGGTAGTTCTCTACGGAGCCACGCCCCACGGCCGGGATTTTGCGCCACGGGTGGCTGCCCGCCTTCACCTGGGTCTGACGGCGGACTGCACAGGGCTTGAGATAAACGCTGAAGGGCAGCTGGTTCAGACCCGCCCGGCTTTTGGCGGGAATATCATGGCCTCGATCATCACGCCCTTCAACCGTCCACAAACTTCTACTGTCCGTCCGAACGTTTTTCCTGTTCCTGGCAAATATGTCGATTCATCGATAGTGAAGGAAATCTTTCCGGTCACCCTCAATCGTGCCGCAATTCGCACTCGGGTGGTGGAAAGGCGCTACCTGGACAAGGAAAGAGGCATTAGCATCGAAGACGCGCGCGTGATCGTGGCGGGCGGCAGGGGCTGCCAAAAGGCTGCCAATCTTGAGCTCCTGCAGGATCTGGCGCAAAAATTGGGCGGCGTGATGGCTGGCTCGCGCGCCATCGTGGAGCAGGGTTGGATCCCGCATACCCGCCAGGTTGGGCAGTCTGGTACGACGGTTGGCCCGGAACTGTACATTGCTGCTGGCATCAGCGGCGCGATCCAACATGTGGTTGGGATGAGCTCATCCAAGACGGTCATCGCGATCAATAAAGACCCTGAAGCTGCCATTTTTAAGACAGCCGACCTGGGTATTGTTGGAGATGCTGTTGAGATTATCCCGCTTCTTTCTGCCTTAATTGAGGGGAATTAGTCTTCGAAGGAGTCTTTGTTATTCCTTTTAGTCAAAAAAGGCTGAAACGCGAGTGTCTCGATTTGGCTATGCTTAAGCTACATTGTGGATGTGCGGTGTCGGACACACACAAATCTATTGAGATAAAACGATCCGTACTCCGGTTTGCTGCCTGCTACCTCTTCGAGGGTACTGCTAAATTTTAGTTCCGCACTCCGGGCAGAATTTGGCGCCTTTTACTTCCACACCGCATTTGGGGCAGACCACCGGGCCGCGCTCAATCTTCGTCCCGCACTCAGGGCAGAATTTAGCACCATGTGCATCGGCGCCACAGCTGGGGCATTTATCTTCCATCGGCTGTGCCATGACCGTCCCGCACTCGGGGCAAAACTTTGTGCCAGGAGATGCCATCACTCCGCAAGAGGGGCATTTTGCAGTGCTGGCCTGGGCTTGACGCATCGAGCTTTCGGCAGTTTTAAGCACACCTGTCAACCCGAAGGCGTCGGCAAAGCCCTTGATTGCTGAGCCTGCCTGTGCGCCGCGCGCTTCGGCGATCTCTTCGGAACGCGGGCTGTCTTCCTGGCAAAAGCCGCTCTGGCTGTCAAAATCGGAAAGACACACCACCCGCCTGCAGGAGGGGCACTCGCGGAAGTTGACCTGCACCTGCCCCCAGGCTTTTTCAAGCTGCTGCGGATTGAGCTTCATGCTGTAGCGCGGGTCTTCACCCAGCACATTCTCTGCTGCCGCGCTGCCCACCAGGGGCACCCTACGCAGCAGGTTGCCCAGGGCTTGCTTGCCAAAATCCTTGGTGGCAGTCCCCACAAAATCGGGCTGGCTACGGAACTCGCGTTCGCAGGCATCACAATAAAAAACAGCATACGGTCCAGCGCCATCGTTGCGGACATCATAACGCGGCATGCGGGAGAAAGTATCCATTTTAACCTCCAGGAATGTTTAGGTGGGATGCGGAATGAATTGAAAGCATTATACATCTCCCAAAGTGATGACGCAAGATGGGGGAAAATTGGGTCACTGATATTCCTTAGGATACCTTCGCGTTTTATAAGTGATCGTCCAGATAATTCGATTTCGGATTGAATTAATGGATGAACCTGATGATGTGCCAAATGAGCATACGAATGCGAACGGCACAGGTTAAGGCAAATCGCGTATTTCAGCCAGGATTACTTTAAAGATCTTTAATGAAATCAATTCGGTATCAACCAACAATCCGTCCAGGTCAAATATCACAGCTTAAGTCAGGTACTTGTCCACTTCAACCTGACATTAGCCGCCAAAGAAGACCCTTTATTTTTAGGTCTTGGCTGGAATATGGGTAAAAATCCTATCATTCAGCTAACCTTGATCCCAAAACAGATGCGTCGACCATCGATATCCTCGATCGAAAATTCCAGGTTGTGATAATCCGTTTGATGGAGTCGCTCAGTGATGGTGACTCCTTTTATCTCAAACTCGTCCTGCAGTTCCTGCTGGCTTTCTGTGATCACATAGGCGTCTTCGCCGTAACCGTAAAGTTCCCTGTTAGGAAAGACGCGCTGTGTATTGGCTTGCGTCAGGATAAACTCAACCCCATCGCGATAGAGGCAGATATGCTTTTCTTTGGCATCCAGGTAATCCACCCGCCTGAAGCCCAACTTATCAACATAATACTCAGCGGTTTTTTGAATATCTGGTGTGGGGAACACGCAATGTGAGGCGTAAAGTTTCATCTACTACTCCCTGTCTCATGTTAAATTTAACTACCTTATCACCTTTGCCAGATTTGTGATCAGTTTGTTAAATAAGGGATGACCTCATCCAAAGAAGTTAACGTTGCTTTGGTCATATCCAGATAGCGCGGGTTGGGCACTTTCATGTCAGGGATGCAGATTACCGGGATTTGTGCTGAAAATGCTGCCTGAATGCCCGCCTCGCTATCTTCCAATACCAGGCAATTCTCTGGTTTCTCGGAAAGTTTCTCGCAGGCTTTCAGAAAGATATCCGGGGCTGGCTTTCCATTTTTGACCTCATAGCCAAACACAAATGCATCAAAGCAATCAACAAGATCGTGCTGTCGTAAGATGTTGAGCGCTCGTTCTTCAATACTTGAGGATGCCATGGCAATCTTGAGGTCATTCTCTTTCAAGAATGATAGTAATTGCCTGGCGCCACGTTTCAAATCCACACCCTGGGCAACAAATCTGCCTTCAATTTCGACTACCTTGCTGAAACCCAGCTCAGCAGACCACGGCAGATGATATGTCTCTATGAGATGCTTGATATTTTGAACGACAGTTTTCCCGCTGAATTTTTGCGCGTACTCATCCAAAGGAAAATCGCAGCCAATTTCAGCCAGGATTTCCTTGTAAATTTTGTAGGAAATCATTTCAGTATCGACCAACAATCCATCAAGGTCAAAAATTACAGCCTTCGTCATTACTCAACTCGCTTCCAAAATACCTGTAAGATGGGGCTTTCCTGGATCCTGAACATCAAAGTGATCATTCTCGAATGAACTGTTTGTCCGAATCAGGAACTCCTGCATCATTAGAAATGTATCTTTCCACTTTCATGTGCAAGTCGTACTTTTCGCGGAGACCTAAGATTTGCTGCATCATTGGGGAATCATGATGCAGATCAAGCGCGGCTTGATCCTGCCAGCAGTCTATTAGCAAGACGGTTTCAGGATCGTTGATTGGGAAGAAATACGCGTACTTCATATTTCCTTGCTCAGCGCGGACCTGGTCTGCTATGCCGCTGTTTTCCATTTCCTCAGCGAACTTCCTGGCATTTCCATCATTGCCGGAGTAGTAAACGTTTACGATAATACTCATGTTGTTACCCTTCATCTTTTGTTTTTCTGGGTCTAAGGCTTTTGAGACTTGCCAGATTCTTAGTTGATTTTACTTCGAGATCAATAACACCACCTCACTAATGTTGTCACGGGGAAATCTTGAAGATCAGCAGTTGTTTGAAACTAACACGAGGATTGATCACAAGTCGAAGGTTAGAAGAAGATCTTTTGGTACCCTATGCCATATATCCTTAAGTCGCGTTCAAAATCAAACAGCCCCCTATTCCTCAACAAATATGCGCGAAAGGCATCTGTTACCTCTTCAGACCTGCTGACACCCAGAACGTACTCCTTGAAACGTTGCCACCCTGATATTGGCATGACGTAGTGAAAATCGTTATCGATCTCAAAATCCACGGACGCGCCGATCTCGGCACCTGCATTATCTGTCCAGATGCGATAAAAAACGATGTCAGACACCTCGATTTGCTCACTGCTGGTATATCCAAGTTCTATCCATTCATCGCTGTACATTTTTCCTCCATTTCATCACTGCGAGTTCAAGATGGTAATAGTTGTTGTTCAGATATTCACCAGTGGCTCAATTGCTCCTCGCAGGCTGTCAACGAGTGCTGCTAACTCGGTTTCCATTTCTTCCCACTCATCCTTAACTTCTCCCAAATAGGCCTTCCTTGCAACATCAAGCAAAGCTGCTTGTTCTACAGGAAGTTGATTGATTGCCCACTGCGCTGCCTGATCTTTTGAGCAAAACTCGCCCGTTGCGGCAGTGAACCACATCCTGGCTAAGGTCAAAATGACGTTGCGTTCGTCTCCTTTGAGGTTCGCGACCAAGCCAGGCAAAGAATCTCTTATGGCTCTTTGGATATCGACCCATGGGATGGGATCCAGAACCTCTTCCGCCTTGTGCCCGGATAAAACAATACTATTCCTCCTTAGTTGAGCCAACAGCAAAGCCAAATCCGGATCGTACGCTGCGCTGGGGATTTCTCCCTTCTCGAATTGCTCTCTCAGCCACTCACCATACATAAACTCGTACTTGGGAGGGAAATGCCAGGGAACGACATTGTTTTGGTTTACGACCGTAACCTCAAGTGGTCTGATACCTGTGGACCCTCCTGGTTTTCCGGAAATTTCCATTAGCTGTTTCGTGAGCTCGGTCCTCGAGCTTTCTGACAAACTGCAGTTTGTTAGGGCTAAAATGTCCACATCGCTATCGGCGCGCAAGCCACCCATGACCGCGGAACCATACAGATACACCCCGACCAATTGACACTCCAGCAACTCCTTTATGAGGTTCAGTGCTTGAATTGCTTCTTCTGGTACCTGGTTGTACTTCAAATTAATATTCCCTTTAGATTACCTTTATCTTTATTGCATCCAAAGTCTTTTTTAGAACAATGACAGACTCGACGTGGACATTCTCTTGATAATAGGTTTTCACATTATTCCGGCCAAATAAGATACAGAGTTTTTACTCCCATAATTTTTCCGCCTATATCATAGGCAACAACATAATCCGCGTCTCCTTTATGGTATGTTACACGTTCAATTAATTCTCCAGCAGCGTCAAAGGATGCAATTTTCACACTATCCGTACCATTTGGAAGCGGATAATTTGAATAATCCAAGAATTCTACTGGTCTTAACTTTTCAGACTGTAACTCGCCTTTTTCGTCATAGCAGGTAATGACAAAAAAATCAGTTGGCACGGCAATGTATATCGTAATCTTAGATTTAAAATCGTTACCTTCAATTACAGTAGTCCCCTTAACTGCAGCAGTAGATAATGGTTTATCAGGTTCGAAATAGACGCCGTCTCCGTCATAGTAGAGGTAATAAGCCGTTACAGAATTTTCACTTGTTTCGTCATCAATGTAGGCAACCATCGCTTCTGCTCCGATGGTCTTGCTGTCGACATCAGCTCCGAATGTGATGCCTATCACATTCTGGTCGCCCGCATAGGAAGTTTCAGAATCATAATTAAAAAAGTACACAGCAGATGCATCCAAATCAAACGAGTATTGGTGATTTGCAAACTTGGCATAATTTTTGCCATTCTGTTCTATTATTTGTCGATCATTAATAACAATAATGCCGATTGCCTTTTCATGGTTAACTACAAACTCATTTTTCCCGCAACCTGTCAGCAAAATTGATATGGAAATGGCTACTAACAAAAGTGCATTCTTCTTCATGACTGTCCTCTCTGAAATGGCAGTTATACCAGATACTTACCTCACATACTCGAGTCAATGCTATCCGATTTTCAGGCGAAAGTACACCAAAGTCACAGTAGATGAGGGTAGCTAAATCGAATTCTTCTTCAAAGTCAATTGTTAGATAGTCTTGATAGATGAATTCGTTCTTTTCGTCTCCAAAATGCTCACTCGCGTAAGCAATCGAGCGTCGCGAGAAATCGATCCCTGTGATGCCTAACCCCTTGTCAGCAAAACGCTTGGCATACATTCCCGGACCACAACCGAAATCTAAAATTTTTCCATCTCTTCTCCCAAGCAAAGAAACAATCCAGTCCACCGAGCGATCCATGAACCCATGCGTCCTGGAGGCGCTTTCCACATCGGGGTCCAAATGGAGTGCCAGCATTGATTTTGAAATGTGTTCATCATCCCAAAATGGAATACCGGTCGTCTCGTACGCACTTGGTTTACTTCCGATTGTTTCAATAATATTTCTGTATGGTGACATGAGGTCAATGTTCATATTTTTCCAGTGACTTTGTGTACCATTTTCTATGGCCTTTTATCACGTGATCACTTTCCTTTCTTTGCTTTGAATACCCTCAATGAAAATGGCAATATCTGACGCGACACCATTAGGATCTTCACAATACAGCAAATGTCCAGCATTTTGATGTACAACAAACCTGGAACCAGGTATCACTCTGGCCAACTCCTCCTGACTTCTTCTGGTTAGGATTTTATCCTGGTCTCCCCAGATAATCAGGGTAGGGGTATTGATTTTGTAGAGCTCCCCAGGGAATTGCTCCTTTAGAATGCCTTCTGTAGTCTCCCGCCATACCTTTGCTGGAACTTTCAGATTTTCCTGGAGGATCATCTCCAGGAACTCTTGCTCAACAGGCTTAGAAAGAGTGCCTAAAGCGAAGTCTTCCACAAATTGCCTGTCAAGCGGGTCTTTCAATTTCGATATAGCTAAATCCCAAATCTCCTGAATAGCAGGTAAACCCTGAAGGGTTGCTGGAGAACCAAGAAGAACAAGCGCCAAAGTCTTATCTGGATGATTAATGGCAAAGCTTCTGGCTGGAAACCCTCCACTGGATGCCCCCAGAATAACGGCTTTTTGGATATTCAAGGCATCAATGAACATTACAAGATCTTTTTCGAAATCTTTGGTGGCGTAGCCTGAGTCCGGGCGGCTTGAATTTCCATGGCCTCTTTGTGTCAAGGCATAAACATGCAATGATTTGGGCAGGTAATGAACAAGTGGCTCAAAGATGTGCCAGGAGTCGGCTAATCCATGCAGCAGAATGATCGGGATTCCTGAAGCTGTACCCGTCTCAAAGTAGGAAATTCTTACTTGATTTGGAAGTTCAATATACTTCTCAGCTTCTTCCATGAACCGCTCCCCGTCCTTTGTTAAACTACAAATCACAAGCCTTCATCAATTGCCTTCAATCGTTCCAGCCATCTCACGATAGCTCCAGATTCGAGGAAGTGCAGGAACGCGCCTTCACTAAACCGATCTGTACGAATCGCACCCAGGATTAATCCCAGGACACAGATTCCCCCCAGGCTCGACACATCGACGTTATTCATGGACTCAAAGTCCCACTTAATCCCATTTTCCTCAAGGATATTTTGATAGACACTCAGATCAATCTCTCTATGGTCTGTCATAAACTGAGAGAAATCATGCAGGAAAGAAAGAACACCATCTGAGTAGTCCACATAGGGCAAGTGTATGGGATATTCGGCTGAGCCATCATTTTGTGTGTCGATAACCCATTCGCCAAAACCACCCTCGTGAAGGTTTGGGATATGTTTTGTCAGACGCTCGTACATTCATTCACCCTTTCTTTTTCCAGTTGGTCGAGGTCGCGAAGGGGCGAAAGCCGATGTTGTAATAGAACTGTTGCGATGAACCGACAAAAGCCAATTTGGATCCCAGCAGCCCGACCCGCCGAATACCTTCTAGCACTGCCGCCTTCCCCAAGCCCAATTTGCGAAAATCAGGATCCGTGGCAACCGGCTCCACCAACGCAAACCCAGCTGCCGGGTCATACCACATCCCACAATACGAAACGAAATTTCCTTCTGGTGAAACTACCGCGACCTTCAAGTCCAGATCAACATTTGGGCGGAGCATTTCCTCTTTCGCGCTCTGTTCGTCTTCCGATGAAAAGTTGAACATGCCTTCCCCCCTCAATTCATGGTTGAAACCTCTCCACAACACCCGCCGATACTGTGATAAATCGAAATTTTCCTGTAAAGTGGCAATCCGGAATCCCTCTGGTAGTTCGAAGTCCAGGGAGGTTTTCTCGATGTAAAAGATCGAATCCGGTTCCTTGCGTTGTGAAGCGACATAACCTAGATGGGCAGCGATGTCCTGAAAAAGGTGATCAGTATCGGGTATCACGATTTCGAAACCATCAGGTGTTGATAAGTGATCTTCAGCATATTGAAGCATTTCTTCTTTCAGACCCCGATTATCCGGATTTGTCAGGCAAAAGCCAGTCCCTGGAACCGTGTCGAATGTGGCGATGCCCACGATTTCGCCATCTTCTTCCCAAAGCCCGATTTTGCCAACCGCGGCTTTGTCCAGGTAACTATGGGTTGTCATCCAATCCCAGCGGGCATAGCTGAATTCCGAATATCCCAGCTTTAGAATAAAAGCTCTGACTTTGAAATAGTCATCCGTTATTCCCGCAATATTTGTGTAATTTCGAAAACTTGGCGGCATGCTTCTCCTTTACCAAGATTGCGATTTTTTGAGCAAGAATTGACTACTTTTGTAAAAATGCTATCGTCTCCACATGTGTTTGAGTTACTAAAGGAAGACATAGAAACGTCCTCGTTTTGGGAAAAAGTACACGGAACGATTTGATTGCCATCTGAATCAAATTCTCTTCTCAAAACTTCGAATTTACTTTTGTGTAACTTTTCCTTAAATCCGGTTTTGAAAACGAATGTGATTAAACCAGGGTCTGGTTTTCCACCTTCGCCATATCCTCCAATAATCGCTTTTTCGACTATGCTCTCAAACACGAATCGGTCGAATTTCTCCAAGATTGCCTGGTTTTCAAGCGTTGACCTAAAACTCTGTATCCGTGATCGAAGGTCGTCCTGTTGGTCTTTGGTTGCGGATAAATCGTTTAGTGTTGAATTCAGGGCGTCGAGATTACTGTCAATTTCAAATAACTTCCTGGAGAAAGACTCCTCGTCGATTGTTCCTTCAAGCCGTAAATCAATGAGTTTGCTCTTCTTGTGATCAGTGGTAAACAATTCCTTTTCAATTCTTTTGATGGTTTTTTCCACATTTTCTTCAGTAAGCGTCTCTTCGGTCAGTGTTAGGAATTCATCAATAAGCGCTTTATCGTTTCCACAAAGAAGCTTGTAGGCTTCAAGGAACGCATCCTCAATAATGCTTTCCTCAATTCCTTTGCTCTCTGGGCAAAACCTCTTGCCTCTTTTGGTAGCCAAAGTGCATTGCCAGATAATTTTCTTATGTCTTGCACCTGCATGCCAACTGCGTCTGTTTAGATTAGTATTACAAAAACCACACTGTAACAAGCTGCTAAATGCGTATTTACGACTGTATTTCTCACGCTTCCCTTCCGGATTTAGTCGTCTGGGATAACCTCGTCTTGCGAGGATTTCCTGAGCTTTTGCAAATACCTCCTCCGAAACAATTGGCTCGTGATGGTCTTTAATGTAGTACTTGTCCTGCTCCCCGAAATTCTCCAGACGTCGTTTGGATATTGGATCTACTGTGAAGGTTTTTCCGAGGAGGAGATCCCCCTTATACTTTTCATTTTTGATGATGTTAATTACGGTGGATGCGGGCCATTTGGCATGACCGTTTTTGGTTTTGTAGCCCAGGTTTTGCAGCTCATTTCCAAGAATTGTACAGCCTGCCCCTTCGATATACCGCTGAAAGATATATCGGACGATTTTAGCTTCTTCCTGATTGACTGTTAGGGATTTATCCTCCGGATGATAGTCATATCCCAGGCAACCCTGGAAGCCGACAATCTCACCCCGTTGCATTTTCATACGGAGCCCTTTTTTAACGTTAGCGGAAATATTTTCAACTTCCTGTTGTGCAACGGAGCTCAAAATGACCAACAGCAACTCACCATCCATGGTAAGAGTATTGATATTCTCCTCTTCAAAGAAGACAGCGACATTCTTCTCTTTCAGCATACGGACATAGCGCAAGGTGTCCAGGGTGTTTCTGGCAAACCGCGAGATAGACTTGGTGATAACCAGGTCTATCTCTCCATTCATACAATCGTTGACTAGTCGTTGAAAATCCTCCCGATTTTTGATTTGTGTTCCTGTGATTGCCTCATCAGCATAGATACCAGAGAATACCCATTCGCTTTTGGATTTTATAAACTCCATGTAATGTTGTACTTGTGATTTGTAGCTGCTTAGCTGGTCCTCACTATCCGTGCTGACACGACAATAGGCTGCCACGCGCAATCGTTCGATTTCCTGGCCATTGCCTCGACGGGCAACTAAACCTTGTCCTTTAATAACTTCAACTGGTTTCATTATCCCTCACCTCACTATGTGTATCAACCATATTAGATTGTACACTATTAAGGGGTGTAGGTTGAATCCATATTTCAGAAATTACACTAAATTTATCCATTAACTTGCTTCGAACTTTTTCATACTCAGTTCTTGTGATCAATTCACTGCTAAGGAGACGGCTAAGCATTGCCAATTGCAAGCTATATCTAATAATGGCATTATCTCCCGTTGTTTCAGGTCTACTTATTTTAGTGTTCATTTAGCTTGATTTGGTCCGCCAAGGATTTTAAAACAAACAACAGCTCGGACTAACCGCGAAGTAAGCCGAGCCTCAATTTCAGGATTCGGCATCTTGATAAAAAAGCCTTCTTCATCTCTGACATTACGTCTGGATAAGTAGGCGATGTAAGGATTGTAATAGCCGATAACTTGATCCATAGCTGTTGGATCACCCTGAACTGCACAGATAATCACTGGGTATGGAAGCAGTCTCTTCGTTGACCTGAGTTCGTTTTCAAATCCCTGACCAGTCATCGATGTTTTCCTCCAAGTCGTGCTTAATTTTTTCTAAAGCAGAAGTCCGCCAGTTCTGAATCGTACTTCTTGGTATCTGTGTTATCTCGCTTATTTTTCGATCATTAAGACCATCAAAATAATACAAGTTGATGATCTGCTTTAAAGGTTCCGGTAG
>Ga0209203_1002554_pt1 | contig 11976 bp, 14 predicted proteins | sample AD_UKC109_MetaG_FD_184423 | JGI IMG/M metagenome (GOLD analysis project Ga0209203, IMG submission 184423) | Active sludge microbial communities of municipal wastewater-treating anaerobic digesters from Hong Kong - AD_UKC109_MetaG (SPAdes)... | ecosystem: Engineered > Bioreactor > Anaerobic >...
CCGGGCTCGTAAGGGTGGGTGCGGACAAGGACAAGGCACACGGACCGCCAACGGGAACGATGTCCTGGTCCTGGTAACAACCGAAGGTGCAGTAGCACTCATAGACCCCGCCACATGACGATGGCGCATTGCCGGGAAAGCCAAAGCCGCCACCACCCCCGAACCTTTCGCGGATGGTCAGGGGCTGCTGACCTGTGGACACGCCAAGTTCGGTCAATTCGAGCAGGAGAGTGCGGAGGGGTATGCCGCTCACCACCGTGGTCGAGGTGTCCAGCACCAGCCAGGCATGGTCCGGACAATCAGCCATATTGGGCCAGAAGGGCTGCCAATGGTCGCCAGGCACGGCACTGAACCAATACAGGGTGTCCCATTCCGTGCCGTTCCATTCCCACACCACGTCCCCGTTGGTGCGGGTGAAGAAGGGGTTCCAACTGGCGACCACGTTCATTGGAGATGTCTGCTGATAGACCCTGTCTATTCGTTGTGCCGGGTAGCCATCCACGATGGTGTCACCGGAATAGGTGAGTTGCTCCAGTGCAGTGATCCACGGGCTGCCTGCATCGTAGATCCACTGCGCTCCGGGTGGGCACCATGACTGCGCGACCAGCGACAGGCAGCCGACCAAAGCGGATAGCATGACCGTGATCCTTGATGATAGCATGATCGTCGTGTAGTGACTCCTAAAGCTACGTTCAGATCCGTGATCGATGTTGCTCTCTGGATAACTTCGCGATCATGCCCGCCGCCACCCGTTCCCGTCGCGCCAAGGAGCCCCGCCCCATCCCCACCATCGATCAGGTGGGCATCGAGGAGCGTGTGGCCCGCATCAAGACCCGCAGCATCAAGAAGGAGGCGAAGGTGCAGGGCATGAAGCTGGCCCTTAGCATGATCGACCTCACCACGCTGGAAGGGGCTGACACCCCGCACAAGGTGCAGCAGCTCTGCTACAAGGGGCTTCACCTGCACGACCAGCTGCCCGGGTTGCCCACCGTGGCCGCCATCTGCGTGTACCCTTCCCTGGTGAAGGTGGCGAAGAAAGCCTTGGGCGACAGCGGCGTGAAGGTGGCTTCCGTGGCCACGGCCTTCCCCAGCGGACAGGCGCCCACCAAGGTGAAACTGGCCGACACCAAGTTCGCGGTGAGCGAAGGCGCCGACGAGATCGACATGGTCATCAGCCGCGGCAAGTTCCACAGCGGTGACTACAACTTCGTGTTGGACGAGATCGCGGCCGTGAAGGAGGCCTGCGGCGACGCCCGGCTGAAGGTGATCCTGGAGACCGGCGAGCTGGGCACGCTGGACAAGGTGCGCCAGGCCAGCGATATTGCCATCGCGGCGGGTGCCGACTTCATCAAGACCAGCACCGGCAAGATCAGTCCGGCCGCCACCATGGAGGTGACGTTGGTGATGCTGCACGCCATCCGCGACCACTACCTGAGCACGGGCGAGATGATCGCCATGAAGCCCGCCGGCGGCATCCGCACCAGCAAGCAGGCGCTGCACTACCTGATGATGGTGAAGGAGGAGCTCGGCCCCGAATGGCTGGACCCGCACTGGTTCCGCTTCGGCGCCAGCAGCCTGGCCAACGACATCCTGATGCAGCTGCAGAAGGAGGCCGACGGCCACTACCAGAGCGGGGACTACTTCAGCATCGATTGAGGCCTCCCTACGTTCCCATGGACCGCATCACCATCACCCGTCCGGACGACTGGCACATCCACCTGCGGGATGGCGGCGCCCTGGCCACCACCGTGCCGCACGCCGCCCGCTACCTGGGCCGGGCCATCGTGATGCCCAACCTGAAGCCGCCGGTCACCACGGTAAAGGACGCGATCGCCTACCGCGAGCGGATCATGGCCGCCGTGCCCGCGGGCAGCGCCTTCCAGCCGCTGATGACGCTGTACCTCACGGACCGCACCTCGCCCGCCGAGATCGCCTTGGCCAAGGAAAGCGGGGTGGTCACCGCGGTGAAGCTGTACCCCGCCGGTGCCACCACCAACTCCGATTCGGGCGTCACTGCGTTGGAGCACTGCTTTCCGGCGCTGGAGGCCATGCAGCAGCATGACATCCCGTTGCTGATCCATGGTGAGGTCACCGATGCGGACATCGACATCTTCGACCGGGAGAAGGTCTTCCTGGACCGGCACCTGCGGCCCATCACCGAGCGCTTTCCCGAGCTGCGCATTGTGCTGGAGCACATCACCACGCGCGACGCAGCGCAGTTCGTGCATGACGCTTCGCCCAAGGTGGCCGCCACCATCACCGCGCACCACCTGCTGCTGGACCGCAACGACATGCTGGCCGGGGGCATCCGTCCGCACCTCTACTGCCTGCCCATCCTGAAGCGCGGAACGCACCGCGAGGCCTTGGTGGCCGCGGCCACCAGCGGCGACCCCAAGTACTTCCTGGGCACCGACAGCGCCCCCCATGCACGCCCTACCAAGGAGACCGCATGCGGCTGTGCGGGGGTGTACACCGGCCATGCGGCCATCGAATTGTACGCCGAGGTGTTCGCGCAGGCCGGTGCGCTGGACAAGCTGGAGGCCTTCGCCAGCTTCCACGGACCGGACCACTACCGGCTGCCGCGCAACACGGACCGCATCACGCTTGCCCGCACCGAGGTCCCGGTGCGGGCCACCTTCCCTTTCGATGGGGAGGACCTGGTGCCCTTCCGGGCGGGTGGCACGGTGGGCTGGCGTGTGGAGGCCTGATCGGCGGCTTGGTCCTGAGATGCGTGATGGGCGAAGTACCTTGTCCGGACCACGGAACATGCCCACCCGGTACAAGGACAAACCCCTGGTGAAGGCGCGGGACCGCAAGGCCTGGCGGGCCTGGCTCCAGAAGCACCACGCCACTGAGCAGGGCGCCTGGCTCGTGATCCCGCACAAGGGCGTGGACCCCAAGGCTCCGGACTACAACGCGGCGGTGGAGGAGGCGCTCTGTTTCGGCTGGATCGACAGCGTGAAGAACAAGTACGACGACCACAACGCGGTGCAGTACTTCTCTCCCCGCAAGCCCAGGAGCAATTGGAGCCTGTCCAACCACGAACGGGTGGCGCGGCTGGTGAAGGAAGGCCTGATGACCCCGGCGGGACTGGCCCCGATCGAGCGTGCCAAGCAGGATGGCACCTGGGAGGCGCTGATCCCCGTGCAGGCTTCCGTGGTGCCGGATGATCTCCAACGTGCACTCAGTAGGAACCAGGCCGCGCTCAAGCACTTCAACGCCTTCCCGCCGTCCTCCAAGCGCATCATCCTGGAGTGGATCCTGAACGCCAAACGGCCGGAGACCCGCGCCAAGCGCATCCGGGAAACGGTGGAGCAGGCGGCGCGGAACGTCCGGGCGAACCACTTTCGGCGGTAGGGCAAGCGTTGCCGAAGGGCGATCTTCGTGGTCATGAGCACCTCGTTCAAACCGGCTGGCTACAACTCGGTCTCCCCCTATTTCATCGTCCCGGAAGCGGAGCGCTTCATCCAGCTGATGAAGGAACTCTTCGGCGCAAAGGAGCTTAGGCGCTACGACATGCCCGATGGCAGTCTCATGCACGCGGAGCTGATGCTCGATGATTCGGTCATCATGCTGGGCCAGGCGTCGGAGAAGTACCCGGCGGTGCCCATGGTCATGCACGTGTACGTGCCGGATGTGGATGCAGCGTACGAGAGGGCCATGGAGTTGGGCTGCGAGGCGGTCGAGGCCCCGAAGCAAGGCGAGGGTGACCCGGACCGTCGGGCCTCTTTCAAGGACTACGCCGGCAATTGGTGGAGCGTGGGGATGCAACTGTAGGCCCGGCTATCTTTGAAACCTATGGCCACCAAGAAGAAGACGACCGACTGGGCACTCGCACCAGCCCCCGAGAGCACCGACCACGTCCGGATCGACAAGCAATACGAGCTCTTCATCAACGGCAAGTGGGTGAAGCCCAAGAGCGGGAAGTACTTCGACACCATCAACCCCGCCAACGAGCAGAAGCTCGCGCGCATCGCCGAGGCGGGGGAGGCCGATGTGGACGCCGCCGTGAAGGCCGCCCGCAAGGCCTACGACACGGTGTGGTCGAAGATGCCCGCCGCCGAACGCGCCAAGTACATCTACCGCATCGCGCGGCTGCTGCAGGAGAAGGCCCGCGAGTTCGCCGTCATCGAGAGCATGGACGGCGGCAAGGCCATCCGCGAAAGCCGCGACGTGGACGTGCCCCTCGCCGCCGCGCACTTCTTCTACTACGCCGGTTGGGCCGACAAGCTCCACTACGCCTTCCCCGGTAAGACCGTATCGCCGCTCGGCGTGGCCGGCCAGGTCATCCCCTGGAACTTCCCGCTGCTCATGGCCGCGTGGAAGCTCGCCCCCGCGCTCGCCTGCGGCAACACCGTGGTGCTGAAGCCCGCCGAGACCACCCCGCTCACTGCGCTCAAGCTCGCCGAGCTGTTGCAGGAAGCCGAGCTCCCCGATGGCGTCGTCAACATCGTCACCGGTGCGGGCGCCACGGGCGCGGCGGTGGTCAACCATCCCGATGTCAACAAGGTCGCCTTCACCGGCAGCACCGGCGTGGGCAAGCTCATCCAACGCGCAACGGCCGGCAGTGGTAAGAAGCTCACCCTCGAGCTGGGCGGCAAGGCGGCCAACATCATCTTCGCCGACGCCACCATCGACCAGGCCGTCGAAGGCATCATCAACGGCATCTACTTCAACCAGGGCCACGTGTGCTGCGCCGGCAGCCGCCTCTTCGTGGAGGAAGGCGTGTACGACGAGGTCATCCGCAAGCTCAAGCACCGCATGCGCTCGCTCGTGGTGGGCGATCCGCTGGACAAGAACACCGACATCGGCGCCATCAACAGCCGCGAGCAGCTCGGCACCATCAACAAGTACCTCAAGGCCGGCGTGGCCGATGGCGCGGAGATGTACCAGCCCACCTGCGACTTGCCCAGCAAAGGCTTCTGGTGCCGCCCCACGCTCTTCCTCAACGTGGCGCAGAGCGCGCGCATCGCGCAGGAGGAGATCTTCGGCCCCGTGCTCGCCGTACAGACCTTCCGCACCGTGGACGAGGTGGTCCAGAAGGCCAACAACACGCCCTACGGCCTCAGCGCCGGCGTGTGGACGGACAAGGGCAGCAAGATCTTCAACCTCACCAGCAAGCTTCGCGCGGGCGTGGTGTGGGCCAACACCTACAACAAGTTCGATCCCACCTCACCCTTCGGCGGGTACAAGGAGAGCGGCTACGGGCGCGAAGGCGGCGTGCACGGGCTGGGGGCGTACTTGAATTTGAATTAGGGCGTGCCCCCGCCTCAAATGCAGGCGGGGGCGGGCTATCCGCAGTAGTCCTCGCTCGCAAAGCCGCGCTGTGGGCTACTTGCTCCTATCCCTCACGCGAAATGCGACCTATGGGGATTCGGGCGCATATCTTTACCTGTGAGAATCCAGATGTATTGTATGAGACCAAGAGTCACCCTTCTTCTCTCGGTTGTACTGTCTGGCTTGTTCTATCGGGTTTCAGCTCAGGACTGGGAACCCCTCGGGCCGAACGATTGGAATTGGCCTTCTGTTGGGCAGGCTTCATTTCCCAGGCTCGCCCTTGACGCCAACAACAATCCCGTCATAGCAGCAGGATACACTGTAAGACGCTGGGATGGCGCAGAATGGATAGGGCTTGGCGCGACGGGTTTCTTTCCCGATGGTTCGTATCTGTCGAACATGGTGTTGGATGATGCGGGGAATCCGGTGTTGGCGGGCAATGATCCGAACAACGGTGACCGTGTCATGGTGAGGCGTTGGAATGGATTATCATGGGTCCCCATTGGTGTGGATGGATTTTCGAATGGAGAAGTAACGAGCGTCAAACTTGCCAAGGATATAATCGGGAGATTCGTGGTGGCTTATCGAGATCATTCCTTAGATCGGCACATTATCGTCAAGCGATGGACAGGAGGCGCTTGGGAAATGATCGGTGATGAGAGCTTCTCTGATTCGGATGCGTATGGCGTTCATTTGGCACTGGACTCATTCGGCAACCCAGTTGTGGCTTATCAGGCATATCCGGGCATTCACTTGACGAGGGTTCAGCGTTGGACGGGTGCGATATGGGAAACACTTCCTCCTATCGATCTTGGGAATTATCCTGTAGAAGGTACAGACCTTGCTGTTGAAGAGGGTGGATACCCTATTGTGACCCTCACTAACTGGATGCTTGGCCGTCGGCCTGTAGTTGTAAGATGGAACGGTAGTTCATGGGAGACACTTGGACCCACGGGTATTTCAGCCGGTAATTGCTCTCATCAGCAAATCGCGATAGACGCCGATGGCCGCCCTGTGATCTTATACACAGACCATACCGCAGGAACATTCATTCGTCGCTGGAATGGTTCTGATTGGGAGATACTATGCGCGATCGACCCGTACCTCTCAGCGGACGCCCCCAAATTGGCTCTGGCTGCCAATGGGGATTTTGTCGTGGCATGCCAGTCTTGGGGTTTGGGATTTCGAGCGCAAGTGCAGCGCTGGAATGGTTCCGAATGGTTGGAATACGGCGACCGAGGTTTTTCATCCATGGGAGCATACTACACGAGCTTGGCTATGAACAGCACCGGTGAGGTCGTTGTTGCGTATTCGGATCCTTCAATTGGAACCAGGACCGTGGTCCAGCGCTGGAATGGTCAATCCTGGGAGGTGGTGGGACAGGCTGGAGTTTCGGCAGGCCACGCAGCGTATCACGATCTGGAGCTTGACTCGTTGGGCTACCCTATAGTGGCTTACGCGGACAATGTGAATGCCGGGGTCACGGTGTTGCGCTGGAATGGGTCGGCGTGGGAACCATTGGGTCCTGTTGGATTTACGAGTGAACATCCGGTTGGTCTCAGCATGAGCCTGACCTCCGATGGGAGACCGGTGATCGCCTATAAAGTCTCAATAGGTATCGAGGACTTCTATACGATCAAGGTGGTGAGCTGGGATGGCGTTTCATGGAATGAAGTCGGTCAATTTCCAACCGACTGGGCCAACGGTGGTATGAGTCTAGTGTTGGGCTCTTCCGACAATCCCATTATTGGATACGGCAGAGCGCAGTACAATGACTCAAGAGTGGTGCAATGGGATGGGACTGAATGGAATACTCTCCCAGACGTTGTCCAAGCGGGTTGGCCGCAATTCCAAGATCTCATTGTGGATGCCGTGGATCGCCCGATACTAGCATCTGGCGGGACACTTTATCGATGGGATGGCACATCGTGGTTCTTGATTGGTCAGGAAGGTGATATCCCAATGTCGTATGTTTGCCTTGCCATCAGTGACAACAATGAGATTATTGCAGGAGGTTTGGTTGATGGACGCGCCACTGTTCGGCGATGGAAGGGGGAGTATTGGGAAGGTTTGGGTAGCCAGCGATTCACCACATCCTTTTCCAGCTTTCAGGGACCCCAGTGGCTCGGAACGGATGGACATGGAAGGGTGGTTGTGGCCTATACGAATGGAGGGATGTATGCAAAATCGATCCAGTACTTCGATCAAGGAATTGCCCTTAGTGATGGGGTTTTGAACCTCGGTCCCAATCCTAGCTCGGGTGAAGAATTGTGGATCAGTCTTGCAGGGTTGTCCATTACGACCGAGACGGTGAACGCGGAGTTGCACGACTTGTCCGGCAGACGTATTAGTACGCAGTTGTTACCAGTAGCACATGGGCATTTGAATACGAGATTCGCTCTTCCACCAGGGTTAGCGAGTGGCATGTATGTCGCATCTGTGTATGCAGAAGGTTCGCGATGGTCAACAAGGTTGATCATCGCGAAACCCTAATGGTCGTCCCCCATGTCCCGCCTCATCGCCTGCCTGCCGGCGGGCAGGTCCACAGCTACACCCTCTCCCTCGCCGCTCTGGTGGTATCGTGCTCCCCTCCGGAAGGCCAACTCGATGGAGAATGGTCCGGACGAATGTTCTGCAGGTGCCAAGGGGATACGAACATCGACGATGGCTATGAAGGCGAACTGCACCTGGAGTTTTGGCGTGATGGTACGTACAGGACTTGGATGGACCCCGAGGTTGAAGGAGCTTGGGCTGTGAATGGTGTCTACCGCTTGGAAGGAGATTCTCTGAGATTCAGGAAGGACGGCTTGGATAGCACATGGCTGGGTGCAAGCATTTTGTTGATGACGCAGGACTCGATGGTGATCGAGGAATCTCCGGAGAAAGGGTGCATCTGCACGAGCCACTTGCATCACGAGAAGCAACCTTGACTCACATTCCCCATGCCCCGCCTCATCGTCCACGGTTTCACCATCTCGCTGGCGTCATCGCCGTGTGTTACTCGAACACCTTGAAGTACTCCTCGAACCGGTAGATGCGTCCCCACTTGCTGCCGGTGATCTCACGCAGTATGCCCACCTGCTCGAATGCGGCGATGAGCTTGTAGGCCGATGCCGGTGTTTGGCCGATGGCCTCGGAGACCATTTCGGCGTTGACCACCGGCTGCTGGAACAGGTACTCCAACAACCGCGGACCGGAGGTACTACGAATGCCGATGCTGGGGATCCGCTGTTCGAGGCAATCCTGCTTCAAGCGCAGGATCTCGCGTAGGCCGTTGGTGGCCTTGTCCGCCGTTCCGATCACACCTACCAGGAAGAACTTGAACCACTGTTCCAGGTCATTGTGCGTGCGCACCCGGGTGAGGTTGTCATAGTACGCGCTGCGGTTGCGCTCGAAGAAGTCGGAGAGGTAGAGTACGGGCTGTTTCAGGATGCCGGCGTGCACGAAGTAGAGCGTGATCATCAAGCGGCCGATGCGACCGTTGCCGTCCAGGAAGGGGTGGATCGTCTCGAACTGGTAGTGCGCAAGCGCGGCCTTCAGCACATGCGGCAATTGTGTATTGCTGCTGTGCAGGAGTTGCTCGAGGTCGCTCATCAACGGGTTCACCTCTTCCCAAACAGGTGGAATGAAGGTGGCATCGGCCAGGCTCGCACCACCGATCCAGTTCTGGCTGCGCCGGAATTCGCCCGGCGTCTTCCTCTCCCCGCGAACACCCTGCATCAACGTGCCGTGTGCTTCGCGCAGCAGGCGTGACGATAGCGGGAGCTCGGGCATACGGGCCAAGCTCTGCTGCATGGCGGCCACGTAGTTGTTCACCTCGCGCCGGTCGTCCCGCCGTTCCGGGTCCACGTGGTGCTCATCCATCAGCACCTCTTCCATGTTGGTGTTGGTGCCCTCGATCTTGCTGCTCACCGTGGCCTCCTTCACCACGTGCAAGCGGATGAAGTGACGGATGTTGGGTACCAGCTCGCCGAAGGCGTCCAATGCACCGAGCTTAAGGGTGGCCTGCTCCACGAGTCCCTGGAGTTTGGGGTCATCCAGCCGGTAGGCCCGGTTGATGGGTTCGGGCATAAAGGCGATGTACCCTTGCGGGGTCTTCATGGGCCGTCCTGCTCGAAAGTCCTTCATGGTCAAGGAATTGTGAATAATTGAAAACCCGCGACATCTTTTCAAATAATCGGAGCAAAAATATAAAAGGCTGGTCAACTTTTCAAATTCTGAAGAGTTCAGACGTGTAGGCGAGCGGTTCAGAACTTTGATCTTCGACCATCACTCCCATGCCCCGCCTCATCGCCTGCCTGCCGGCAGGCAGGTCCACAGCTACACCCTCTTCCTTGACGTCCCAGGTCAAGCCCGGGATGACATTCCGGTCCCCATCTTTGAAGGACCATGAAACCCGGCGCCAACTACGAGCGTGTCTTCCGCATGGCCTTCGCCAGCGTGTACCCCCACTACGTGGTCAAGGTGGAGAAGAAGGGCCGCACGGTGGACGAGTTGCACACGGTCATCGAGTGGCTCACCGGCTATGATGAGAAGAAGCTCAAGAAGATCATCGCCGACAAGACAGACTTCCGCACCTTCTTCGCCGGTGCGAAACTGAACCCGAACGTGCACCTGATCACCGGCGTGATCTGCGGCTACCGGGTGGAGGACATCGAGGACCCGCTGATGCAGCAGATCCGCTACCTGGACAAGTTGGTGGATGAGCTGGCGAAGGGGAAGAAGATGGAGAGCATCCTGAGGAAGTGAGGTGCTCCTATTCCGGCCAAACGAAGTCACGCGCTCGCTGGCTTCCCGGGTCGAACCATTCTTCAGCAGATTCCTTGTAGCATCCTGTACCGTCCTTCTGCGTGCTGGTCAATATCAGTTTCCCCACCGGTGCCCCGTGCGGATAGCGAAGGCGGCCTTTCTTGTCCGCAACGATCTTCCCCTCATCGAGCAGCTTCTTGAATTTTGGCCACATGGCGATGTTCTCAAGAGTCAACTGCACCTCGCCAGGAGGTCGGCTTTCCGGCTTCTTTCCGAACAGGCGATCGAACATCACGCTTTCGGCTCCCACAACTCCACCTTGTTCCCTTCCGGGTCGTACACCCACGCGAAGCGGCCGTAGTCCTCGTCCTGCCGCTTGGGGTCGATGCGCACACCGGAGGCTTCGAGCTTCTTCAGCAGGCCGTCGAGGTCCTGCACACGCAGGTTCAGCATGAACTGCTGCTTGTCGCTGGCGAAGTAGTCGGTGTCGCGCTTGAAGGGCGAGAACACCGTGGGGCCGGCGTCCTGGTTCCAGATGAAGCCCGCCTCATCGTTGTTGATGCCGAAGTGTTCGTAGTACCACCTGGCCAGCGCTTTGTGGTCGTCCGCGCGGAAAAAGAGCCCGCCGATGCCGGTGACGTGTCTGGACATGGGTCTTGTGCTGGCAGTTCCAAGTTAGGCAGCCCCACCTAGAACAACATGGCCAGCAGCTCTTCGCGTGTGAGGCCGTGGTGTTCAGCGATGTCTGCCAGGATCCCGGACAACGTGCCCACCTTGATCGGTCGATGGTCGGGTACCGTAACGTGATGTGTCCCGTTGCGGGAAGTGGTCAGGCGGATGTGGCTGCCGCTTTGCCGGGTGACCTCGTAACCCAGCTTGCCCAGGGCCTTGCTCAGCTCCCTTCCGGTGAGGTCGCGTGGGATCTTCATGCAGCGATCACGATCTCCTTCACCATGTGCAGGCGAATGATCTTGGGCATGTGATCGGTGTCAAAGTGGGTGGCGACGGCATCCTTCACGTTCGCCTTCAGTTGCTCCAGGTCATCGCCATCCGTGAAGATGGAATGCTCCAAGGCACGGGCCTCGTAACCACCCTCCGGCGATTCGGCCACGATGAAGATGATCTCCGTCATGACCACGAAAATAGCGTGATCGCCGCCTCCTTGCCTAGTGCTGAGCGTGGGGCGCTTCCTGTAGCTTCGAGCCGCATGGCCAACGTTGACATTCCCGAGGGGCGCACGAACGATTTCCTGGTGCATGGGGTGTTCACGGTGATCGGTGGTGCGGTGCTGTTCTACTTCGACCATTGGATCCTGGCGCTGTTGTGCCTGCCGTTGGCGGTGATGCTGTTCCTGGTGCGTTCGGGTATCGAGATCGACCTGGAGCGCAGGGAAGCGAGGGTGTACAAGGAGTTCGGGTGGTTCCGGATAGGTGGATGGATCCAGCTGGAAGGCTACACAGGCATCCTTCTACGGTACACGAGTGAGCAATGGGCGCGCCCCATGCCGGCGGCGACCACCGGAGTGCGGGTACGCACGTACGACCTGCTGTTCCAAGGTTCCGGCCTCCCTGAGAAGCTGTTCCATGAATTCTCGACCTATCCGCTTGCGCGCAAGGCGGTGGATGTCATGTCCAAGGCCTGGGACCTGCCCGTTCAGGACGAGGTCGCGGAGAAGCGTCGGGAGGCCGGTGCGCGGGCGGCGCAACGAAGGCGGTAACTTGGCCCTTGGAACTCCTTTCGCCAGACATGAGCAAGACGCGCACCGCACCGACCAAGACCACTGTGAGTAGCAACGGGCAAGCTGCTGCCGGTCCGGCCACGAAGCGCCTGCCCGTGATGAAGACCTACAAGCTCTACATCGGCGGCAAGTTCCCACGCACTGAGAGCGGCCGCTACTACCAGCCGAAGGGCGCCGATGGCAAGCCGCTGGCCAACGTGTGCCGGGGCAGC
>Ga0209203_1002556_pt1 | contig 11959 bp, 9 predicted proteins | sample AD_UKC109_MetaG_FD_184423 | JGI IMG/M metagenome (GOLD analysis project Ga0209203, IMG submission 184423) | Active sludge microbial communities of municipal wastewater-treating anaerobic digesters from Hong Kong - AD_UKC109_MetaG (SPAdes)... | ecosystem: Engineered > Bioreactor > Anaerobic >...
TAATGATCTTCCACGGGGATTAAACCACTGTGAAAACGAATCCACCAAGACAAAAGCAACGAAACTAATAAGGATAAACAATCGAGAAAAACCAGTATGCTGTTAAAAAACCGTTGATTTTCTTTAATCATGATCATTGACCCCTTTTTTTGAAGAGGTTGATAAATAAAGAAACAGACATTTTCAGAAAAATTCCTAAAACAACCAACAACACAACCAATATATTTGAATCTTTTTGATAGTGCTTTTTGAAAAAGAGCCACATGGATTTGTGAAATTCATAGATGAGTTTTGCCTTTTTCTTTTTACTGCTGCCGCCCTTATAATGTATGATACCGGCTTCAGGATAATAAATAATTTTCCATCCTTTTTGCTTGATGCGATAACACCAGTCGATGTCCTCACCGTACATGAAATAATCCTCATCCAGCAACCCAACACTCTCAATGGTCTCTTTTCGAACCATCATGAAGGCTCCCATTAGTGAATCCACTTCGTGCGTCTCGTTTTCTGAAAGATAGGTTAAATCATAGGCACCAAACTTCTTAGAGTTTGGAAACAATTTATCAAATTTCAACATATAATACAAAGAAGCTACAGGTGTAGGAAAACCCCTCTTGCATGCATGGTCTAATTTTCCATTTGGTAAAATCACCTTACAGCCCAAAGCACCCACTTCAGGATGCTCTTGAAGATATTTCAAGGATTTATCCAAGCAAAATTCGTTCACAAAAGTATCTGAATTGAGCAACAGTATAAAATTACCTTTGGCTTGTTTTATGGCGATGTTATTGGCCTTGGAAAAACCAAGATTTTCTTTGTTAACAATCAGCTTCACCTCCGGAAAAGTTCTCTGAATCATCTCGATCGATCCATCCTGGGAATGATTGTCTACAACAAAGATTTCATAATCAAAATCCTGATTTTTCTCTTGATAAATAGACTCTAACGTTTGTTTTGTCAATTCTTTTGTATTATAACTGACTATTATAATAGATAAATCCATGGAGTTTTGCAGGACACTGGAGTTATGCGGAACACTCCCGGTGGTTTGTTTCTCAAATTCCATTTGCACACCCTTTTTGTTTTAAAAAAAATAGGTAATTGTATTTTTCAGTAATAACCACTCAATTTTAAGATAATTGATCAGATTCTTGTGCTTATTCGGTATCTTTTTGATCTTTTTCAGAGTCGTTAATCCTTCCAAGAATCCTTCCCGATAATCTTTTCCGTATCCCTTAAAAACAAAAAACAACCATTTGATCAAAAAGCCCAGGAGCAGAAAAGGACTGTTCAAGATAAGTTGGATCAAAGGCATATTTTTATAAACCAAATATACGTTATTTCTGGCGGATATTTTGACTTTAAATGAGTTATATCGACCCCCTGAAGTCCCACTTCCTATATGAAAACAAATTGCATTTGGACAGTACCAGTTTTCATAACCATAAATCCTAGAACGATAACCGATATCCACATCCTCAAGATATGCGAAAAAATGTTCATCAAAAGAACCGATTTCATCAAACAAAGATTTTTTGTAAATAGCTGCTCCGGCGCAAGAACTGAAAATTTTAGCCTCTTTTTTATTGTGCTCTTTCGATTTTCCGAATCCCCTTTGCTTCGCCCATCCAAGAACAGTGAGAATATCTCCTGTATCATCGATTATGTTTTGGTTATCATATTTTAACATTTTTGCCTGGACGGAAAAAGCGTTTTGTTTTTGAGTCATAAACGAATAAAGCCCGGAAAGAAAACCTTGGGGTAGCATGATATCATTGTTTAAAAGAACAACGTATTCTCCTGAAGCCTTTGTGATCCCTTCATTAACCGCTTTACTGAACCCATAATTTTTCTCCAGTTCTATCAGGATCAATTCTTCGCCCAACCTTTTTAACCAATCAACACTACCATCATCCGAACCATTATCAACGATGATGATTTCTTTTTTATCAAAATCTTGATCCAAAACCGAGTGAAGAAACTGTTTCATATAATTTAATCCATTGTAATTGGGAATGATAATGGATATTTTCATTTGATTTTTTTCTCCGGGTATTCTTTCTCCATAATTCTTCTTTGTTTCTTTTCTTTATATTTCTTTACACTTAATCTTTCTTTGAGTTCGATGAGCTTTCTGTATATCTTTAAACTTAAACCGAGCCCGAATAAATCAGCAAAATTAAAAAAGAAAAGATATTTGAAACTGTTGTTTTGTTTAAAAACTTTTTGATTTTCTTTAAAGAATCTCATGATTTTTCCCTGGTCTTTTTTACTTTGCAGATGATATTTGAGTAGCAATATAGTAAGAAATTCTTTTGAAGAACGTTGAGTTAGTGTTTTCAATATAGTAATATTATTACATTTTTTATGGATAAGTTGGATATTTAATGTGTGAATTTTTAGGATATCCATTACTTCTTGAAATCCTATGTTACGCGTTATAGAATCCGGATTATCTATTCGATAATTGTACCAATAATAATTTAACCCGCTAAATGTTGCTGCGGATAAGAAAATTGATGGTGTCCATATGCTATCTTCAAAAAGCATACCAGCAGGGAATTTGAGTTGACAACTTTTTATAAATTCTCTCTTAACAATATATCTCCAAGGACCCCATACTGTATCACTTTTGGTAAATAATAAGTTTATGATTTCTTCTTTGTGCATTGCAGAAATCTCGTACTTCTGTAGGAAAAGGTCATGATGAAAAGTCTCACCGGAACTTATAAACGTTTTAAAAAGTGTGATGAGTAAGTCAGGAAAATGGCTTTTTGTTAATTCCAGGTAGATTTGTTTAAAACTATCGGGTTCAATATAGTCATCAGAATCAATAAAAACAATATAGTCGCCATTCGCTCGCTCCATCCCATTGTTTCTGGCAATAGAAAGACCGGAATTTGTTTGATGAATCACCTCAATATTTGAGTACCTTGAAGCATAATCATCGCAAATTTTTCCTGAGTTATCTGTGGAACCATCATCAATTAGGATCACTTCATAATCCTTAAAATTTTGATTAAGGACGCTCTCTAAACACTGTTTCAGATATTTCTCAACTTGATAAACCGGAATAATGATACTAAATGTCATAATACCTCCCCTGTTTTTGGCAAGTCCCAAAGGTTTTTTTTCTTTATTCAATAGAAATAGAGGATCAAAAACCTTTTTCATGTTCTAAAAAAGTCGTTTTTTTCTATCATTTGATTATTGTGGTACAACGTATCATGAATACTTGTTTTTACCGATTTTGTGTAATCCTGCATGAAGGACAATGAATTTTTGTCGCTTTTCACGCTTATACTAATGTTTGCTTATCCTTTAGGCGGAAATCAGATGCCGTTAAGGAAAGATTGGGGTTATAATAAGGGTCTCCCTTTTGCAACAAGTGATGATATTTTTTCTTGAAGTTGTTTTGTTCGATTTCAAGTTGCTTTTTTACCTTTTTTTCTTTTTCTTGCGATGGTTTTAAGAAATGACTGAAAAACAGTTGATAATGCCTTCTATCAGAGGTAGCAACCCATCTTGTAGCAGATATCGCTTTTGCATAGGGTGTATAAACGTTGAGATAGCCTTTTTCCCTTAATCTCAGGCAAAAGTCCACATCGTTGTATGAGATTTTAAACGCCTCTTCATCAAAACCGCCAATTTGCTGGTACAGTGTTTTTTTTACCATCAAACACGCACCGGTTACTGCACTTAAGTTCTGAACAACATGAGGGCGGTTGAAATAGCCGCTTGCACATTCGTGAAGGCCGTTGAAGGAGTTGAAGGTAATTTTCTTCAAACTAAGTATGATTCCGGCATGCTGTATTTTTCGATTGGGATAGAGCAGCATTACTCCGACAGCACCTACATTTTCTCGTTGAGAGAATTCAAGCATCGATTCAATCCAGTCATTTGAAATAATTTCGATATCGTTATTGAGTAATATCAGATGTTCTCCGTGAGCAAAATGACTCACTGCGTGATTGTTGATCATGGAGTAATTGAAGGGAATGTTGTGTTCGTAAAAATGGATCCGGTTATCTAGTCTTGATAACCGTTTGATTTCTTTGTTGGTTTTCGCTTTTATACTGTTATTACTGATTCCGATAATCTCGAAATTCTGATAGGAAGTTTTTTTAATAATGGAATAGATGCACTTTTTCAATAATCCCGGCTTATCTTTAAATGGAATAATGATGGAGATCAAAGGTCGATCTTGTAATGTGTATTTTATTCTGTATGTTCCCGGATTATTTGTAAAAAGCACTTCACCTTGTAAATCTCGCCTTTTTAGGGTGTTTTCAAGGGCTTTTTTACCTGCAATATAGGCGTAGTTTTTACTGTTGGATTTGAGTGCCGTAGAACCGGGTATCTTTCTCCAGTGGTATAAAACCTTTTGAATATGCTGGATTTTTTGAGTTTGTTCCGTCGCCTTAAGGATCAGATCATAGTCTTGAGAGCCTTCAAGACCGATTTCAAATCCGCCTACGGCATTTACAATTTCTCTTTTGATAACAGTCAGATGTGTGATATAGTTTTGACTCATCAACATATCCGAGGAATAATCCGGCTTAAAATGCGGCGTGCTAAATGTGCCATCGGGTTCTATTTTGTCTTCATCGGAATAAAGAATATCAACCTCATCAGGTGTTTCGTTGATTCTCTTAACGATTTCATACAAGGCATCAACTGTTAATTCATCATCATTGTCCAGAAAAGCAACATAATCTCCTGATGCCAATTTAATGGTTTCATTGGAGGCTGCGGAGATGTGTCGGTTTTCTTTTAAACGGATACGTTTGATCTGTTGATGGTCTATTTCGGATAAGTAGTCTATTGTTTCCTGATTGGTGCTGCAATCATCCGCAATACATAATTCCCAATGCGGATACCATTGATGTTCAACAGATTTAATAGCCTGATCCAGCCATTTTGGATCAACGTTGTATACAGGCATGATGATGGATATCAAGGGAGTTTTTTGAAAACCGTTCAAATCCCTTTTAACTTTTTCCGTTAACAAAGGGCTTTGGTAAACATAATCGTTTTTGCCTTTCATAATGTCTATTGTTTTCGATACAAAAGCCTTTAGACCATGTACTCTAACATAAGCAACCAATTTGGACAGTCTGATGTTGGCTTCTTTTTTTTTATGGTGTAAACGGCGTATTTTTGAATATATATTTTTAGGATGGAAGATATGATTCAGGATGGTTTCAAACATAATATGATCCTTTCTTTGTCATTAAAATAAAACAATCTTTTTAGGGTTTCTTCCTTCACGTTTGCCATATCGAACATAATGGACCAACGGGTTCATCCCTGAAGAAAGAACATCTTTGTTCATCTTTAAATAGTATGCCGTATTGAATTCTTCCGACGGGTTACGAAGTTCACAAGCGCCATGCCGGATATAGTGTATGATTGGATTTTTTCTCGCAGCTTTTATATCGGGATAGTTCGAAAAATAGTATGCTTTGTCAAACAAACCCGAAAAAAAGATCAGCCTGTAATCGTTTATCAATGAAAGGATCGTTTGCTTTTTTTTCTTTTTTCTTTTTTTATCGCTTTTCTTCAACCGTGAGACAAAAGTATTTTGATGGATTTGATCAAATCTTGACGGTTTTAACTGGTCTTCGAAAAAAGAAATGACATAGGCTCTGAGAGAGGGTGACAGTTTTTTGAATGCTTTTTGAATAAACAGGCAATCATCCCCAGTATAGACAACAGGAGTCTGATGGGATGTTATCTCTGATTTTTTAAACTGGTTATAATCAATGCCGAAATTCTCCTTTAACCAAAGCATATCCGGAAGGGCTTTTGAAAATAATTCTCGCTTTTGTTTTTCTATCAAATCAAATTTAGGGCCTTTTAAGTTCCAAAGAGGTATTGTATCTCCCCAAATTCTTTCAGTATTATGTTTTTGATTAATAAGAAGGGGCTGTTTCTGATTAACATAACCGATTATTTCTGAGCATTTCATGGAAATCCTGTTATTGACTCTAAAACAGTTAAATTCAGATAATTCATTTTGATTGAAAACTAGTTGACTTAGAAAATGACCAGAAACGCCGTTCTTATTTTTTATGGCATCTTCAAATTTGAAAATGTGTATATTGTTTTTACCAAAAACCTTCATAAAGTTTTCAATCTTTTCTCGAAAAAACTGTTCTATGTCATATGAAACCATTTTAAATGATGTGTTTAAATCTAGTCCTGCCCGAAGTAAGTTTTGTATTCTGCTGCTTGAATGCGTTTGTGGATTTCTGACATAAAATATGATAGTAAATTGAACTTTTATATTTTTAAAGTAACTGAACTGTTCAACTAGAAATTGCTTCATATCCTGTAATTCGAAACTATTTAATTTTGATATGTCTTCTCCTGAAATAATTAGGGTATCAAACAGTGATTCCCTAATTTCATTTTTTAACAATTTAATGTTATTCTTGTTGTATTCGAGTATCTCATCTTTTGAAAAATCCGAAGAGATATGAAATATTAATTGATGTGGGTTTTCACTAAAAGCACTTTTCATTTGTTGAGAGTGATTAGATCCCCAACATTTAGGAAAAAGATAACCTTTTTTAGCCAGCAACTCTCGGTTTTTTTCATTGAACAAAGTTTTCTGTATACTTGTACTGCCTGTTTTTGTAACACCAACATGTAGGATGATAGTTTTAGTATTGGCGATGTTTTTATTTTCTTTTATGTTCATATCAACTCCTATTTTTTGTCAGTCTTTTTTATCCTTCTGCTTCGTATTGCTCACAAATTTCCCAAATTTCACCAAAGGCTTTCATACAACTCTTTTCTTTGTCATCAAAATAAAACGAACTTTTTGGGGTTTCTGCCTTCACGCTTTCCAAATCGGACATAATGGACCAACGGGTTCATGCCTGAAATAAGAACATCTCTGTTCATCTTTAAATAGTATGCAGTATTGAATTTTTCCGAAGGGTTACGAAGTTCACAAGCGCCATGCCGGATATAGTGGATGATTGGATTTTTTTTTGCGGCTTTTATATCGGGATAGTTCGAAAAATAGTATGCTTTGTCAAACAAACCCGAAAGAATAATCAACCCATAATCGATGATCAATGAGAGGATCATGTGCTTTTCTTTCTTCTTTCTTTTTATATCTGCCTTCTTCAACCGTGAGACAAAAGTATTTTGAGGGATTTGATAAAATCTTGACGGTTTTAACTGGTCTTCAAAAAAAGAAATGACACAGGTTCTGACAGAGGGAGACATTTTTTTGAATGCTTTTCGAATAAACAAGCAATCATCCTTGGTGTAGACAACAGGAGTCTGATGGGATGTTCTCTCTGATTTTTTAAACTGGGTATAATCAATGCTGAAATTCTCCTTTAACCAAAGCATATCCGGAAGGGCTTTTGAAAATAATTCTCGCTTTTGTTTTTCTGTCAAATCAAATTTAGGGCCTTTTAGTTCAAAAAGGGGGCTAGTATCTCCATTCGTCCTCCCTTCGTTAAGACCGTTATTACTGATGAGCGGCTCTTTTTCATTGATATAGGATATTATTTCGGTTGCCTTCATTGAAATCCCTTGATTGGCATGAATGAATTTAAATTTATGCAGCTCTTTTTCAGAAAATCCCAATAGGCTAAGAAAATGTCCGGCTATTGAATATTTATGTTGAATTGCTTTCTCAAATTGATAAACATATATTGACTCTCTGCTAAATACTTCCAGGAAATTATCTAATTTCTTTCTATAATAATATTCGGTTCGCTCAGAAGTTCTGTTAAAGGCTTTTTTGAGTGTGTTTCCTCCCCGAATTGACTGTTGCGTCCGACTTCCTGATAAATTACAAGGGTGTCGAATATACATGATGATTTTGAATTGAACAGGTATTGATCGTGAATGTTTTTTCCCAAATTGCTCTGAAAGAAATTGCTTGAAATGTTTTAATTCTGAACTTTTTAGAGATGAGATGACCTCACCTGAAATGATTAAGTTATCATAGTGTGTTTTTGATAATTCGTATTTAAGATAATTAATGGTTTCAATATTAAACGCATCAATATCTTTTTTTGATTTGCCTAAAACGATATTTCCTTTTAAATTGTATGGATCTGAACAAAAAGCGCTTACAATTTGCAATGAATGATTGGAATACAAACTTTTCGGGTATAAGTAGCCTTTCTTTGCTAACAATTCACGATTTTTAGGGTGAAAAAGAGTTTTTTGGATACTTGTGCTGCCAGTTTTGGGGTTTCCGATATGTAGAATAACCGTTCTCGTTCTAATAGATTTGTTTTTGTTGTTCATTTTACCTTCAACCTCCAAGCCAAATGTATTATTCGATAAAGTTAGCCATGATTATTCATTGGCTTCATATTGCTCACAAACTTCACAACTTTCACCAAACGCTTTCATACAACCTTCCTCAAGCCAAATCGTCTTATCCGTCAGTTTTCTGATTTGTTCAATGTTGTGTGAGACTAAAATTGTTGTGATGCCTTTTTCCATCAATTCTTTAATCTTTGCTGAGCTCTTTTTTTTAAAATTTTGATCCCCAACCCCCAGGACTTCATCGATGATGAGGATATCTGATTCTACCTGTGTGGCGATGGAAAACCCAAGTTTTGCCTTCATCCCTGAGGAGTAGTTTTTTACGGGTGAATCGATGAATTCTGCCAGTTCCGAATAGGCAACGATTTCTTCGAAGTGTTCGTCGAGAAAATGTTTGGTTTTACCAAGAATGGCCCCGTTCAGATAGATGTTTTCGGCGCCGGAAAATTCATCGTCGAATCCGGCACCTAATTCTAAAAGAGGCGAGACGCTTCCATTAACTTGAATAGATCCTTTGGTCGGCTTCATAATGCCGGATATAATTCTCAAGAGCGTGCTTTTGCCTGCTCCATTGGGTCCGATGATCCCGATACGCTGCCCTTTTTGTACCTGGAAACTGATGTTTTTAAGGGCATAGAAGTCCGAATATCGGAGATTTTTTTTCAACATTCGAATGAAATACTCTTTGATGCTGTTGACTTTTTCATGGCTGAGTCTGAACTGCATGGTGACATTATCTATGGTGATGATGGGATTTTCCATGAAAAACACCCTTTATAAGTAGAGGATAAACCGGTCTTGTTTTTTTTCGAAGACGATGATACCGATCATCATACTGACAACAGCGACAGCAAAGCATACCAGAAGATTTTTCGCTTCCGGTGCGAAGCCGTGATAAACCACCGCTCGAAATCCTGCGATAAAATGATACAGGGGATTGATGGTCAGGATGAATCGGAATCGGTCCGGGATGATTTCAGCCGGATAAAAGATCGCCGATGCATACATCAAAACGGTTAAAAAAACGGTGTAGATATGCTCCAGATCTCTAAAAAAAACGGTAAGGGTGGATAAAAAGAGACTAACACCGCAGGAGAAGAAAAAAAGCGTGATCAAATAATACGGAACATACAGAATATATATCGATACCGGTGCCCGGGTCGCCAACATGATGATGATCAGAGCGACAAGGGAGATCAGAAAAAACAGGAAATTGGCGATGACATTAGATAGGCTGATGATGTATTTGGGAATATATATTTTTTTTATCAGTTTCGCTGAACTGATGATGGATTTCATTGAGGCCTTGGTGCATTGGCTGAAAAAACCGAACAACAGTCGTCCCGTTAAAAGGTAAACCGGGAAATTGTCTATGCTTCTTTGGAATAGTGTGGAAAAGACAATGGTCATGACGATCATGTCCAGCAAGGGGTTGATTAGGCTCCATAAAACCCCAAGAAAAGAGCCTTTGTATTTTTTCTTGATGTCTGTTTTCACCAGAACAGTCAATAGAAAGAAATACTGTTGAAAGGTTTTGAAGTACCGGATATAACGTTTCATCCGTTTTCCTCCGATGTATGATGATAGAGGTGAAGATTGATGCTTACTCCCAGCCCTAATAGTATCCAAAAGACAGTGGAAACGGAGACAACTGAGTCATTGAAAATACCGGTTGTCATAAAACCGATCACAGAAAATAGGATTGCCGCACCGATGTTTGAAAGCAGATCATGTGGGGGATGTTTCCAATACCAACGAATACTGGAAACGATATACATCAAAAGGAAAATGATCAGAGCGAGCAGTGAAATAAGGCCGGTGTTCACAGCGGTCTGTAGGTACATGTTGTGGGGTTTGTCCACGATGATTTTCATGGTATCGTAACTGATGAGTTTTCCGATATAGTCGTTTTGAGGAAAATAAATGGCGAATGTATCGGGTCCTTTTCCAATCAAGAGATTGCTTTTGATCATCGGCAGGGTTCTTGACCAGATGTAGCCCCTGGAGGATCCCCATAATTCTTTGCCCTCGAATCCCCAAGAAGGAATTTCCTCAAGGTCAACGATGTGGTTGGAGGGATCGATGAACCGAAAGGATGTTTTCGTTATGAGGAAATGGGCAGTCAAGCTGCCGTAATTAAAAATAAGGCCCGGTCCTTCTTCGTGCTGTCCGAATTGAAAATCATACCTGGCATATTCATCTTTTTCAAAATGGATCTTGTTTTTATTATCCACTGAGTAAAACAGGTAGTTCCCTGTTTTATCTTTAAAAGCCAGTCCGTAATTGCCTATGTTTTGCAATTCCAAGTACGAGCCAGCGGATATGATTTTCAAAGAGGGATCTTCCAAGATGATGTCCTGAAGATGGTAGCGATTGATTTGGATTCTCGGGTCCGATGTAATGGAACGGATTTTTGCGATGAGCACACCGCCGGTTAATGAATCTGTGGCAAAAAGACCAGCTAGTCCTATGATGCAGATGGCAAGAAGGCGTTTCCAATTTCTGAAGACGATTTTTCTAAAAACGATTAAGAAAACCAAAAAGGCGACAGAGATACCCAATAACCCCCCTCGCGATCTTGAACCCAATAATGTAAAACAACCGGCTGCAAAGAGAATGCCAAAGAAAATCCGATACTTTTTTTCTTTGGAAAGGATAAACAGACAGCCGAGAAATGGCAAACAGATGGCCATATAGCTGCCGTAGTAATTAGGGTGTTTAAACGTGCTGAATATCTGGGTTTCTTCAACTTGAAGGGTTATTTGCATGCCAGGGTCTTCATAGACTTTCGGGAGGATTAATCTCGTTCCGATTTCAGTTCTGAACAGGTCAAGCCCAAAGAATTGAAAGATTCCAATCGTCATGATGAGGATCATTGAAAGGAGAAAGGCCAACAGAATGGTCTTGACCTGTTTTTTATTATGGACGCAGTTGACTGTATAAACAAAAAGGATGGCATATGCCATAATTGCCAGAGCCCCTTCATAGCGGTTATAAAAGCCTGACCAGGCAATGGTTGGATAATCTGAGAATATGGCGGATAAGAAAACACAAATTGAAAAACCTAACAGCGGCCAATACAATTTGGTTTTTTTCATCACCTCTCTTTTTAAAACCGATTTGAGGACCAAAATAACCAAGGCAGGCCCGCTCAGAATGATGAGGACTAATGATTTGTAATAGGAAAAAAAATCATAATCCCAACTAGAATTCCATGCATTGCTTACTTCTGCAGGGTTTACTTTTAAATAAACGATTAAAGGGAGAATGGTAATGGCGATGAGTAAAGGCATCAGTTCAAGTAATTCTATCCATGACTTTCCGCCCATTCGGTTTAATGCATTTTTTGGAATCATCTTCAACCTCATGGTTTCTCTCAAAAAAATCTGTGCCGGATTTTAACCTTCGGTTCATTATACAACAAATCACGCATCAATTTGTATCAAAATTCAATAAAAAAAACGGTCCCTTAAAAGGAACCGTTTCACCATCACATATACTGCAAAGGCTGGCAGTAAAAACTGGTGGCGAGGGGCAGAATCGAACTGCCGACACGCGGATTTTCAGTCCGCTGCTCTACCTACTGAGCTACCGCGCCATGGTGGTGGGCGTAGCAGGATTTGAACCTACGACCCTCTGCTTGTAAGGC
>Ga0209203_1002560_pt1 | contig 11940 bp, 10 predicted proteins | sample AD_UKC109_MetaG_FD_184423 | JGI IMG/M metagenome (GOLD analysis project Ga0209203, IMG submission 184423) | Active sludge microbial communities of municipal wastewater-treating anaerobic digesters from Hong Kong - AD_UKC109_MetaG (SPAdes)... | ecosystem: Engineered > Bioreactor > Anaerobic >...
TTTCAAATACTCTTCCAAATCGGTGCTTCCGCCAATCAATTTGCCATCAATAAATATTTTGGGAACGCCGCCGTCGCCGGAAAGGGCACGGGTTGTTATGTGTGTGGCGTCTTTGCCGATAACAATTTCTTCATAAGCTAAATTGTGTGCATCCAACATTTCTTTGGATTTTTTGCAGAAAGGACAGGTGTCTTTGGTTAGAATAGTAATTGATACCGGTGGTTTGGCATCGGAATTCAGATATTTTAACATGGTGTCAGCATCAGATACGTCAAACGGATCGCCCGGTTTTTCCTGTTCTATAAACATTTTTTCAATCACGCCGTTTTTAACTAACATCGAATAACGCCATGAGCGTTTACCGAAACCCACTTGTTGTTTGTCAACCAATAAACCCATACCTTCGGTAAACTGTCCGTTGCCGTCCGGAAGCATTTTAACGTTCTTGACTTTTAAATCTTTCGCCCAGGCATTCATGACAAATGTATCATTAACGCTAATACAATAGATTTCATCAACTCCATTTTCTTTCAACACCAGTGCCAGTTGATCATAACGCGGCAAATGCGATGCTGAACAGGTTGGTGTGTAAGCACCCGGAAGCGAGAATACAACGACGGTTTTGTTAGCAAACAAATCTTCGCTGCTCCAGCTTTGCCATTCAAAATTATGCCTAACTGGGAATGTAACTTGTGGGACGTTTTGTCCGGTTTTATCTTCAAACATATTATTTTATAGTTGTATTTAAAAGTTTTATTATCCATAGTTTTGATAATATGTAAATTAGAACATTCGTCTAAAAAAGTGGTAAAAGTCATATTTCCTAATAAGACCAAAGTCTCGATAAAACAATCTGTATTTTTAAGGATTTAGTGATAAACTTTGAAAATGGACAAACAAAAGTCATTTCAAAATAATATCGCTACCAAATTTCAGATTTATAACAGTCTGTTTTTGACCTTGCCGTTTGATCAGATTTCCAATGTGGGGCTGTTATTACCATTGCTGGCAAAATCCTGTCATGCCGGTTTTCTGGAAAATAAAAACCCACAACAAATCATTGATGATTTTTTTGAAAAGCACACCGAAATTAATGATGAGAAATCGAAAATTTCGCTGTTTTTTAAGTTCATACAATACATTGAAAGACAAGTGGTTTTGTTTGATGCCATAGAGGATGCAGCGTACGAAACCATCCATGATTTTAATGGCAATGGTACGATTCCCTATGTTTTTAATCGGGCTGTGGGTTCACATAAATCTTCACGATTGATAAAAAAGCTTAAAGATTTCAAAGCGAAAATTGTTCTTACAGCTCATCCGACGCAATTTTATCAAGGTATGGTTTTATCCATTGTTAAAGAATTGGAGAACGCTATCCGCAAAGATGATTTGGAAAACATCAATGTTTTATTGCAGCAATTAGGCCGAACTGCATTTGTAAATAAATCCAAGCCAACACCTTATGATGAAGCCACACGATTGATGTGGTACTTGGAAAATGTGTTTTATCACTCGGTGGCAACGGTTCATTCCAGACTCCGTGAGGAACTTGCTCGCTTAGGAGTAAAGGGATTTGACAAAGATGTCATTCAGGTGGGTTTCTGGCCGGGTGGTGATCGCGATGGTAATCCTTTTGTGACTTCTGAAATCACTTTAAAAACAGCTAAAGAGCTTAAACGCCGGATTTTACTTTGTTATTTCCGTGATGCCAAAAAACTCAGACAGCGCATTACTTTCTCCGGTGTCAGTGACCTGGTTGAAAATGTTTACAACAAATTATCAGCATCCACTTACAACACAATTGGCGAGAAATATAGGAATAAGACCGAGTTAATTGAAGACTTGTCAGAAATTGAGGAAGTCATTAGCAAACAACACAATGGTTTGTTTGTAGAGGTTGTGGAAGACTTCATCGTTAAAGTGAAATTGTTCGGTTTTTATTTCACTTCTTTGGATATTCGTCAGGATTCCAGGGTGCATGGGAAAGTTCTGAATGATATCTTTTCAGCATTTCATCAAGGAAGACTTGCAGGTTTAATTGAGAGTGATGTTCCGCAAAATTATGATAATTTGTCTGAGAAACAACAAATTGAAGTTTTACAAAATTTAAAAGGAAAAGTCTCGCCGGAAATTTTTGAAGATGAATTGACCAGAGAAACACTCAAATCAATTTATGCCATTCAGGAAATTCAGCAACAAAATGGTGTCGAAGCCTGCCATCGTTATATCATTTCAAACACACAAAGTACGAAAAACATTATGGAAGTTTATGCTCTGGCACGACTTTGTGGTTGGAATGATGCCGAGTTAGCATTGGATGTCACGCCATTACTGGAAACCATTGATGACTTATCAAATGGCAAAGAGATTCTAAGTAGTCTTTACAACAATCCGGTTTATAAAAAACATTTACAACTGAGAAAACAAAGGCAATTCGTCATGCTCGGCTATTCTGACGGAACCAAAGATGGCGGGTATTTGCGAGCCAACTGGAGTATTTTCAAAGCCAAACTGGAGCTCAGCGAATTGTCAAAAAAATATGGAGTTGATATTGTTTTCTTTGACGGTCGGGGCGGTCCGCCGGCTCGTGGTGGTGGAAATACCAATAAGTTTTATTCGTCTCTGGGAGATAAAATTGCCAATCATGAAATTGAATTAACCATTCAGGGGCAGACCATTTCATCAAACTATGGCACATTAAACTCATCTCGTTATAACCTTGAGCAATTGTTGTGTTCGGGACTGGAAAACTCAGTATTCAAAGGAGATGTGGCTCAGTTGAATGGTAAGCAAATGGAAACGATTGGTCATTTGGCTGACTTGGGTTATGAAGCCTATAGAAACTTCAAGAGTGACCCATTATTTATCGACTATCTGGAGAATGTTTCAGTATTGAAATATTACGGCTTGACCAATGTTGGCTCTCGCCCGGTTAAAAGAACATCGGCTGGAAAACTCACTCTTTCAGACTTGCGGGCGATTCCTTTTGTTGGTGCATGGACGCAAATGAAGCAAAATGTTCCCGGTTTTTATGGTGTGGGAACGGCTCTCAAACATTATGAAGATGGGGACAAACTCGATGAAATTAAAAAACTCTATAAAAAATCGTTGTTTTTCCGAACGCTCATTGATAACTCCATGCAATCGCTTTGCAAAAGTTATTTTCCGCTGACTTCCTATCTGCAAAATGATAAAAAGTTTTCACAATTCTGGCAAAATATTCATGATGAATTTCAATTGACCAAACGATTGGTTCTGGAAATTTCGGGACAAAAACAACTTCTGGAAAATGCACCGAACACCCGGGCATCCATCGAAATTCGTGAAAACATTATATTGCCGTTAATCACCATTCAGCAATATGCCCTGATGCAGGTTAAAGCGATGGAACGTGGTGAACGAAGCGATGAACTCAAATCGGTCTATGAAAAAATCATTATCCGAGCCTTTTTTGGCAGTATTAATGCTTCAAGGAATGCAGCTTAGTTATATAGAAATATTTCATTCTCTATGAGTAAAGCTGAAAACAGGTAATAAAAAAGATAAAATACAACTTTCAAAAAATCAAACACCATGCAAAGACCGAGCGGAAGAGAAAATAACCAACTGAGAAAAGTCAAAATCACCAGAAATTACACCATTCATGCCGAAGGTTCGGTTTTGATTGAATGCGGAAACACTAAGGTTTTGTGTAATGCTTCGGTGGAGGATAAAGTACCTGTCTGGTTGAAAGGTAAAGGACAAGGCTGGGTGAGTGCCGAGTATGGAATGTTACCGCGTTCGACCGGTTCTCGGATGCGTCGCGAGGCTTCCAGCGGAAAACAAGGTGGTCGGACGATGGAAATCCAGCGATTGATTGCTCGTTCCCTCCGCGCAGTTGTTGATTTGGAAGCACTAGGTGAGAGGTTAATTACCGTTGATTGCGATGTCATTCAGGCCGATGGCGGAACTCGTACCGCCTCCATTACCGGAGCTTATGTCGCTTTGGTGGATGCAGTGAACAAACTATTATCCGATAAAGTTATCAAAAAAAATCCGATTTATGGAGCAGTTGCTGCCGTTTCGGTTGGAGTTTATGACGGTGAGCCGGTACTGGATTTGGATTATCCGGAAGATTCTTCGGCGGAAACCGATATGAATGTGATTATGAATGACAGTGGGCATTTTATCGAAATTCAGGGAACAGCCGAAGGTCATGCATTTAGTCGCGATGAAATGAACAAAATGCTGGATTTGGCTGAATTTGGTATTTTTCAGTTATTAGATGCACAAAAGCAGGCATTGGCAGAATCATGAAAAAAGTCATTCTGGCAAGTGGAAACAAAGGCAAATTGTCAGAATTACAGTCTTATCTGACTCGTTTAAATATTGAACTGGTTCCTCAGCCGAAAACAGCTGAATATGATGTCGAAGAAACCGGAACTACATTTGTGGAAAATGCCATCATCAAGGCTCGCCATGCAGCTAAACTCAGCGGACTGCCGGCAATAGCTGATGATTCCGGTTTAATGATTGATGCGCTGGACTTTCAACCCGGAGTTTATACCGCCCGATACGCCGGAGTCGGGTGCAGCTCGCAGGACAATATCGATTTGATCCTGAAAAATTTAAAATCTTATCCTGATTTAGAAAAACGCAAAGCCACATTTATTTGTGTGCTGGTATATATGGAATCAGCCATCGATCCATTGCCAGTCGTTTCTCTGGGAACCTGGCGTGGAGCGATTTATCCAAAAATGATGGGAGAAGGCGGCTTTGGCTATGACCCTATTTTCTGGGATTTTAAACACCAAATGACCGCGGCACAGATGTCGAAAGAATTGAAATCTGAGCTTTCACACAGGGGAGAGGCTTGCAGAAAACTTCTTGATAAATTATCTGCAAGATACAAATCTTTGATGGCTCAAAGCCAATGAACTACAGTATGATTGCAACTTGGTTAACTCCCATTGCTTTTAGTGTGTATATTCTTATCGTTTTTTACAACGGGAAAAAAATTGAAAAAATCAGCAAGAATTTATCTGAAGACAAAAAGAAAGCTTTAAGAAATGAATTGAAATCAAACAGAGATTACGCCTCCTGGATGGCGACCATTAGATTGCCGAAGCCAGTAGGAGTGATTGGAAATATTCTGGCTTTTATTATCATATTGTTTATCATCACTATTGTGGTGGTCTTGTTCACTCATAAGTACAATATATAAACTTGTGGGACAAGCGTGTCGGAAGTTGGAACAGAAGCTGGCAGAACTTTGGCAATTCAGTTAATTATTGACTAAAAATAAGCATATCAGCTGTATCAGTTATTAATGTGAGTTCACCATTGTTAATTTGATAAGTTATGACTTTTCCAAGAAGTTGAGACACTTCGATTATGTCGAATTCAGAGTTTAGAGAAGGGTCTTTTTTATTTTCAATTTTTTCTGTAGTTTCAGGAGCCGACTTATTCAAAGTTGGTTTTATGGCTGTGTTCATTTGGGAACCTACTTTCACCTTGTTTAAGTGATTAATCCATTGATTTGCTTGTTCTTTTGATGTAATACATCCCATTAAAGTTGATATACCAAGTTGCAGTTTTAATTGATATCCTTCCAGAGAAAAACTTCCTCTTGTACTGTTGCAATCTACTGTTCCTCTTAAGTCTAATGATGCTCCATCAAGATAAAAATGATACTTTCTATTTTCAGGAACAGGGATTAATTCCTGTTCATAAAATTGATAGGATTTCAGCTTCCAGGTTTTATTCAGCAACTCCAGGTTGCTTTCTGTAAACCCGGGATTGGCAACTCTGTCAATTAACTCCTGTTTTTGTTCTTGAGAGAAATAATTTTCAAACCAATCAAGAATAGTGGCATCATCGGGTATGAACCGAAATGAATAATAATCTTGAGCACTTATATTTTTATAATAGTTAGGAAAATCTGTTTTCCAGGTCTCGGGTCTTTTTTCCCTGACAAACTTCCACATTCGATTAATGCCACCGTATTTTTTGCTCAGTTCAGTCGCAATCTTGTTATTATGTTTATAAATTTCCAAAGCTTTTTGCTTGTATAATTCATTATTCAGTCCTCTTTCTGTAAACCTGAAATCATTGGATGCGCTCAGTAATATTCGGGCATCGTTTACAGATAAGATGTGTTCTGAGGTCTCTGTGCTTGTTGAATAAACTAAGTTTGAAATTTTCCTGACAACACAAAATTTGTTATCTGGATTTAAATACATATCCCAACTGTAATAGGTTCCTAAGATTATATTAGACCTGCTGTAATACAAGTGATAAGTCTTCTTTAAATCTTCAACAGAGTCAGGACAGTTTAAGTTCAGAGACAAATTTTCAGCACTTTGCAAATAATCTTTTTGAAGAACTTTCAATTCTTTCCAGGTCACATTATCAAATTTTAGAAAAAGTTCTTGGGATTTGACATTTGAAAATGCAAGGGTAAATAACAGTAGGAGTCTTTTCATAGTCATAAACAATCATTAACAATAGAATAGGCATAATAATTGTTAAAAAGTTCAGGAACTTTTACAATTCAACAATTGCTCTATTTTATTTGTTATGCCTCAACTCATTCCCCCGCCTCTCAGTCTCTATATTCACTTTCCCTGGTGTGTGAAGAAGTGCCCTTATTGTGATTTTAATTCGCACACATTAAAGAAGGAGCTGGAAGAGGACAAATACATTGATGCTTTGATTGAAGATTTGCAACACGATGTTCCTTTGGTTTGGGGAAGGCCGGTGCATTCGGTGTTTATGGGTGGTGGAACTCCGAGTTTATTTTCGGCTAAGTCTATTGAACGGTTATTAAACGCGGTGCGGGCTTTATTGCAATGCAAGCCGGATATGGAAGTCACCATGGAAGTGAACCCAGGAACCGGTGAATATGATAATTTTGTGGGTTATAAGCAGGCTGGTGTGAATCGTTTGTCGATGGGTGTACAAAGTTTGGAGGACACTTACCTGAAGAGTTTGGGTCGAATTCATTCATCAGAACAGGCGATAGAAGTTTATCAAAAAGCCAGAGATGCCGGCTTTGATAATATCAATCTGGATATGATGTTTGCCTTACCGGGACAAAATTTAAAAGAGGCAAAAGAAGACTTGCAAAAACTAATCGATTTACAACCCAATCATATTTCCTATTATCAATTGACGATTGAAGCCAATACGCTGTTTGCTGTTCATACGCCTAAAAACTTACCAAAAGACTCCGAATTAGAAGCCATGTATCTTCAGGGAAGAGAACTGTTGCATGAGAGTGGATATACTCAATATGAGGTTTCAGCATATTCCAAAGACAATCAGCAATGCCAACATAATTTAAATTACTGGAAATTCGGCGATTATCTGGGTATTGGTGCCGGAGCTCATGCCAAAATTTCATTTGGCTCATCAGGTGAGGTTAAACGATATATAAAACACAAGCATCCACAAAAATATTTGCAACAAAACTCCGGCTTCATTCAGGAAGAGAAGTTACTGAATAAGAATGACTTGCTTTTTGAGTTTATGCTCAATGCGGTGAGGCTTCGTCAACCAATAAGGTTTTGCGATTTTGAAAATAGAACTGGTCTGGGTAGTGATATTTTGATGAGCACACTTCAACCGGCTCTAGAACAAGGTTGGATTGGGGTATTGCCGGATGGTTTGATGTTATCCGAAGAATCGTATTTATTGAGTGATGAGATATTAAAGTTATTGCTTTAAATGTTTTTGTATTGATATAAGTTGAATAAAACAGGACATCTTGGTTTTATTCTTGCATCTCCACTGAGTTTCTTTGAACTGTGTCAATATATTCGGTAAAAGCCAAAAAATTCAAAAATAATTCTTGCTTTTTCAATACTTTAAGAGTTATTCTTACGATTAATTCTCAAAAGAGTTGGGGAAAAATGTAAAACTGTGAAGTGACACGCAAAAAATAGTTGCTTTATTTGTTCTTATAGAAACCTAAGAAAATTGAGAAAAAATAACAAATTATTAATTATTCAATGAGAGAAAATTGTGGGTTTGTTTTCAAATAAGAAGGTGCAGATATTTGGCGTGGATGTGAGTTCATCAGCTGTAAAAGTTCTGCAATTGGGAAAATCAGGTCAAACTTATAAAGTTGAATATTATGGTATTGATTCACTTCCTGCAAATGCGGTTGTAGAGAAAAACATCACTGAAGTTGACAGAGTGTCAGCTGCAATCTCCAATGCAGTTAAGAAAGCAGGAATTAAAAGAAAAAATGCTGCAATTGCTGTTTCAGGGTCAGCCGTAATTACTAAAACCATCAATATGTCTAGCGATTTATCTGAAGATGAGATGGAAGAGAGGCTTTCTTTGGATGCCAATCAATATATTCCTTACCCAATCGAAGAGGTGAGTCTGGATTTTAATGTTCTTGGACCTATGGAAGATAATCCTGCAATGTCACATGTTTTAATTGCTTGTTCCCGTTCTGAAAATGTAGAGGTTTGTACTGAAGCGTTGGAAGGTGCCGGATTAATTCCAACGATTGTAGATGTGGAATCATTTGCCATTGAGGCTTCATTTAATGAAATGGCAAAAAGTCTTAATTTAGGTGAAGATGAAATTGTTGCACTATTCGACATTGGAGCAACGACGACCACATTGCATGTCATGTATAAAGGCAGAAGTATTTATACCAGAGATCAAGCTTTCGGTGGAAAACAATTGACCGATGAAATTATGCAAAGATACGGTCTCTCGATGGAAGAAGCCAGTCTTGCCAAGCGTCAGGGAGGATTGCCTGAAAGTTATGAGACTGAAGTGCTTCAAAGTTTTAAAGACTCTTTGGTTCAGCAAATTAGCAGAGCATTGCAATTTTTCTTTTCCGGTACGGAGTTTAATAATGTTGACAGGATTGTATTAGCAGGCGGAACAGCCTCGATTCATGATTTGGATGAAATGACATCACAGCAAATAGGAGTCCCGACACAGATTGCTAATCCTGTTGAAGGATTTGAACTGGCATCTCGTGTTGATGAAATGGCAATGAAGGAAGACGCACCGGCACTAATGACTGTGATTGGTTTGGCAATGAGGACTTTCGACTGATGGCTAAAATTAATTTATTACCTTGGCGCGAAGAAAGACGCCAACAGCTAACAAAAGAATATTACGTTATGCTTGGTGTTGCTGCTGCAATTGCTTTAGCAATCGTAGGAGCTGTTTATTGGATTTATTCTCAAAATATTGACTTTCAAATTAAAAGGAACAACCGGATTAAGAATGAAATCGTGAAAGTTGAGGCTCAAATTAAGGAAATTGAAGGTCTTGAGAAAAAACGCGATGATTTGCTGGCCAGAAAAAAAGTGATTGAAGAGCTTCAAGCAAACAGAACTCAAATGGTTCATTTGTTTGATGAGTTGGTGAAAACAATTCCTAATGGCGTGTTTCTGGAAAATATTAAGCAAAACTCCAACACGATTTACTTGGAAGGTTATGCCCAGTCACATTCGAGAGTTTCTGCTTATATGCGCCAGATTGAAGCCTCAGAGTGGTTCAAAACTCCTGTAAATGTTGAGTACATTAAAGCAGATGATTCGTATGATACACACGAACAAAAATTTAAATTAATTGTTACATTGATTAATCCTCTGACCAAAAATAACGAGGAAGGAGAGTTGTCAGAATGAGTTTTATTGATGAGTTAAACAGTTTAGATACTTCTAATCCCGGAGGTTGGCCTGCTTGGGTTAAGTTAGGAAGTATTGTTCTTCTTATGGTTGTGATATGTGCCGGTGGGTACTTTTTACAAATCAAAAGTCAGATGGAAGATTTAGCAAAACATCAAGCAACCGAAAGGTCAGAGAAAGATGTTTATAAAATCAAGCAGCAAAGAGCGGCGCAGCTTCCTGCATATAAAGCTCAACTCGCTGAAATGGAAGTGATTTTACAGTCTATGTTGCGACAGTTGCCAAGTAAAAATGAAATGTCAGATTTGATTGTTGATGTTTCACAAACGGCATTAGCAAGTGGAATTGATAATGAATTATTTGAACCGGGTGCTGAGATTCTAAAAGATTTTTATGCAGAAAAACCGATTTCCTTGAGAATGGTTGGTAAATATCATCAGTTTGGAAGTTTTGTGAGCGGTGTTGCTTCATTACCTCGAGTTGTGATTCTTACCATGCATGATATTTCTTTAAAGCCACTGGCGAATGGAGAAAGCGGGTTGTTATTGCTTGAGGGAACAGCAAGAACATACAGATACCTGGACTCAGAAGAACAAGCTGCAATGGATGCAGTGAAAGCAACTGTCAAAGGAGCTAAGAGATGAAGAGCATGGTAAAAATTTCATTGATAATGTTCTTGGTTTCCATTTTGGCATCTTGTAACAACAGTATGAATGATTTGGATAAGTATTTTGAAGAAGCTAAAAAAGCCCCGCCAAGACCAATTGATCCGCTTCCCGAAATTAATTCCCCTGAGATTTTTGTCTATGAAGCACAAGAATTAAGAGATCCTTTTTCTAATGACTTGGAGATTCTGGAAGAACACAATACAGAAGAAAATAAATTCGTTGAAGGCGAAGGTCCTGATTTGTCCAGAAGAAAAGAATTGCTGGAAAACTTCCCTCTCGACAGCTTATATATGGTAGGTACCTATAGCCAAGAAGGCAGTTACTGGGGATTGATAGAAGATCCCGAAGGAGTGATTCATCGAGTTTCCATGGGACAGTATATGGGACAAAATTACGGTGAAATCGTTATGATTAATGAAGACCAAATTGATGTATCGGAATGGATACCTGACGGCTTGGGAGGCTGGATTAAGAGAGAAGCCAGCATAGCTCTGCGAGAAGAAGAATGAAAACTTTAATATTAAAAAACAAAGAAACTGAAATTGAGATTGTAAAAAAAGGGTTTGTGAATATGAAGTCAAATGCTTGTAAACACCAAAAGCGATTCAATGCAATATTTGCATTGATGCTTATGATTGTATCATTTTCAGGGTTTGCCCAATCAAATCTTGAATCGGTTGAACACAGCAGCAACCTTGATGGGTCTGTTGAATTTCGATTGAGGTTCGACGGTGAAATAGCTAAACCGGAAGTGTTTATGACGGCTCGTCCGGCTCGTTTAGCTTTTGATATGGAAGGAGTTTACAATAATTCAGGTGTGAAATTGCTTCCGGTATCAAAAGGAAATACCAAAAGTTTGCGTATTGTTTCAGCGAGTACCAAAACCAGAGCAGTTATTGACTTGTATAGCCCTGCACATCATGAGTTAGAGGTCAATGGGAATGAGTTGGTTGTTAAAATAGCAAGTGGTGCTAACATTGCAAAAACAATGAATGAGATGGAATCTAAGTATGCCATTGAAAATGTTGATTTCAGACGTGGGAAGGAAGGACAGGGTAAGGTTGTTATAACATTTAACAAACCGGGTGCGTTGGTAAATTTGAGGGAAACCGCAGAACAAATTAAACTTGAAATTAAATCAACGGAGCTTCCAGAAGCCAATGATCACAAATTAGATGTAATGGATTTTGCAACACCGGTTTCTTTTGTAGATGTTCGTTCGAGCGCAGGTGATGTGAAAGTTGATATCATCGCCTCCGGTAACTACAGACATATGGCATACCAAACTGGTAACCAATATGTTGTTGAGGTGATGGAAAATAAAGATGATATTGAAACTGCCGCACAAGGGTTGGATAAAGAAAAAGAATATACAGGGCATAAAGTGAACTTTAATTTCCAAGATGTGCCTGTGCGTTCTGTGCTGAGTATGATTGCTGATGCTTCACAGTTTAATATTGTGGTTTCTGATGCCGTTGATGGTAACGTGACATTAAGGCTTAACGAAGTTCCCTGGGATCAGGCTCTCGATGTGGTTCTAAATATCAAGAAATTGGATAAACGTCAGGAAGGTAATGTGGTCTGGGTAGCACCAGCAAAAGATATTGCTGAAAGAGAGCAAGAAG
>Ga0209203_1002564_pt1 | contig 11928 bp, 10 predicted proteins | sample AD_UKC109_MetaG_FD_184423 | JGI IMG/M metagenome (GOLD analysis project Ga0209203, IMG submission 184423) | Active sludge microbial communities of municipal wastewater-treating anaerobic digesters from Hong Kong - AD_UKC109_MetaG (SPAdes)... | ecosystem: Engineered > Bioreactor > Anaerobic >...
GTACCGCCTCAGGCGCCAACGAAGCCCAAATAACCGGCGAACTCACCGGCTTGTTCTTTGCTCCGTGGTGGCTCGGATACTCCATCTCTGATTTCAACGAACAAAACCCGGATGCCGTGCTTACCAACATCAACGCTCCTTTGGACAGCGACGGTATGTTCAACGTTGCTTTCCCTTCAGCGGCCGGCTCTTTCATTTGTGTTCGCAAAGGATATGAATATCCTGAAGCCGTTGTTAAAGTCATCAACCTTGAATTTGATATGTGGCGCGGTTTTAATGAAGAAGCCGCCGCACTTATTCTCGAAACCCGCAACAACGGCGTTGATTGGGAATACCTGTTCCCGACGTCCTATTTCAACGTTGAGTCCAATTATGGCGTTCCCGAGTCCGGCGAAATTGCCCATGCGCTCGTGAACGGAACGGACTATTCCGACCTTTCGTATAATCCGCAGACTCTCCTGATGGCAGAGCAAGCAAAAGAATATGCGGAATTGGGCAACGACGCTCCCGCCGGAGACTGGCTGTCCTACTTTACCCGGTATATCGGCGCCGATCCGTCCATGATGTATGCCGATAATCTGGAAATTCATTATCCCACCTTTGCATTCACGACGGATTCCATGGCGGACATCAAGCCGAATCTGGATACGCTCGAGCAAACCACGTTCCTCAAGATCATTACCGGGGAACTTTCCATAGACGCATTCGATGAATTCGTGGAAGAATGGTATGCGCAAGGCGGACAAATCATGACGGATGAAGTAAACGCCTTACTGAACGAGTAGCATCAATCCTTTGGAGACCAGATCCGATGCCGTTGGCTCGGACTGGTCTCTTTTTTATCAGCCATGAATATTGGAATACTTTTCGTGTATAATACATGAGACGCCCCGATTGTCCTTTATTTGAATAAGGAGCACAAAAATGCAAAACAAACTCCAACAGCGATATTATCATCTCATGATGATGCCCGGTGTTGTCCTGCTGATCATATTTAATATTATCCCAATGTTTGGTTTAATTCTTGCTTTTCAAAAATTCGTACCGGCAAAGGGCGTGTTCGGCTCAAGCTTTGTCGGCCTGTATAATTTCAAATTGTTATTCATGTATTCCGCCGCGAAGCAAGCCATCCTCAACACTTTAATTATCGCTTCGGCAAAAATCGTATTAGGCGTTATCGTTCCCGTAAGCTTTGCCGTATTGCTCAATGAAGTGAAGAGCGTTTTCTTCAAACGAACCGTTCAAACCATCATATATTTACCTAATTTTCTGTCTTGGGTTATTCTCGCCATTATGTTTAACAATATCTTTTCTTACAACGGAATTGCAAATAAGTTCATCGCTCTTTTCAATGCGGAACCCCAATTGTTTATGGTCAGCAACCGTTATTTTCGGCAAATACTCATCGGAACAGACGTTTGGAAAACGTTTGGCTATGGCGCGATTATATATTTGGCGGCGATAACGACCATAGATCCTAATATGTATGAGGCCGCGGCCATCGACGGAGCAGGGCGCTGGCGTCGTATTTTCCATATCGTATTGCCCTCGATCGCGCCGATCGTCGTATTAATGACGCTTTTATCCCTGGGCAATATCCTCAATGCCGGTTTTGATCAGGTATATAACATGTATAGTACGCTTGTGTACGAAACAGGCGACATTATTGATACCTATGTCTATCGAATGGGTCTTGAAAAACTGCAATACAGCTTTGGCACGGCCGTTGGATTGTTCAAATCTGTTGTCAGCTTCATACTCCTGGCTTCGGCTTATAAACTGGCGCAGCATTTTACGGACTATTCATTCTTTTAGGAGGGATATGAACTTATGGTAAAACGAATTAACTTTGCCGATATCATCATCCATTTTGTGATCTTTTTGATGATGCTTATTTGCATTATCCCCATCCTGAATACAATCGCCATTTCATTGAGCAACAAAACAAGCGCCATGCTTGGCGAAGTTTATTTTATACCGATCGGGTTTAATTTATCGGGCTATCAGGAGATCCTCGACGATTCCAGATTCTTCAATGCGTTCGGCGTTTCCGTTCTTCGCGTTATTTTAGGCGCGGGCTTATCCACGGTAGTCAGTGTTCTCATGGCATATCCGATGTCAAAATCGAAATTGCGCTTTCGGAAACGTAAACTCTATTTGTGGCTGCTGGTGTTTACCATGTTGTTTAACGGCGGGCTGGTTCCCAATTTCCTATTGGTTAAAAACCTCGGTCTTCTTGATACCATTTGGGCGCTGGTTCTCCCCTGTTCGGTCAGCGTTTTCAATACGTTGGTCATTATGAACTTCTTTCGGGGCATTCCGGACTCTTTGGAAGAATCCGCGATGATTGACGGCGCGACGCCGCTGAGAATCCTATGGCAAATCTATATTCCTTTGGCAAAGGCGTCCATTGCAACCATTCTGCTTTTTTCGGCTGTGTATCACTGGAACTCTTTCTTTGACGGAAAGATATATATTAATTCCGCTGACAAAATACCGCTTCAAACCTATATTCAATCGCTTTCGTTCAATATCAGCGTTACCGCCATGCAAAACCTTGATCCTGAAACGCTGCAAAAGAAATTGGAGATGTCCAATTTAACGTTCAGCGCCGCAAAGGCTATCGTGTCGATGATTCCCATTGTTATGATTTATCCGTTTTTACAGCGATATTTCATCGTTGGCATGACTATGGGTGCGGTTAAGGAATAATCATTCCGGTCTGCTAAATCCGATTTCGGCATATCCGGCGGCGTTCCTGTGCCAACATACCAAAAAAGGAGATCACAATGAGTGTCGAAACGATTATTTCCGGAAAGCTTTCGGCGATTAGTCAACAGTTGTCAGATGACCCGAAACTGCTTTGCGTGTTTCAAAAGTGTTTTATCAACACCATTCAAACGACCGTAACCTTAGATCCGGAAGAAGGAACCTATATCATTACCGGCGATATTGACGCATTGTGGCTGCGGGATTCTTCCCAACAGGTTTACCACTATATTCGCTTTGCGAAAGAAGAACCTGAAATCGCGGCTATGATCGAAGGGCTTATCAAACGGCAGGTTCGCTGCGTCCTTTTAGACCCTTATGCCAATGCGTTTAATCAAACCGCTAACGATCGCCATTACCTGCGCGATAAGCCTCTGCAGCATCCGGCGGTTTGGGAGAGGAAGTACGAAATCGATTCCCTTTGCCATATGGTTTGGCTGTGCGCCGGCTATTATCACGCGACGCACAGCAAAGCCTTTATGACGGAGCAATTCTATTCCGCCTTGGAAACCATTGTGGATTTGTGGTATAGAGAACAGCATCATGCAAGCCAAAGCGACTATTACTTCATTCGTACAGACGGCATGGCGCATGATACATTGTCCTGCAACGGTAAAGGTTCGCCGACCGCATATACCGGCATGACATGGTCCGGCTTCCGGCCAAGCGATGATTCGTGCCGATACGGATATTTAATCCCCTCCAATTTATTTGCCTGTGAATCGCTAAAGAGCATTGCGGAATTTGCCGGTATCGGAAACCGAATGCTTTTAGCGCAAAGGGCAACCGGGCTTCGCGATGATATCCTGCGGGGGATTGCGCAATTCGGGACCATCAATCATCCTGAGTTCGGGTTAATCTATGCCTACGAAGCGGACGGACTGGGGAATCAGCTTTTTATGGATGATGCGAATATTCCAAGCTTGCTGTCGCTTCCGTATCTGGGCGTTTGTTCGGTTCATGACCCCATGTATCTGCGCACGCGGCAGGCATGTCTGTCCCATACAAATCCTTTCTACTATTCCGGGAAGCACGCCGGCGGAATCGGCAGCCCGCATACGCCCAAAAACCATATCTGGCCGATCTCGCTGTGCGTTCAGGGGCTTACGACGCAATGTGACGATGAAGCCGCGCTTATGCTGGAAACCTTGCTGCAGACCGACGCCGGCACTTCTTTGATGCACGAAAGCTTCCACGCGGACGATCCTTTCATCTATTCACGGCCGTGGTTTGCGTGGGCCAATTCCATGTTCGGCGAATTTGTGTACTCGCTTTTTGAACAAAACCGTTTGCGAACTGTTATGCATAAGGCGAGTTTGCTTCGGGAAGCAAAAAAATCGCTTTAATGGCAGTTGTTGTAAAAGGAGAAGGCCAACAATGACTTCACGGGGAAAAGTGATGATGACGTTTCGGCATCGGGCAAACGCTCCCGGCGTGATGTGGACGGGCAATCCGGATGAAATCAAAGCCGAAGTACGGCACGTGAAAAGCATACCGGGCCCGGGCTGGTGGTTTCGCCAAGTCATGAAGCCATTTTGCCAAACATACCCGCAAGAAACATTGTCGCCATGGCGGAGCAAGCGCATGCATAGGCGCCGATCCGGGTTTCCGGCTTATTATCCGCTGTCTGCGCCCAACACATAACGAACAGCGAGGGATCAATAATGAAAGCCTTTGAAAACACACCGGACTATCGGAACATGGTCAAAGCGGCGAAAAATCAATGGGTGGATCGCGTACCGCTGTATGATCATATCGTTGACGGCGCCGTCATGTCCGAAATCACGGGCAACGATCCATATGAGCTGATGGGGTCGGCAAACAAGGCGGATTGCCGGGAAGGAACCCGGCAATACTGGGATTTTTGGAAACGCATGGGGTATGATACCGCTTCGATGGAATTCAGCTTTTGTGAGATCCTGGAAGGCAACGGATGTTTGGGCGGAAATGGCGAAGGGTGCATAAAGACGCGGGAGGATTTTGAGCTTTATCCCTGGGACGGGATAGTGGATCGATATATCCAAACCCATGAGCCCTTGATCCAAATGTTTGCCGCCGCCTGCCCGCCGGGCATGAAACTCATAGGCGGCGTGGGCAACGGCGTATTTGAATCCGTACAGGATATCATCGGGTATGTTAACCTATGCTTTATTCGCGCGGATGATGAAGAGCTGTATGCCGACATCTTCAGAAAAATGGGACAGATGCAGCTGCAGGTTTGGGATTGGTTATTGGCGCATTATGGCGATTTGTTCTGTGTCGCGCGCTTTGGCGACGATCTGGGGTTTAAAACGCAAACATTGCTTGCGCCGGAGGATATCCGCCAGCATATTATTCCGACATACCGGAATATTATCAGCCGCGTACATCAAAAGAAAAAACCATTCCTCCTGCACTCCTGCGGCGCGATTTTTGCCGTGATGGATGGTTTAATTAACGACGCGCGTATTGACGCCAAGCATTCCAATGAAGATTCCATCGCGCATTTTACCGTATGGGTTGATCGGTATGGAGACCGGATCGGGAATTTCGGAGGGATTGATACCGACGTAATCTGCCGGGAATCCCCCGACGTGATTCAAGCATACGTAACGGATTGCCTCAACAGCGTCAAAGGAAAGGGCGGGATTGCCTTTGGCTCGGGCAATTCCATTCCCGATTATGCGCCGGTAGAAGGGTATCTTGCCATGAATCATGCCGTACGGAATTGGCGAAACGATCGCGTTTTGTAAAAAGCGCCGCGCCAACAATGTGCTCAAGCGCCAGAACCGGGCGCTTGCGGCGGCGGACAAGGGGGTCGGCGCCTTCCCCAATGATAGTTCCGCCTGATGCCGGTGTTCGAGCGTATCTTGCCGAACTTGCATTCCTATTTTACGCATAACTCCTGACGGGACTAAATCCGCTTGCTGCTTTCGCTGCTGCTATTATACTGAAAATAGAATAAACTCCAAATATAAAAACCCTCAATCCTTTATGGATCAAGGGTTTTCTTTCTGGTGGAGCATAGGAGACTCGAACTCCTGACCCCAACACTGCCAGTGTTGTGCGCTACCAACTGCGCTAATGCCCCGGGCGCTTTTTCGGCGAATTATAATATAGCATACGCCCATGGTTTTGTAAAGCGGTTTGGGGAAATGCCGCAGGTTCTTTGCCGTTTGTTTTGGAAACCCATTGCGTACCGGCAGCTGTTCCGCCTGCCGGGGACGAAACGGCCATGCAAACGCCCGCCGGGCATGCCAAAACCGCCGCGGCAGCGGATCACTCTATTCAATATAGAATTCTTGTGTTATAATACCAAGAAGCGGAGCGTATACAATAAGCTGTCAATAAAACTACATGAAATGTGGTTTCACCAAAGAATATCACGATATGCTGATTGGCTTAAATAAATTCATGGCTGCTATGAAGCATATGGGACTATCAGTTTACGAAAAGGGTTTCGGTTTTCACAACCCTGACAGTATGATGAACCCTGAGCGGGAACAAGCAAATACGCGGTATACCGTTATCAAAGCATGAACGGAAAGAGGGCGCTGCAGTGGCTAAAGCGATAAATGCGAAACAGAAGATGATCTGTATTATGATTGGCGATATCAGCCATGATTTTTCCGCGGAGTTGATGAAAGGGTACTTCGATTCGGCCAACAAGGAAGGGGTAAGCCTTCTGCTGATGATGGGCATGCCAAGGCATGCGGGGCATTTCGATCTGGACCTTGCGCAGGATACCGGCTATCATTACAACAGTATTTACGACTATGCCAGCCTGTCCGGCGCGGACGCGTATGTGTTCTCATGCGGCGCGCTATCCGGGTTTGAGGGGGAGAACACCTACCAGGAATTTCTCAAACGCTTTGAGGGGAAACCTTGTGTGATATTACAGGAAAATGTTGATACGGCGGCGCAGCATGTTTCCTGTATCACGGTGGATAATTACTCCAGCTTCTGCCAGTGCATCGAGCATTTGATTACGGTGCACGGGTACAGGAAAATCGGCTTTGTCGGCGGTTTGAAGGAGCATCCCGATACCAGGGAACGTCTGATTGCCTACAAAAAAACCATGGGAAAGCACAACCTGCCCGTGACCGATACGATGATCGTTTTCGGCGATTATTCCGAGTATTCCGACAGCAAGATATCCTGGCTGATCGACAATAACCCGGGGCTTGAAGCCATTGCGTGCTGCAACGATGAAATGGCCAAGGGCGGATACCGGGAGTGCGTCAGGCGCGGGCTGAAGGTTGGGAAGAATATCGCGATTACGGGCTTTGATAATTTCACCACGGGCCGGTTTTTAATACCGCCGCTGACGACGATCTCGCAGAACACCTACCAGATGGGGGAGATGGCTGTTGAAAAGGTGGTCTCGTTGCTGGGAGGAGCGCCCGAATCCTGTATGCAGCTGAAAACAGAGCTCCACATCCGGCGCTCCTGCGGCTGTAATCCGGATACCGTGCTGGACCTGTTTTCGGAATGCCTGAATGAAACGCCGGATATCAGGGTGATGATCCAACGCATCACAGAGGACCTCATCGATATATATCCGCAAAACATCAGCGAACAATCCGAAAAACGGATCCGGCGCCTCACGGATCATTTTCTGGAACTATGCCTGAAAGATCCGGAGATATTTTTTGACAGAATTGCCTTTGTCGATTGGCTGCAGGCATATTGTGAGGACCATAAGGAAAGCGTTTCGGTACTGGCAAAACGAATTAACGATTACGTTTTGCATGTGCCCCAGGAGTGCCTGGGCAAGCCTGCCTTTTGCAAACTATACGACATCCTGTCGTTTACACAGGGGTACCTGTACTCCTTCAAGGCGCGGAGTTCCGAGCAGAACCTGGACGATTTCCGCGCGCAGTCCTGGTTTATCCCCGAATTGATCCGCGACCTTGTCAGCCATGACATTGAGGACGAAGGCGTGTTTGAATGTGTTGTGGAAAGGCTGCACGGCATTCAGCTCAACAGCATCTACATCTGCCTGCTGCCGGAACCGCGCCCCCTGCAGGATCCCGGGCAGGTGTACATGCCCGAGAAGCTGCATTTGGCGGCATACCGCTCCGGCGATTACATGCAGGCGTATCCGCTGTCTCAAATGCCCCCGATTGATATGGAGCATACCATGCGCGACCTTCCGAGGCTCGACAGCTCAACGCATTTGATGTGTTTTTCCATCTTCTCCGGCGACGTACAGTACGGCGTTTTCATGTGCGAGGTTGATATCGATAAAAGCTCCCTGATGCATATTATCGGACTGCAGCTGGGGATACTCATCAACTTCCTGGAGCTCAAACAAAAGGAGAAGATCGTCGGCAGCGAGCTGGAAAACATCCGCGAGCGCAACGAGATTTTAAACTTCCTCTCCGAGTATGATTCGCAATGCGCCATTCTCAACCGCCGCGGCTTTATCGAGCGCGCGATACGATTGAACCGTGAAAACGTCGGCAAGCACGCCATCTGCGTGTTTATGGATTTGGATCATCTCAAGGAGATCAACGATACTTTCGGCCATTCGCAGGGCGACATTGCGCTTGTGAGCGTCAGCGATATCCTCAAGCAAACCGTCCGCAACAACGACTTGGTCGCGCGCATCGGCGGGGACGAATTCGTCGGCATGTTCCTGATCGACACGCCGGAGTATGATAAAATTTTCAAAACAAGGCTTAAAAAAGCGTTCACCGATTTCAACAATACGTCCGGGCTTCCCTACTATGTCGAGGCGTCGGTGGGCATCGCGCACTTCACCTGCAACCAGGGGCTGGAGATCTCCAAGATTGTCAACGACGCGGACCGCTACCTGTACGAGGAGAAGAAGTATAAGCGCAACAGCGCGCTCAAACCCGAAATTTAAGTGAAAAACCTGGCATAACGGAGAATTACGTGAGAGAGCATTTTTTACCGTACTGGTTCCGGGGATTTGATCAATCGCTTGCAAAACTGGATGATACGGCAATCGACACGCTGATGGCGCGTTGCGGCCGGGCGTGTTCCGATTCCTATCCCAAACAGGTTTATATCGATGCGTACCGGGCCTCGGAAACGCTGGACGCGTTCATCGCAAGGCTTAACGATTCATTTGACGAAATGGCGATGCGGCGAATAGACGCGGATACCATAGAGGTCGCTTACACCCACTGCGCCTGTGATCTGGTTCGGGACGGCTATGTTTCCAACCCGAAATTGTGTATATGTTCGCTGAAGAACCTGCAATATAACTGGGAGGCCGTCCTCGGGGAAGGCAGCGTGGAGTGCACAATGGAACAAAGCATATTAGGCGGCGGCGATTGCTGCCGGTTTTTGGTGAAGATTCTTGCGAAAACTGAATAAACGATTCGCCAAATCATGCCGTTGTTTGGTATGATATTATTTATCTGTTTTTATATCCGGTATGGACGGAACGGAGGGAAGAGAAATTGAACTGGCTGAGTTTTATTCCCTATGCCCTGATTACCACGTTCACGCCCGGGCCCAACAACATCCTGTCGCTGTCCAATGCCACGCAGCACGGAATCCGTCGCGCGCTGCCGTTTTGCCTGGGTGTCTGGGCCGGGTTTTCCATTACAATACAGCTTTGCGCCCTGCTAAGCGCCGGGCTTAACGCGATATTGCCCTCGATAAAAACGCCGATGCTGTTCATCGGGGCCGGGTATCTTCTCTATCTTGCCTGGAAAACCTACAGGTCCGGCGCCGTCCGGGAAAAAGAAACCGCGGCCAGCGGGTTTCTGACGGGATTTTTAATGCAGTTTGTCAATATCAAGGGTATCATATACGGCATCGTGTCGATGGAAACGTTCATCCTGCCGTATTATCATAATCAATATCCTGCGGTGCTGGGTCTCGGGTTCCTTTTATCAACCCTCTGCTTTATCTCCACAGTCAGCTGGGCCGCGTTTGGCAGCGTGTTTAAGCTGCTGTTCTCCAAATACAGAAAGACAGTGAACGTTATTCTGGCGCTGCTTTTGGTATACTGCGCGGTTTCGCTGTTTTTGTAGATGCGCAAGCGGTGATGGCTATTTCCGGGAATACAGCCATAGGCATCCCGCTTTACAAATAGAAAAACATTTGCTAAACGATAAGATACGGAGGGTATGAAATGCAAAACCGAAACAAGTTCGTTATAAGCATACTGCTGATCGCCTTATTGGTTGTACAGAGTGCACCGGCGCTGGCTGCAAGCGCCGTGGAAATTGATCCGGCGGAACCGCATGAGGGCAGCCGCGTCGAATTCGAGGCAAGCGAAACCATCCCGTTTCGGTATGCAATCACCATTCCCGCCGGGATTGACCGCTTAACGCAGGTGTATATTCATTTGGTGCCCGGATTTAGGCAGACGACAAGCGATATGTATGGGAAAAAGAATGCGCTGACGCTGCGGGCCATTACGCTGAATATCGATTTTAATTTTAAGGCCGGGGTGGTGGGAGATGAAGCGCTGTCCGCTTCGGGCGCGTTTTTTATCAAGGATTTCTATTGGGAAGAGGGATCGGAAATCTATAGTGGTTTTTACCGCAGCGAAACATACAGACAGCCGCATAAGATCTTTGAGAAGATTATCGATCAGACGGTGGAATACTTAACGGAGGAAGGCTTTATTGTCGATCGCCGCGTGCTCATAGACGGGTTTTCAACCGACGGCGCATTTGCACAGCATTTTGCCGTGATGTCGCCGGAGTATGTGCGCGCAATCGTAGCCGGGCAATGCGCCGGCGCGATCATGCTGCCGTTTGCGCAGCTGGATGGCTATACGCTCAACTACCCTCTTGGGATTGCGGATTACCAGCAGGATTATATCGATGGAGGCGAATGGGACGAGGAAGCGTATCGGGACATTGATCAGCTGATTTATATAGCGGACGTTGATCAGGTATGCGACGGGATTTCCGATTATTACAGGGTGGAAAGCAATATCGCGTTTACTGTCAAGCGCTTTGGCGTGTTGGTGACGCAGCGTCTGTATCGTCAGGTGCAGTATATTCGGGAAAACGGTTTTGACAGAGTGCGGTTTCATGTGTTCCAGGGAAACCTGAGCAACACTCATGCCCCGTTGTCTTCTTCCATCAGATATCAATTTCTTCTGGACGCGGTCAACGGCATACTGGAGCATAACACGGGTAAATACAACACGCCACAGGATGAAGCGGAACAAAGCCTGGCGTCCGTAACCGTAGAAGCGGAGGGATGGCAGGCGGAACTGCGGGAATATCTTACGCGGCTGGCGGAAGAATAAACAGCGACGCGGACGGATACACGCACGAAACCGAATTAAAACTCCGATTGGTGATCCTGAAAAAACTCGTAGTAGCTGCGCACATTGGGTAGCTCCGTCCAGCGCTTGACGTCTGCGGGATCGGCGTCCAGGTCGTAGATTTTCGCGCCCCGCATGGACAAAAGGAACGGCGAATGCGTGGACAGGATGAACTGGCAGCCGAAAAAGCGCGCGGAATCCTCGATGTAGCGTTTCAACTCCAGCTGACGCGCGGGCGACAGGCTGTTTTCGGGCTCGTCCAGCAGGTACAGGCCGTCCTCCTCGATTTTCTCCACGAAGTACTTGTACGCGCTCTCGCCGTTTGAAAACGTGCGCACGTTATCCATCAGTTGCTCCCGCACGTACTTGGACTGGGTTTTGCGCCGCGAGGCGTTGACCTTTTTCAATTGATCGTAATCTTTCATGGATTTCAATTGAAATTGCGAGTATTTCGCGTCCAGGTAGTCCTCGAAGATATCCTCGCGCTTTTGGTCGATGCCCTCGTTGAGCATACGCACATTGAGCATATAATCGAATACGTCGTCGCTGGTGATGATGCCGGAGCGCTCGGGCACCGGCGCTTTCAGTTTTAACTTGCACAGATCAACGTAATCCTGAAAAAACGCGCTGCGGTTGTAGATCGCTTCCCGGCGGACGCCAATCCGTTCGGCGATCACGTTGAGCGCCGTGGTTTTGCCCGAGCCGTTGCCGCCGCAAAGAATGGTGACGGGTTCAAAGTCGATGCGCTCAAAGCCGCGCGCGGACAGCACCTTGAACGGATAAAACGAATCGTAGCAGGTTCGTTTTTCGCCGCAGATGAAACTGGTTTCCCTCTCCGCGTCCGGAAATGCAAAGGTTTCAATATAAATCATTCAGTGCCGATCCCAATATTCCGCGGCTCAGGGCAGGGTGGT
>Ga0209203_1002565_pt1 | contig 11927 bp, 13 predicted proteins | sample AD_UKC109_MetaG_FD_184423 | JGI IMG/M metagenome (GOLD analysis project Ga0209203, IMG submission 184423) | Active sludge microbial communities of municipal wastewater-treating anaerobic digesters from Hong Kong - AD_UKC109_MetaG (SPAdes)... | ecosystem: Engineered > Bioreactor > Anaerobic >...
TTCGTGATCCCCGGCCCGGATGTGGTCAGGCACACCGCCGGCCTTCCCGTTGAGCGGGCCATGCCCTGGGCTATGAACGCGGCGCCCTGTTCATGCCGGGCAAGAACATGCCTGATGGAGCTCGCTCCAAGCGCGTGATACAGGGGCAGGTTCGCGCTTCCCGGTATTCCGGCAAGGATGCTGATCCCCTGTCGTTCAAGAAGGCCGGTTATCAATTCAGCACCATTCATTTTCATTGGTTACCTCCGCTTATGCCCATAAAGAAAAAGCCCCCGCTGGTTTGCACCAGCGAGGGCTTTTTCCGGTTGCTATGGCTTTGTTTACTTCAGTCCCTCAAGCGCAAACCTATATCACCAGTGGTGTCTACCACTGTTACCACGCTGACGACGACAGCGATGATAGATATCAGATTTGCACTTAAGTTCATCATAATAAAATAAGGGTTATAGAAATTAGGGACAAATCATATAAACCCGGCTCCTGAATGTCAATCATTTTTTATGATATTCAACATTTATCTTCCGGTCCACATGTCTCCAAGTCCGCCGAGAAGCGAGCCCTCGCCCTGTTTTCGACCACCCATACGGGGCGCATTGCGAATAATCCTGTCAGCGAGGCGGGAGAAAGGCAGGCTCTGAAGAAACACCGTACCGCTCCCCCGGAGCGTTGCGAGGAAAAGGCCTTCCCCGCCGAAAAACATGGATTTAAGCCCTCCCGCACGCTCGATGCTGTAATCAATGCCGCTGGTAAAGGCCACGATACATCCGGTGTCAACCTTCAGCGTCTCCTCACGCAATTCCTTTTTGACAATGGTCCCGCCTGCGTGCAAAAACGCCATGCCGTTGCCCGTAAGTTTCTGCAGAATGAACCCTTCTCCGCCGAAAAATCCCGCGCCAAAACGCCTGATAAAGGCAATACTTATCCTGGTCCCCAGGGCAGCGCAGAGAAAAGAATCCTTCTGGCACAAAATGCCCCCCCCTACTGTTGAAAGATTCAGGGGGATGATTTTCCCGGGGTACGGTGCCGCGAAAGCAGCTCTCTTCGTCTTTTCGCTCCGGTTGGTAAAGTGCGTGATAAACACGGACTCCCCGGTCATCGCCCGTTTCCCCGCATCAAAAATTTTCCCGAGCAATCCCTGGTCGGGCTTTGAACCGTCACCCATTTTCGCTTCAAAAACGATCCCGTCATCCATCCAGTTCATGGCCCCCGCTTCAGCTATGACTGTTTCGCCGGGATCAAGTTCGATTTCAACGGTCTGAAGATCGTCACCGAATATTTCATAATCAATCTCATGAGAGTTCATTCATATCCTCCTGTATTCTGCACCGGCAACCCTGTTTTACAGTTTGCACTATCGCACTCTAATCATTAAATCGTGTTTGAGCAAGAAAAATTCCCCGTTCATGTTTACCAATGTATAATTCTTGACAAATAACAATCCCGGTGCCGGTGTTTATGCACATTATGGTTCGCCCATGACACACACGACAATCGCAGCACTGATCATCTTCGTCATCACCTATACCGGGATCATATTTACCCGCATACCCGGAATAAATATAGACCGCCCTTCTTCGGCATTTTTCGGCGCAGTGGCCATGGTCGTTTTCGGTGTCATTTCCTTTGAAGACGCGGTGCGCGCCGTTGACTTCAACACCATCGCCCTTCTTCTCGGTATGATGATAATCATCATTACCCTTGAGATGGACGGCTTCTTCTCCCTGATCGCGCGCAGCGCCGTATCATTCGGCAATAACCCGAGAAGGCTGCTCTGGATCATCGTGTTTACCACCGGAATATCAAGCGCTTTCCTGGTCAATGACGCGGTGGTCCTCCTCTTCACCCCGGTGATCATTGCCATATGCCGCTCATCGAAATTGGAACCCCTGCCGTTCCTCATTGCCGAAATCCTCTCATCCAATGCCGGAAGCGCGATGACCATGACCGGGAACCCGCAGAACATGCTCATCGGAATCCGTTCAGGGATATCCTACGGGACGTTCCTCCTCCACCTGCTGCCGGTATCGATCATATCCATGATTGTTGTCGCGGTCATTGTCAGGCTTGCATACGCGAAACATTTTAAGCAGGAAAAGCATATCGATATCGGAGAAAACGATTTCCGCTACAATTTCGCTTCAATGAAAAGCTCTGTCCCTATTTTCATCCTGGTCATGGTATTATTTTTCTTCAGCAGAAAGCTCGGCCTGTCTCTGCCGGTAATCGCGCTTGCCGGCGCGGCGCTTGTTCTGATATTCGGGAAAATACGCCCCTCAAAAATAATCAGGGAAGTTGACTGGGTCCTTCTCATTTTTTTCGCTTCTCTTTTCATCGTGGTAAGCGCCTTTGAGAAAACAGGTTTTATGAAAATCTCGCTTCTCGCATCATTCCTGGACCCGGCAAAACAGGGAATTGCGGCAGTGCACGGATTCAGCCTGGTCCTGTCACAGGTGATAAGCAATGTTCCCCTGGTTGTTGCCGTGCTTCCGGTCTTTGAGCAGAAAGGAAGCACGCTCCTGTGGCTCAGCCTCGCCTCAGGGTCGACCCTTGCGGGCAACGCGACGATCATTGGCGCCATGGCCAACCTGATCGTGATCGAATCGGCGCGCGGCGAGGGAATCGTGATATCGTTCCGGGAATTTCTGAAAACAGGGATCCCGGTTACGATTGCCACCATGCTGCTCTCCATTGCCATTCTGTGGATTGAATTCCGCTTCTTTAACCTGTTCTGACTTCAGGCTTCATCAAGGCAAACAGTTTCATCAACGAAACGATTCTGCGGCCTGAGGTAATCGGCCCAGGTCGCCGCCTTGTCGGCAATCGAAACAATTAACGATTCCCGGTAGCGCGGCGGAACAGGGGTCAGCGGCCACATGTGCCGTTTTATCGCGTCCCTCTCGACCCGGCTCAGCGGAAAATATTTTTCAGCGTTTGAAAGGGCTATGTACGGATGTTTGAATCCGTGGAGCCCGGGGCTGTCCGTGTGCCAGTCATAGAGATAAAAATCATGCAGCAGCGCCGCGCGGGAGACCGCGACAACGTCCGCCCCGGAACCTTCAGCCATGAGGAAGGCCCTTGCCGCGACCAGCAGGGAGTGGTCCAGGCATGAAACAGTCCCGTGGTGCCGGTAGCTGCGCATTGACAGGAACAGCTCATGCTGCAGGATCTCATTCACCTCGGGAATGAGCCGCATTTTTTTCAGCACGTCGCATTGGATATCACGGTTCATTTCATTCTCCAGCGGACGATGCCCCTGCGTTTGAGTTCGTCCAGATAAAAACGATACCTGCGAAAAAGGCCCATTGCCGCGGGCAACTCATACCTGATCGCGGCGAACCGCTTTCTTGCCGCATCAAGCGGCGGCAGTTCAATGCGCACGCCAAGTGAGGCCAGCGCAGGCTTCAAGCGTCCCCTGAACACGAGGGCACTTTTTTCCCTGACCTCGCGCGCCCGCTGCAAAAGCCCTGAGGAATATATAAAATCAAGGGTAAGGGTGTAAAGCAGGAGCACATTGAAAATCCTTATCTCAAGCAGCCCCATCTCGGCAGTCACAAGGGACGCGAGAGGATGAAGCACCAGCTCGAACACGAAAGCGCCGCCGATCCACGCAAGTGAAAAGCTCGGACAGATCATCCCCCTGAAATTCTTGAAATTTTCCCGGTAGTCCCAGTATCTCTTCTTGAAAAAATACAGGAGCGTTTCGCCCGTAATATATTCGAGAACTGTTGTCACCAGAAAATAGACACCCGCCCTGAAATAAACGTTCTGGCCGCTTACCAGGTGATAGGTGATTATCAAGACAACCGCTCCCGCGCCGTAAATCGGGACGTACGGCCCGTAATTGAACCCGGGATTGACCAGTTTCCCGTACCGCAGGGAACGATAGATGAATTCAATGAACCATCCGAAGATCGCGAAAAGAAAAAAGTGAAAAATAAGGATGTCAATCGTCATCGTGTCCTCCCTGATCTACTTAACATCAGATTGAGGAACCATGCGCCTGATAAGGTAATCCAGTTCCTGCTCAATTTTTTCGGTATCAATCCCCGGCAGAGCGTCACGCATAGACTGCTCCATTCCGCGGAGAAAATATATCAAGGCGTTAAGAATTTTACTCTGTTCGGCAGCAGCAAGGACCACGGGAAGGTCTTTTGCCAGTATGCGCCCGATAACCTGGCGGAGCCTGCGGTCAAGCTCGTCGGTGAGTGAATGCAGAGTAAGTTCATCCACGCTGAGAAGCCTGTCGCAGAGAAAGGGGCTGTTGAGAATGATCTTTATCCTTTCAGAAAGAACGACCTTGAGTTCTTCCACCGGGTCCTTGATGCCCTGCAGGGTTGTTTCGAGCTTCTTTTCAAAGGCATTTATTTTCTCCTGAATTAATTCATGGATTACGCCCTCCTTGCTTCCAAAATTATTATAGATCGTGCCTTTAGCCACCCTGGCAAGGGCGGCAATATCATCCACTGCCGTCTTTTTAATGCCAAAGCGGTTAAAAAGCTTTTCTGCTGTTTTAAGGATTGTTAACTTTTTTTCCCTGTTCATGGGGACCTCAGTGTTATTTTTAAACTTTTATACTAAATTAGTTCAAAAATAACACTAAAGTTACAGGAATTTTTATTTTTTTATCAAAAGGGGGGTCAGAGCACCAAAATAAAACAAAAAATATATGTTTATCCCCTATTCGTAGTACTCATACGCGTCAATGATATCCAGGTATACCCCGTCAAAACCCGCATCCAGTATCTTTTTCAAATAAGAATCATCGTTTCCGAAAATAATATCCTGCCAGCCGGTGTCCCAGAATTCAACTTTATAGTTGCCCTCCCAGTCAGGGTTCTCCCGGCCAAGCCAGTCAGGGCTTCCCGGCTCCCAGGAGGACTGCCAGTAATAGCGGTAATCCTCGGCCTCGCCGATACTCATGTACGCGATAACGAGCCGGGCCCCGCCCCCGTTTTTTGTTTTCAGGGAAGAAACATCCGCCGATTCGAGCGCCACACCATCCCTGTCAAATAAGTCAATGATCAGCAGGTCATGGTAAGTTGCCTGCAATGCGCTGAGATAGGCTGCGCTATCGCCGAAGGGTTCGGGATCAAGTACATACAGAAAATTTTTGGCCTCGGAAAGAGTGGTGATATCACTGTTATCGCCATTATACGGCGCAACCGGACAGGTTGGGATAGTTGCGAGATCACGGTCCTCTGTGGCAAAGGCGATATAGCCGTAAGAATTATTTGTAACATATGAATCCATTATTTGCATATCACCGATGCAGTAATCCGTGACCAGCACCTCTTTTCCATTGTCTTCCAGCACGTCGAGAAAGCCTTTCATCCATTCCTTTTCATCCGCAGGGGTTGCAATGCCGTCATCCTCGTACCCGTAATTGAAGTCCTCCTGACCGCCGCCGCTGATCGCGTTGAGGTAGTCATCCGCCAGATCGCCGTCCGGCTCGCCGTCAAGGGTGGCCAGTTCATGGCCGTTCTGGGGGATGACGATAAAACCGGGATCAATGGTGCGCGCATACTCGCTCAGCGCGATCACGAAGGCGCGCATGTCCTCCCGGTAATCCCGGGAAGGTCCGCTGTCGGATGAACATCCGCCCCCCAAAAAAACAAAAATAAAAATGATCAATGAAGCAATTGACTGTATCATTGCGTGCTCCCTGATAAAAATTTATTGCAAAATTGAAAAGGCTATACCCCGCCGAGGAGGTTGAGAACTACTTCCTGAAAGCCCCTGCGCGTTCCGGGGTTCACGAGAAGATTAAACAATGAGGTGTCAACGAACCTGCTGAATGCGGCAGTTGCTCCGGGGATGAGCGCTTTTGTTTTCACGTAACGGGTTCTTTTATGGTGATGTTTTTCTTTTTCAGAAAACTAAAAAATCCGTACAGGCGCTTGCCCATAAAGGTGATATCAACCGCGTCAACCGGGCAGTTGTTCACACAGCCCATGCAGGCGATGCAGGTATCTTCGTTGATCTTCCAGGCTGACAGGTCAATGGCGCCGACCGGGCACTTGCGCACACATATTCCGCAGCGGGTGCATGTCTTTTTATCAATCGCGTATCCGCCGGAAAAAAGCTTGAACCCTGCCCACATCACGACAGTGCCCTTAATCGCTTCCCTGAAATCAAACATCTTGGAAAAACTGCTCTTTTTGCCTTCATCGGCGTTTTTCCCGGCTTTCAGGGCAAACGCGCGCACCCGTTTATACGTGTTACGGTCAGGCAGATAGCTGTAGTCGAGAACTCTCTGCTCATGGCCCGCAGCCCATGTTGGAGGATAGGTCGACATGTTGCGGAAAGTGTCAATAGCGACGGGGACCCCGCCCCTGGAAGCGAGAAGTTCGGCAAGAGAGCATGACGCGTTATACTGGTTTCCGCCTTCTCCGCCGTAAGTCACATAGGCCGCTACCGGTATTCCTGTAATTTCCGGCAGGGACGAAATCCACTGCCGCACGTTAACCGGGACATCATAATAATAAACCGGGGTGCCCACGATTATCAGATCAGCACCGGAAAGCTTTGCGGAATTGAAGCTGCGGTAATCGGTCGCCTCGACTTTCAGTCCCCTGGCCGCCAGGGTGGCGGCGATGAGTTTTCCGTTTCGCTCGGTGTGCCCGGCCTGGCTGTACCATATAACGAGCACTTTTTTGACCGGCCCCTTCTTCATGGGATGTTCGGCGATATTCCCTGCCAAAAGGCGAGCCGCGCCGGGAAATGAAATCAGGGATAGAGTATACAGACAACGCCGCAAAAATCCCCTTCTGGTGCTACCGCATCTTTCGTGGTTCATGGATAGTCTCCCCGAGGTATGATTGCCGGGCCCGTATGGGCGGACACGGAGAATCCACGTATAATAGGACAATGTTTATTTTTGTCAAGCAGAATGGCCCGCATTATCATTCGTTATTTTATTATTGACCCGCAGGTGCATTTATAATGTATTTAATGCAAATCCCTGTATCACGCTCAACATTCATACTGGGTGAGTATCATTATCCCGGGGAGAAAAAATAATGTCATACAAAATTATCGCCATTTTAGGAAGCTACCGCAGGGGTGGGATAATACATCAAGCGGTTGATGTTATTCTGGATGCGGCACAAAATAATGGCGTAAATGTGGAAAAAATTGATCTCCTTGACGCAGATATATCTTTCTGCACGAACTGCAGAGCGTGCATGCAGGAAGGCCCTGAAGAAACCAGGGGTAAATGCGTCATCAGTGATGACATGCCAGGGATCCTTGACAAACTGGACAGCGCTGACGCCATCATTCTGGCATCCCCGATCAATATGTATTCACCAACTGCCCTGATGAAACGATTCATGGAACGCCTCGCCCCATACGCATACTGGCCATGGGAAGTTCCTTATCCCAAGACACGAAAAGGTATAAAACAAAAAAAAATAATTATCATCACCTCAAGTGGCGCGCCCGGGTTCATTGTTAAACTGTTTGCCTCCAATTGGAGCAAACCACTCAGAGACCTTGCACGAAACGTCTGGGGAGTAAAAAAACCGAAAACTTTTCACCTGGGCAATGCCGCGCTTTCTTCTGACCAGCAGATTGACATCCGCCAAAAAACAAAACTAAAAAAAGCAGCTGCCTTATTCAGATAAATGCAGTTTTATTCAATTTTTTTGCTTTTCAGTGATAAAAAAGCAAAAAAAAGCCATTTTTTTTTCATAATTCTTCAAAACAAAAACCAGCTGGCTGGTTTTTTCTTGACTTTTAAGCATTATAAGAATATATTGTAGATTGTCGACAATCGATAAATCTAATAATCTTTTCCCTTAAATCACTATTACCAGGAGGACAATATGAATATTGAACAGGAGCACTATGATGCCATAATCGTGGGTTCCGGACCGGGTGGAGCCACAGTAGCCAAGGAACTTTCAAAAAAGAAAAAAAGAGTACTGATTCTTGAGTGGGGCCCCAACCCGAAATTAAAAGGAAAATTCTATCAATACCTGCTGTATCAACTCATCCCTTTTAAAAGCCTGTTACTGACCAATAAATTTCTCGGTATGGTCCGCGGCATAATAACCGGCGGTAGTTCACTGTTTTATTATGGCACCTGCTTTCCTGTTCCTGTGGACATGCTCAACAAATACGGCATTGATGTTCGCAAAGAACTTGATGAGGCCAGGAAAGAGCTTCCCGTCGCCCCGCTGAAAGATGAAATGATGACACCAATGGCCACGCGAATAATGGAAAGCGCCCAGGCACTGGGCTACAACTGGCAGAAACTCGACAAGTTCATGTACCAGGACCGATGGACACCGGACAAGAAATTCGGCTACTACGGTGACCCCCATGATATCAAATGGAGCGCCAAAATGTATGTGGAGGAAGCAATCGGCAATGGTGCTGTCCTGCTCAACAAAGCCAGGGTAAAAAAAGTCATAATTGAAAACAATACAGCGACTGGCGTTGAATTCAAGCATAATGGCAAAACACTGCGCGCTTACGCTCCAACGGTTATTGTCAGCGCCGGCGGGATCGGCACACCGGTAGTTCTCAGGAACAGCGGATTCACGGGCGTGGGAGAGGATTATTTCTTCGACCCTCTCATTTCAGTGTGCGGTACGGTAAAAGACCTCAGGGCCGGCAATGAGATCCCCATGTCAGCGGGCGTGCACATGGCGGATGAAGGATACATGATGACCGACATGTCACTTCCGCCCGCGATCCAGGCGATTTTTTCAGCCCAGGTCTTCAGGTTTCGCCATATCTTCACGCAAAAGAAAACCCTGCGCATCATGATCAAGGCACGAGACACCCTGGGAGGACGGATCACCAAAAGCGGACAGGTGCGAAAAAAACTCGCTGAAGTTGACCGGCAGAAATTATTAAAAGGATACAGGCGGGCAAAGGAAATACTGGAAAAAGCCGGAGCGAAGGGGATATTCAAAACCTGGTATCTCGCGGCCCATCCCGGTGGAACCGTCAAAATCGGCGAATTCCTTGACTCAGACCTGATGACCCGGTATTCAAATCTTTACGTGTGTGACTGCTCGGTCATCCCTGAACCGTGGGGCCTTCCTCCCACGCTGACACTGGTCTGCCTGGGGAAACGGCTCGCGAAACACCTGTTGAAAGAACAGGGCGCTGAACGAAAGTTAGAAGCTGCAATGGTATAAATACTCTGCAGTAAGCATATGGGAAAAAAGTAATGCCAGCAAAAAATGAAGCTTCAGGCATAAGCAGGCGCAGGCTGCTGAAGACAGGCGCGGCAGGGGGGATGACATTCTTCGCTGAAGGGTGCTCCCCTGATTCAAATGCAAACTTCCGCGCCGAGGCAGGGAGTCTGCCGGAAAAAAGCGGTACCCGGAACGGGTACCGCACCTACATGGACGCGTATCATTTCAACGAGTGCCTTGAATGCGGGGCATGCCTGGCCGGGTGCCCTTTCATGGAACTGTCCGAGGGGGGCGCTGCTGCGGCCATTGTCAGCCTCCGCAGGGAAAATGAAGATGAGTACCGGGACGTTCTGGACCGCTGTGTCGCCTGCTTTAAATGCAACCACCGCTGCCCGGTCCAGGCTGTTCCCGCAGCGCTGATGCTGCAGCGGCTGAGAGACCGGCGCAGCAGTGAAGAGGTGGTCCCGAAACCGATACGGTACGCGCTGAACGGCATGGCTGACCGTGGATGGCGCCCCAACCTCTTCAGGGACTTCTATACCGACCTCGATGCTGATGAAAAGCGCGCCCTTGACGCGTGGTCTGAACCAAAAAACTGCGGCAGCGGCGACATGCTTTTCTGCGGATGCGGGACACGGATTTTCCCCTATGATATAGAACACTCGAAGGTCCTTGCTGACCTTCCCAAATTCGGCGGCGCTGAAGACTGCTGCGGCCTTTTCGCGTGCAGGGGAGGCCTCTTCGATCAATCGTGTTTTATCATCGAAAGACTGGTCGCACGCCTGTCACAATCACGATTCAGGCGGCTTGTCGTGGCATGCGGCTCATGCCAGGAAATGTTCCAGGTCGCCCTGCCCCATTACCTGGGACAGAAATTCCCGTTCAGGGTAATTTCCCTGTATGAGTATATCGAGGAGCGAATGCGTGCAGGAAAGGCCGCGATACAGCGGCAGGTCCCCGCAGAAGAAAGCGATGCCTGCCTGTCGGATTCATGCCACGGCTATGAATTCGGCGGGGAATACCTTGCACGAATAGAACGGCTGTACCGCGCTGCGGGATTTTCATGCGTGGAACTCGAACATAACAGGGACAACAATGCCTGCTGCGGGCTTATAGGCTATTTCAACAGAGGCACGGTAGCGGGCATCATCAAGACGAGCACCGTAAAACGTGACGACATTAAAAAAAGCGGCATGAAGAACGTGCTCACCTACTGCCAGGGATGCTATATATCGTCCCGGATTCTGGGCCCCGGCAGGGCGCACTACCTTCTCGAAAAACTCCTCTGGGCGCTGGGGGATGACATCAGATATCCCCAGAGCGCCATTATAAGCAGGGCACTCAATTTCAACAGCATCAAAAACATGCTGCTCTTGGGGCCGGGCGCGTTGATATAAGCTGCGGACGGACACATTCTTTTCGGGTGCGTGACACATAGCGCAAGATTTCGGCCACAATCTTTTTCAAATTCCGTCCGCCGTTAGGCGGACACCAATCGGGCGTCTGCCTGAGCCGAAAGGAGCGAGGCGACGTCGGCGAGTTTCGACCGGAGCCTGTCGCGGCGTTTGAGCGACCGCCCTCTCTTTTCGGCCTTTTTACCACGGCACTTCCTCGCTTCGCTCGGTCGCTCTGGGCGATGCAGAGAAAAGGCCATTACCCGTCCCTGTTCAGGGCCACCCCCATGCTGCATGTGTCAGATATTATCTTAACTATTACATCCTATAACTACTTGACTAAAATACTGCTTTATATTTATCGAGCAATCCTTTCAATTGAATGGGGACCTTCCATTTTTTTTGTCTACACAACTCATCTATAACATCATATGATGCTCGTAGTAAGTTTTTATTTACTAAATCCTCAAACTTCGTTTTATATTCTTGAAGTTCATCAGGCAGTTCTGAATTCAATAACACTAATATTTCTTTAATTATAAAATCAATATCACCCATTTTCTAATCCAATTTTTTTAGTGTGCTAGGATCAACTGGAATATTGCCTTCAACTACAACCTGCGTTGCTTTCCCTGGGCCAAATTTTTTATAATCTCTTGTTAAAGGTTCAGTATAATCAGCCTGACCAAATTTTCCTTTAGGTATCTTCATTCTATCAATAATGTCTAATGAATCTCCTGATACACGGTAATCAGGTCTATAAGGTATTTCCATTTTTCCTTATGCGACAATCCCATCATCAATTTTATCAAAAGAAACATATGTACCACCTCTTTTTGCTGGCAACGTTCCACTTTTCGCGTCTTTTATTGGCGCATGTTTTGATGATGCATATCGATGAAACTCACCTGGTATCGCATCCCCTGAAGGTGTTACATAAAAATCCGGCTTTGCTTTCTTTGCAGCATCTTTCGCTAATTTTTCAGTCCCTTCCTTAACAACTTTTTCTCCGCCTTCCTGAACTCCCTTCTTGACAGCCTGCTCAGCAATTTCCTTGCCAATCTTTTTCCCGGCTTCTTTGGTTGCCTTAACTGCTGCACCTGCACCACCGGGTACACCGGGCAACAATACTGCCGCTAAATCAACTGCACAAGAAGCTGCTGCGATTGCGACGTCTGTTTTACTCCCACTCTTAACAGCATCAACAAGTTCACCAACACTCATTGCAAGGCTGGCTACATCCCAGACCATTTCAACTACATGCCCCGTCGGGTCCTTATACACCACCGGATTCCCGTGACAGTACAGGTACCTATTCCACCCCTGTGTGGAAAGCTCCCCATCGATCACATTATCCGCAGTGGTAAACCTCGAAATGGCC
>Ga0209203_1002566_pt1 | contig 11925 bp, 14 predicted proteins | sample AD_UKC109_MetaG_FD_184423 | JGI IMG/M metagenome (GOLD analysis project Ga0209203, IMG submission 184423) | Active sludge microbial communities of municipal wastewater-treating anaerobic digesters from Hong Kong - AD_UKC109_MetaG (SPAdes)... | ecosystem: Engineered > Bioreactor > Anaerobic >...
GATGCGCCTGGATGTTTTTGAATATATTGAATCCTGGTATAATCATAAAAGAAGGTTCTCAGCACTGAACAACTTAACCATTGATGAATTTTGGGAACAGTATAATGCTAAAAAAGAATCTATTAATAATGCAGCTTAACTTTTTGTCTCAAATTAGTTTGCAATTCCAGGTTATTAAGATTGTCACACACCAGAACAACCCGCTCGGCGTCGGGATACCGTTCATCAAGCAGCCATTTGATACGTTCTGCCCAATCAGTTCTTGTCTGCTGCTGTTTCGCCTCGGCATTGCGCCAACTTGCGAGAGGCTCAGTGAAGAGAAAGATGCTGCAGGTGCCATTCCTTACATATTCGTTGTCCTGATATCGCACGCCAGTACTTTTGGATGTGAAGCCCCCTCTCGCTTCCGCAAGAAGTTGAACAGGCTTTTCGCCTATACAGACAGCAGGACTCCGCTCATCGTAAGGACGGCTGTATACTTCAAGGACATCTTCTAACGCAACCACAAAAGCAACGCTGTGGAAGATGGAATGCACCAACATTTTTTCAGGTGAGGCTTATATTCGTTTTTTTTAGAATGCGTCCGATCTGTGTGTGAGATATCGATTCTATATACCCCAGTTTGACCGACTTGTCGGCAAGAAGTCGAAGCGTCCATTTGGCGTATCCTTTGGGGGGACCTGCGCATGCAAGTGCAATGATGTAAGCCTCGACTTCTCCCGTAACCTTCGCTTCGACGGGAGGTGTTTCCCGTTTCCTTCGTCGCAAAGTGGCCTCGAGTCCCTTCTCCCCATAACTGGTACGGATATTCTGCACTGTAGTGGCAGAAGTATTGAATGCGATTGCAGCCTCCTGAACAGTCATAGGCTTCTTTCCATTCTTGTCCACTGCAAGAAGGATATTCGCTCTCAGAATGGTTCTTACCGGCATTGTGCCGGACTTCACAATCTTGGTCAGTTGCTTGCGATCCATTGCAGACAAGCTTACCTCGTACTTCTGTATTGGCATAATCATATCATATTGTGTGTCGCACAACAAAGATACAATTAATATTTGTTTTATACATCTTTTAGATATTACAATATACTAGCCGAGGAAATATCTAACTCTTCAAATATTTCTCTTGCGTAATCTGATGATAATTTTTACACACAAAATAACCCAAAAAAATGAAGAAAACCACATACTGGTATCTGTACACCAATAGTATGATTTTCATAGAATGACAAATCATATAGAACAAAGCCATCCCAACTGAAAATGTAAGGCTACTATGTTTAATCCTAAGAAGCCTCACAATTAGTACGGCAAAAGAAATATAAAAAGCTAAATTAAACAAGGCCGGAAAAAACCCAATATCGCCATCAATAGATGAAGTATATATGCTTGATCCAAAAATGTTATGAGGACTTATTGCATAAGATAGGCGATCCTGCGAATAAGACTTGCTGCCCTCATTAGCGATTAACTTGTCGAACACGAACGCAAAATTATCAAGAATGAAAGCTGTACTAATAACGACTATAACAACGATTGTTATAAATAATAATATATACTTTATTTTATGGGTATTCCTAAACATAAACAACAGGAACACCATAAATGAAACAATTGTACATATAAAACTTGTCGCGGACATAGTGAGCAAAAGGAAAAGAACATAGAGAAGAAAAAGCAAAGCGAAAAATATCGGTTTGTTATATTTTCTTGAATCTGCCAGTTTATTTACAATAAGAAATAAGCCTGGCATACAAATATACGCAACAACGTGAGGCTCGTGTGAATAGCCACAAAACAGTCCATAATTTGTAAGGAAAGCCACCCTTACAGCATCATTGGGTCTCAACACAGATAAGTATCCAGGGAAGAAGGGAGTCACGTCGCCCTCATCCTTAGTGAGTATATTTATATCCAATGTGTTAGAGTATGGATTCAAAACTCCAAACTCAATAAGACTGTAAGCAAGACAGACACCGATAACATTTAACAGACAATATATAATATATATATTGGTCATTACATCAAAAGACTTGCTTGCCGAATACTTGCGTGTAAGAATTGATAGAATCCATAGGAAGGTCGACTGCCCCACTAGAGTACATAAGGCAAACACGAACCGCCCCAAAGGCAACTGATACACCAACATTATAAAAAAGGGGATGAAAGCAACCATCGATGTCCTTCCAACCGGTTTTTTATAATTAGCCACTATCCATATAATATTTATGATACATACTATGGCCGAATTGATGGGTATGTTGTCAAACATCAACAAGATCGGTATAATAGATAAGCCTCCACTTAATATATTAAGCAGAAGCACCAAACTATCTACGATAACAGACGACTTACCTCGCATAATCTATTGTAACAACTCCATTGTCATAGGTCATTCCGTCAATAATTGGCTCAAGTCCCTTCAATTGTTTATAAATAATTGAAGCTATAGCGTAAGAAACTTTATATTCAAAAGGCGTATTATATGATGCATTGTACATTCTGACAGCCTCTTCCGATGGTATAAACTTGTTCGGAGCTTTTATATAGGCAATCAATTCATCCAATTCAGTGCTATATGATAACAACCGTGATTTTATCATCCCATAATGATCCCTCAGATCAGAATCAGACAGCCCTGCATATAAAACAGTATTTACGTGCATTACAATCGCATCAAGATGAATGGATGTCTCATTCGCAATCAATAAGTCTATCTTGTTCAGGAAACAGAAACTATCTTCTTTCTTTGAATCTGAAAATAAGATTCCAGCCTCTTTGCAATATGCCTTAATTTCAGCTAAATTCATCCTGGGATGAGGTCTTACAATTATTTTCGTGCCCACCAATTCTTTTTTTAATCCATCAATAAGCGACTCCCATTTTTCTTTCTTATCTCTTAATGTTAAAGCGACTCCTAGGGTTTTAGATTCCCTGCTGTCTCTTACAACTTTGGCTGCATCAAAGCGAGCCCCCCCAATAAGATAAACTTTTTCCGAATCGCAATCCTTGTCTTGAAGATACTTGTTATATGAGTCCAAGCCATCAAGAAAAGAATAAGTCGAAATCAGCTTTGGGAACTTACAAGTAACTGCTGCATGTTGAACATAATAGGTCGAAACATTCAACTCCGGTGACAATAATAGCGCAGTACGCATATAGGGAGAGTGGTCATTTGCCAATACAATAGAACGAATTTTGAATTTATTTAAAAACTCTTTTAGCAGATGCTCAATCCCAAAGGTTAACAAGAAATCCGAAAAACTATTGTTGACAATCAAGCGTTTCTCTTTATCTAATTCTTTATAACATTTCAAGAGTGACACCACCCTAAAAGAACCATACAAATACGCTTTCCATAGCGGCAAATCTTTTACTTGGACTTCACCGACTTCGACTCCCCGTTCCTTCAAATACGCACAAATACCATTAAGAGCACGACACTGATTTATCGTACAATATAAAAACAAGACATCACGATGTTCCCACTTAATCTTCTTATAGCCTAAAGGATATCGGAACGGAGAAAGAAAAAGTGCTTGAATATAGTTAATAATACCATACAAGAGTCCGCGTTTAAAATTTGTGCCAAAGATTTTCTTCTGCGGATAGCGAAACGTTTCGGTAAACTTAATTGCATTTGCCTCCAATATATCCACCATAATTCATTAGTGAAATTTTTTTTGTGATTTAAGAAGATTGTAATGATCTATATCTCTATATTTTATGATTTTCGCAGGATTGCCGCCTACTATGGCACAGGCTGGAATGTCTTTAGTAACAACAGAGCCAGCACCAATTATTGCACCCTCACCGACAGTTATGTTGCCCATGATCATTGCTTGATGTCCCACCCATACATTATCTTGTATTATGATAGTTTTGGAAACGTGTGTCCTGTCGTAAGGAATTAGCGTTCCCTCATAGTTGTGATTTGAGGTAATAACCAAAACACCTTTCCCTGAGTGAAAATTATTTCCTATCGTTAAATTCCCCCCCCACTTACGCTTAACCCATTAAAATTACAATTATTACCTACCTTTGTGTTGCTTGATAGATGTGTTGGACCATTAACCTTTAAACCTCTTCCATACGCCCCAGGCCCCATTATAAACTTATTGATCGATGTCCAGTAAAACGACTTTACCTTCTTTGCGAATTTAAGTACTTTTACCATAACTATTTTATGAATAAGGATTTAAACTCAAACGAATATTTCTTTAACAGGGACAGAACGACTAAAAGTATAATCAAACATTTTAGTAGAACAGAAACAAATAAATTTAGCTTTGCCAAAGGAAATGTAAGCATCGAAAGTGCAAAGAATAATATAATCGGAATAATAAGAGACAATATGTCTGTTTTGACATAACATTCCGTTTTTCTTGCCATGTAAATACACACAATACTCCTGATAACCATAGCGATTGCGGAAGAGACAACTGGGCCAGCAATACCGATCCGCGGTATCAACATGAAATTAAATACTACAATGACTAAAGCTGAAATAAATGTACAATAGAATACATTTTTTGGTTTCTCATAGAAAAGATAATTCGAGAAAATATAATAAACTCCTTGAAACACTTGTGCATAGCATAAGAATGGTATATATACCCAGACGCTACGATAACTTTCCGCGACCATGAAATTTAGAACTTCACGTGAGAAAAGTGAGATCGCTAGTGCCAACGTACAATACCCTAGCACAAGAATTTGACTGAGTTTTGGAATAACAGCAGTGGATCCTTTTGAAATCTTGTCATAAAACCATGGAGCATATGCTCTATTTACGCCAACCTCAATCATCCCAACAATGTTCCCGAACTGCTGAGCCGCACTATACAATCCTGTCGTTGATGTGGATGATAATGAATTGAGCATAAGTTTGTCAATCATTCCAGATGACCAAGCAAATAGGTGATGAGGCAATAATGGAGTAGCGTATTTTACAGCCGAAGAAGCAATTTCCTTATCTATTCGCCATTTCAATTTAAGCCTTAAGAAAAAGAAAAAAGAATATATAAAGAAAAGGGCGGTTGTAATAAGGTTAGCGAGCAAGACCCCAATAACCCCCAACTTAAAGTAAGCGATAAAAAAAACAGTCAGAGCTACTTGTATAGTAAAATGAAGCAACGCATTTACAGCATAGCGTTTCCCATCCTGAATTGTCTGCAAATATGACTGGAAGAACAGATACAAAGGAGAAACGATTGTATTTAACATTCCCACGAAGACAAATGGATAAAAGGGGATATCGCCAATAGCAAAGTCTATAACATATCTGTGAAATATAATAATAAGTGAACCTATAACAACTGAATTGATAAGAACCAACAGTATCAATGTTCCCCACAATTTTTTCGCATAACTAATATCGCGATTCATATAATAAAACCTCGTCGCGGTACTTGTCAAAGAGAATAAAATAAATATTGATAAAAATGTGGTCAGTGATATCACGACATTCATTACGCCATAATCCTCTGGCGTTAAATAGTGTGTGTATAATGGCAACAAAAAGAACATTATACACTTTTGAAAAAAAGCGACGACAGAATATACCGCAGAATTCGATATTATCTTTGGAATTTTCATTTACTTGAATTGTCAGTAGTATCTATGAAATCAATTTTTGAGCAATCTCCAAATCCAGGTTTGTTTTAAGACCCAAAGAAGCTTTCTGCGAAATCACAATATGGGAGACCTTACCACATATTAATGTCCTATATTTTTTTAATGACCGTATTTTTGCCGCAATTAATCCACCTGAATACTTGTACATTTCCTCTCTTTCTATACGAGCCACCTTAATAGGATCAACAATCGGTTTCATACCTTCACCATCATGTTGGTATATGGTATTCTCTATCGGACGGACACTTATCACAGAGTCTGACTTATAAATAAATAAGGAATTGATAACATCGTCTATCATCTCTGGAGTAATGAAAGGAAATTCCAAAGAAGCAACAAGAACACTCGTAAAAGACTCTAATGCGACTTTTCGTTTCATATACTCAATTGTTTCATAGAGACTGATATTCATTCTTTCCAATTCTTTGGGCCTTTTTACAACAACAACTTTCTTAACATTATGATATATTTTTCTGATTTTTTCTACAATATCCTTGTCAGATGTTGTTACTACAACCTTTTCAATTCTATTAGACTTAAGCAAGGTATCTACCTTATTTTCGAGCAAAGATTTATCACCAAGTTTATAATTAGCAATATGGAGACTTTTTTGACTTTCTCCTCTAACAGGAACTATAGCAATTGCATTGTATGACTGTAAATGTTCAGCTGCGAAGTTGGACTTGATTAACATACGGGTTCCAAGGATGCGATCCTCATTACTGGTAAGATTGTCGCCATGTTGTCTATAGTAGAACAGTGGCACATTTATATTAGTGACTTTATATTTTGCTGTGAACTTGATCCATAGTTCGTAACCATCCTGACAACGATATCGTTCATCATATCCACCAAGGTTTCTTAAAAATTCCGTTCTTATCATTGTGCATGCCCCATGGGCCGGCTGGTCGTAAACCTTCACATCTTTTGAGAAATCATGCCTTTTTTGGATATTAATAAGATAGCCATCCTTATCTACCATTTCGTAATCGGGGAAAACCAGCCCCAGTTCAGTGTCTCGCTCTAGCTTATCGGACATCATTTCTAAAGCATTCGGGCACAGGTAATCGTCTGCGTCAAGACGCATTATGTATTTACCTGCAGCCATCCTTAACGCAATATTATTTGAAACGTTAAGTCCCTTGTTTTTTTGAAACACCACCCTTGCTCTATTAGAATATTCCTCAATAATAGATTTTGAGTCATCAACAGAGCCATCATCAATGATAATAACTTCAAAATCCTTCATAGTCTGAGAATACAGACTATCTAGTGACTGCCTTATATATGAAGCATAATTATAATTCGTCACGTAAACTGTAACTAATGGTTCGTTTAGCATCATCTAAACATTTTAAAATCCAATTTCTGTAGTTGTTTTAGGTCTATTTTTGCAGTTTTGCCAATTAGGGAATAATATTCATTAGCACTTATTCCCTCATCAGGTCTAAGGCATACTAAATCTTCTTCTTGAATCAGAGTTCCGCAACTAATATCGCGTGCCGGATATACACCTCTTCTGAAAGCCACGACGTGATTGTTCTCTATCTCTATTGGCATTGGTTTTTTGATTTCATCACCCATTATAGCCCTTACTTCTTCTATTCGTTTTGCAAGTTCATCAACCTCTTCAGGCGTGAGCGAAACGAAATGATCTCGAAAAATCTTTCCATCTCTATTGTCCGTGAAATGGAATTCTAGTATATCCGCTCCAGCTAAAACAGAATATAACAAAGCTTTTGATCCTTCTGTATGATCAGAATATCCAACAGGCACACTTAACAAATCCTTATATCTCTTTATTACAGAGAGATTGGCATCCGACTCTCTGATTGGGTACATTGCGGTACACTGAAGAACAGCCAAATATTCAGGAGACTTATATCTGGGATCTACATTTTGGATAAAATGGACACAGTCGACAACTTCTTTTTCCGTAGAAAGGCCAGTGGAAAGGACAATCGGCTTACCCTTACGTGCCGTCCTTTCCAGAATCGGATAAGCCGTCAAATCACCAGATCCAATTTTATAGAATGAGATAAACTCGTCTATCCACTCCATCATATTCAAATCCCATACAGATGCTGTATACAGTTTGCCAGCATCTAAAATCATTCTAGCCAGCTCCATATGTTGTTGCTGAGTCAACTCAAATTTTTTGAAGTGTTCATTTCTCTGTGGGTCCAAATTTTTATTGACTAACGTGTCACCTGTATATAGTTGAAGTTTTACAACGTCAGCTTTCGTGCTTATTGCATCTTTGACCAGCTTCTTGGCATAATCAAAAATACCTTCATGATTACCGCCAATTTCAGCTATCATCAAAACGCCGTTTTTCCCTTGGAATTTAAAACCCATGACTATGCTTTTATTTGTTCAATATTTGAATTTATCTTACTTATCTCAGGGTTACTCCGAAGATAATCATACACAATTTCATTTCGTATTGGTTTCCCGTCATACAAATCATCGTAAATGTGTTTCATAAGTTCATAATCTTCTTCCGTATCCACAGATAAGCGGAAATTGTCAAAACTGACATTCTCAATATCCACCTTATAAATGTTTGGATGATTGTAAAAGACTGGGGTCACATGCTCTATCTCTAAATGCAATAGTGTACTTTTCTCTATACCACAGAATGTGTGAAAATTGAAAACTCTAGCAACTATACCAACCGGATATCCGCTGATAGAACAATAATCTGCATTTGTTTGTTTTATTCTTTTAACAAGAATATCTATTATTTCCCAATCCATCAACGGATTATCACACGTAGCTCTAACTATATAACTAGGGTTGTACTTAAGTCCGCACTGCAAGAATCTGTCAAATACATCCAACTCTGAACCTCTAAAAACGTCAATATGGCGATCTTTTAGAAAACTATATAACGCCTCATTATCAGAATTGTCAGGTATTGCATAGACAATTTTATCTATCTCCTTTGACATCTTTAAACGTTCATAAAGCAATTCTATGATGGTTTTTCCACCAAGTGTTTTGAACACTTTATTCGGTAGACGTGAAGAAGTAAGTCTTGCCTGCACAATACACAAGACTTCTACATTTTGTTCCATTGAGCCTCCTCCTTGTTCATAATCTTCCGTCAAAAATTTTCCTATCCAATGTACACTTAACATCGAAGATGACGTGCATCTCTTTTAGCAGAGCAGGCATATCAAGTCCCTCAAACTTCTTGTGAGCCACAGCAGCTATCGCAACATTAAACTTCTCCGTCGACAGTTTATTCACAACCTTGATACCATATTCACTCTCAACAATGGCAGGATTTGCCCAAGGATCGAAAACTGTGTTGTTAAAGTTGTACTCCTGCAGAGCTTTGTAGATGTCACCGACCTTTGTGTTGCGCACATCAGGGCAGTTCTCCTTGAAGGTAAAAGCAAGAATGAGTATATTGCTGTTCAGTACCTGAATGCCCTTCTCCAGCATCAACTTTATGGTTTGATTGGCCACATACTCACCCCTACCATCGTTCATTCGACGACCAGCAAGGATAATCTCAGGGTTGTAGCCGTAAGTCTGAGCGCACTGAGCAAGATAGTAAGAATCCACGCCTATGCAATAACCGCTTATCCACCTTCGTTCTTATTTTTTTGTTCTTTGTCATTTGTTCTTCGTCCTAAAGATTTGCCTTATACCATCCTATTGCCTCGTTCAATCCCTTTGCAAAGTCGTACTCGGCCCATGCCCCAACAGTCTCTTTGCTTTGCTGATATCGGCATTGGAGTGCTTGATGTCGCCTTTGCGGTAAGGACCGAAGTTTGGTTCTATTTTCTCCCCTAGAGCCTTAGTTAAGTCGTAGTAGATGTCAAGCAAATATTCACGGCCACCGTATGCCACATTGAAGGTTTCATCACTTGCCTCATCGGGAGCGAGACAGGCCTTGAGATTAGCCACGCAGACATTTTCGATATAGGTGAAGTCACGGCTCTGCTTGCCATCGTCGTTGAAGGTAGGCTGCTCGTCATTCAGGAGCATCTTGATGAACTTGGGGAGAACCGCAGCGTATGTTCTGTTCGGATCCTGACGTCGGCCAAAGACATTGAAGTAGCACAGACCAATGGTCTTGAGGCCATAATGCTTTGTGTATTGTTTTGCCCACTCCTCGTCGCAATGCTTGGTCAGCACATAAGGACTGAGGAGATTGCCTTCCACACCTTCCTGCTTCGGCAGATTAATCTCAGCAACATAGACAGAGCTGGAATATCCATAAACAAAGGTCTTCACTCCTCTCTGGCGAGCCGCTTCAATAATATTCAGTGTTCCCTGGATGTTGTTGACGCTGTAGAACAGCAGCATATCGATGCTGCGGGACACAGTGCCCCAAGCAGCCTTGTTGTGGACATATTCCACGCCCTTGCAAGCCTTCATACAGGTGTCAGGGCTTTTGATATCGCCCTTGATGAATTCGCAGTTGGGATTGTCGAGAAACAAATCCACATTTGCCTGCTTACCCGTGCTGAAGTCATCCAGACAACGAACTTTATAACCGAGGTTCAGAATCGCCTCACAAAAATTGGAGCCAATGAAACCTGCTCTGCCGGTCACCAATAACAACAAGTTCTCGGGAAATTTAAGATGCTTATATGCCATAAGTATATTACTATTATCTTCCAGTCTGTTTGTATTGCGTTGAATTTCCTTTCAGCACCCATTTACAATTCTAATAAGCCGTTCTGCCTCTCTACTCTCCGTAACATAAAGACCTTCTCTATTACTATTACACGGAGAATGAACTTCTTTTACACCCGTTTCATTTATTATTCTTTCAACATTAGCACTATTAACGCCCTAAGCAGCAATTATTCCTATGCGATCTTGAACTTATAAAACTGTGTCTTTTAAACCTTGTAGTCCATCCTCACATTTATCGACTCTCCTCATGTCAACATCTTAAATATCCCCAAAGAAATTAAAATATCAATTACTTCTTGTCTATTTTTACACATATCTATTGCACGGTGGAATATAACCTCCATATCTCCTGCAAAATCCACTATTTTCTGTGTCTGACGTATATTTAATTTTCCTTGTGAATCCATCAAACCACAACTACAAAGTCGGCTCCTAATTCTAGGCATTGTACTATGTCGTCAAAATGTAGAAAAGCTTCCCTTGAAATTGATCTACCCACTGCTCTTTTGCTGCTTGTAATAAGGAAAGTGTGCCCATCACATTGGTTCTGGCAAAGGTAAATGGATCTGTGATGCTCCTGTCCACATGACTTTCTGCAGCAAGGTGGATCACTCCATCTACATTATTCTCTTTGAAAATTTTCCACATTCTGTCATAATTGCAAATATCCTCTTTTATGAAAGTATAGTTGAACTTTCCTTCCACATCACGCAGGTTGTTGAGATTTCCTGCATAGGTCAATTTATCCAGGTTGATAATCCTGTATTCAGGATATTTATTGACGAACAGCCGCACAACGTGTGATCCGATAAATCCGGCCCCACCGGTGACTAAAATATTTCTTGTGTATTTCATTTTATCAGGGTTAGAAGATATTTTCCATAGTGGTTTTTTTTCATCGGGTCTGCTAATCGCATGATATCTTCGCCGTTTATCCATCCCTTTTTATAGGCAATCTCTTCCAGGCAGGCAATTTTCAATCCCTGTCGTTTTTCAATGACCTCTACAAACGTAGAGGCTTCTGATAAAGATTCGTGGGTGCCGGTATCCAGCCATGCAAAACCTCTTCCTAATTGAAAGATTTTGAGTGATTTACTTTTTACATACTCTTGGTTCACGGTGGTGATTTCAAGTTCTCCACGGGCTGAAGATTTGATATTCTTAGAATACTGCGTAATTCAATACTTAACACATTGTTTTTTTATCAAACTCAGCCACACCGTAACATTCCGAATCATTTACATAATAGCCGAATACTTTAGCTTTCTGGTTTTCCTCGGCTTCTTTAACCGCCTTTTCAAGCATAGGTCTAAATCCCTGGCCGTAAAAGATATTGTCACTTAGTTTTATTTTCGTACCCTCTTGAAAGTCTCCTTCACATAAGGTACTCCCAGCACCCACCCCACTCCAATAATCAATCCCAAAAAGGTATAGATGATCAGCATCTTTGCACGGGAGGGTTTTGATTTTTCAACCGGGACGACTACCGGTTCAATGACGGTTAAAATGGGCGTGGTTTCGGTGACGGCAATTTTGGCTTGCTCTTTCTGCTTGGCTAGCTCTGTGTATACACCCAGCAAGAGAGTGTATTCGGACTGGAGTTTTTCTTCCCGGGTGCGGGCCATGGCGGAG
>Ga0209203_1002571_pt1 | contig 11912 bp, 7 predicted proteins | sample AD_UKC109_MetaG_FD_184423 | JGI IMG/M metagenome (GOLD analysis project Ga0209203, IMG submission 184423) | Active sludge microbial communities of municipal wastewater-treating anaerobic digesters from Hong Kong - AD_UKC109_MetaG (SPAdes)... | ecosystem: Engineered > Bioreactor > Anaerobic >...
CTCTCAGCTCAGCGTACCGGGCGTCGGCTCTGGCGATCTTCTCCCGGTAGCCGCTGAGGGTCTCCTCCCGTTCGGCGATCTCGGCGAGGATGCTCGCCTTCCGGATGGACCCGTCCCTGACCTTGGTAGAGAGCTCTTCCTCTTCACGGCCGAGCCGGTCGGCCTCCAGGTAGTCGGACCTCTGCTCGGCCTCCATCTCGGCGATCTCGGAGTCGGCCATCTCGATTCTGTTCTTCTCGGCCTCGATCGCGCCTTTCTTCTCCACCATCTGCCGCTTGACTTCGATCTGCTCGTCCTCGCCCTTGTATGTGATCTCGGCGGCCAGAACTTTCAGCTCTTCTTCGAGGGCTGAGAGCTCCCCCCTCTCCTGTTCTAGCCGTTCGGAGAGCTCCTCGTCTCTCGTCCGGAGGCCCTGCCCTTCCTTCTCAAGGTCCGCGATCTCGGATTCTGCCTCTTTCAACTTTGCCAAAAGAAGGAAGGCTTCCTGGCGGCGTTTCTCCTCCCGCTGGGCCTGGTAGGCGAGGGCCTTGTCCCTCTCCTCGGAGAGCTTTCCGAGCTGGGATTCGACCTCCTCTAGGATCACGTCGCCCCGGTCGATTCTCTCCCGCACCACCTCCAGCTCCTCGAGGGCCCTCTTCTTCTTCTCGTCGAACTCGGCAACGCCGGCGATCTCGTCGATGATCTTCCTCCTCTCGAGGGACGACATCTCGATAATCCTGGTGACGTCTCCCTGCATCACTACATTGTACCCCTCGGGGGTGATCCCGGCCCTGGCAAGGTGGTCGTGGATCTCCGTCTGAGTGCAGGGGTTGCCGTTAAAATAGTAGATGCTTTGATACTTGTTTTTGGTAAGCCTGACCTTCCTGGAGATCTCGACGACGTCTTCGTCTACGGGAACGGTCCGGCTGATGTTGTCGAACTTGACGGTCACCTGGGCGAAGTCCGGATTTTTGCCGTTATCGCCCCGGTATATGAGGTCGGGGAGCCTTTCGGCCCTCATCGCCCTGCTGGAGGATAGGGATAATGCGAAGAGAAGAGCGTCGACGACGTTGGACTTGCCGCTTCCGTTGGGGCCGGTGATGGCGATGAAGTCGTTTTTGAGGGGTACAACTACCTTCCTGCCAAAAGACTTGAAGTTTCTCAGCTCTATCTCCTTGATGTGCAACCTCGACCACCCTTCGCTACTCCGATCCAGTCCGGGATGTCTCATAAAGTTCCCGGCCTGAACATCTCTCAAGGCACCTCAGTCCCCGAGAACCCCCTGGTCGATCTATAATCGGAAAATCCTTTGTATCTTCTCATTAAAATACCTATTCAAAGCTGTATATCTTATTTTCCTCGGGTTTCTGCGGAGCTTCGCTCGGTTTTGGAGGGCAAGCTCAAGGATCATGGTGGTTTCAGGCGGGATTTCGATTTTATCCGGCACGTCACATCCACCCTCATCAGCCTGGTCGATAGATGGATTGATTAATTAATGAGGACCGCCGATGCAGCTTTAGAGGCTGGATTCTTGCTGGAGTTTTTGACCTTTGCCGTGAGCCTGGTTGCCCTCTACTACGGAGCGAAGTCGATCACCGATAGCGCCGTCCACTTTGCCAAGGTCCTGGGGGTATCTGAGTTCGTCATCGGGGCGACGGTCGTCGCCTTCGGCACGGCCCTCCCGGAGTTCTCGACCTCTCTTGTGGCGATGCTAGTCGACGGTGGCAGGCCCGAGATCGCGGCTGGAAACGCCCTGGGATCGATCCTGGCGAACACTGGCATCGCCCTGGGCGCTGCGGCGATGTTCTACGGAATATACATCGACCGGAAGATCCTGGAGACAGACCTATCTTTTCTCCTTGCCTCGATGCTGGCGGTTTACGTCGTTTTTCTCGACTTCAAGATCTCCTGGATCGAGGGCATATTTCTGATCGCGATCTATCTCTCCTTCATCCGCCACGAGATATCTGAACACAAAAAGAGCGAGTCGAGGGGAAGCGAGACGTTTCTGCCCAAGTACCTCGCCCTATTCCTCGCCGGAATCGCCATGCTCTCAGTCGGGGCAAGCTACATGATCGAGGCGATCCGGGCGATCTCCACCACGTTGGGATTGTCCGAAGCGGTGGTGGCGGTGATCCTTCTCGCGGTCGGGACGTCGCTTCCCGAGATCAGCACCGCCATCGTCGCCGCCAAGAACGGCCGGGGCGACATCGCCATGGGCGACGTTCTGGGGGCCAACACCTTCAACGCCCTGATAATCCTCGGGGCTTCATCCCTCGTCCAGGACGTGGTCGTGAACGAGGCTTTCGTCTCAGTCACCCTTCCCGTCGTCGTCCTGATCAGCCTCCTTCTAGGGTTCATGGTCATGGGAAATAAAATAACGCGGTTTGAGGGGAGCATGTTGGTGGCGATATACTTTTTGGAGATCATCACGATCCTGACGATCCTCTGAAAAAATGATTCTTTAGCTCGATATTATCTTCTGGATCAGAGCCATGATCCCGGGCTTTCCGTTGTGGGTGGGCTCTGAACGCAGGCAGGTTGCTCCCATGGAGAAGGAGCCAAACATCTCTTTGTTGAACCGGTCGGTGATCTCGTCGAAGATCCTCTTGTAGGCGACGCAGTGGGGGTCGACGCCCAAAAGTTCCCCGCCGGAAGGTGCTATGGCGTTGTAGGGGCATCCACCACGGCAGTATCTAATGTGCCGGCACCCTTTGCACTCCTGGTCCACCCGCTCTTTGAACTTTTGCATCCGCTTTCCCGCTTCTGACCCCTTGAGGTCGGATTGGGTCGGGCGGTCGCGGACGTGCCCCATCACCCACTCTGGCATCCCCACGAACCGGTAGCATGGATAGATGCTGCCGTCGGGGCCCACAGCGAAGGTGTCATCCATGCAGTCGACGTAGGTGCAGACCGTTCCCCGGCCGGTGAAGACGCATCGACAGAGGTCGTTGATGTTCCTGATCTCGATTCTATCCATATTCTCCAGGTACTTGTCCAACAGATAGACGAGGAGCTCACCATACTTCTCGGGATCGAGCGCCCACTTATCTGGGTCATCGCTCTTCAGGGATGGGAGGGCCGGATGGAGTTTCAGGGTGAGGCCGTTCTCCAAAAAGAAGTTGAATATCTCTTCCTTGAGATCTATCGAATAGGAAGTGAAGGTGCAGATGAACTGGACGGAGAGGTCGTGATCTGTGGCGATCTCGTATCCGGCCATCGTCTTATCGAAGTACCCCTCAGACCTCTGGAGGTCGTTCAGGTCCTTCGGGCCGTCGAGGCTCGATCCGATGGGGATCTGGTACTCGGCGAGAACGTCGGCCAGCTCTGGGGTCATCTTCCAGAGGTTAGTCTGGAGGGCGAAAGCGATCTTCATGGGTCGGAGGCCCTGGGTGATCAGAGCTAGAGCCTCGCGGTAGAAGTCGGCTCCCGCAAGTAGAGGCTCGCCGCCGTGGAAGGTGAAGGTGACAGGGTCGTCCCGGAAATCTTTTAGCCATTCGACGATCTCTTTTACGGTATCAATCGTCATGATGGGGGACTTTTCGTCGGAACTCCAGCAGTAGCTGCAGCTGGAGGGACATCCCAGGGTAGGGATTATCATCACGTGAAAAGGCCTTTTCTGAACCACGCTTTTTTGGTCGTATTCAAGGTACTAATAGTTTTCCGGATCTTGTTTTTTCTCGCAAGCGATGTGGACATACTCTTGGATATCTTAATCTAGCTCAAAAAGGGACGAGCGACTGTCTTCCGCCCTACCCCTAAGGGCGGAAGACAGTCGCTCGTCCTGCTCCGGCAGGTCAGCTCAGCCATTCTTCGGAGGCCCATTCTTCGCAGGCGACGTTTGGCGCATAGCTGCCGACGTATTCAAAGTCCCAATCTCGTGGGCTCCACAGGTCGCATGAGGTGGATTCACACTCAGACGACTCGCCGACCTCGACGACAGAAGTTGCACGGACCGGCTGGACGACGGGACCGCCGACGGATCGTACATCGACCTCGACGGAGTTAACGAATCTTCCGGCGTGCTGGGCCTCGGCCCTGTAGGCGATAGTTGCCATCTCACCGGGTCCGATCTCTATCAAGTTCCAGGTGATGGTGCTGCCGTCGTAAGATGCGAATGGCACCATCGCGTCCAAAAGGACCATCCCCTCGGGGAGGTGGTCGGTGGCCGCAGCAACGCGGGTGGCGTTGTCGTGGTTTTTGATGTCGATCCTGTACCAGACCACGGTCTGGTTAACCCCGTCGACCACCGCAGTCTTCTTCACCGAGACGGTCTCGTCTGTGTAACAGGCGAGCCAGTCGGTCTCCTGACTGCTGAAGTTTGAGGCACAGATCTGATCGTCCCCCTCGCCGCCGCAGACGATGACCCTGTTTGTCATCTCCGAGCCGGTGCAGTCAGTGACGTCCAGCTCGACCTCGATCTCTGCGACGTCGCCGATGGCCAGGTGGGTCAGGGTCCAGTTGGCGCTTGTGGCCGTCGTCTCCGTTGGTTTCAGGGAGGCTCCGACGTAAGCGGCTCCCACCGGGAAGAGGTCTTGGACGCGGATCGGAGCCACGGCCCGGTTACCGTCGTTCTCGATGGAGATGGTGTAGGTTGCAACCCGTCTCGTCTTCGTCTCGCCTGAAATGCGGGTCTTCTTATTGACGATCTCGTCGAGGGTCTTGGCGACGCTCAGGTGAGCCCTATCGTACTTGGAGGTGCCGGAGATGAGTATCTTCCTTGCGATCGAGTAGTTGCCCTCGTAGATCTCGTCGATGTCAATCTCGTGGAGTTGAGTGCCGCCCGAGCACATCTCGTCCACCAGGTCACCGTTGGCGTCTTCCAACGTTGCGCAGTCGCCTTCATCATCCCAGATGGGGGAGCTTCGGTCCATGTAAAGCTCGCCATCGGCGTAGTTGTCGATTCCGCGGCGGGTGTAAACGGTAACTGTCGATCCGGGGCTGAGGGTGAAGCCGTCAGGGAATGTATAGCTGTTATCGTCGTCGTCGGAGAGGGCCCAGTCTGTCATGTCGACGGTGTTCGATCCCGGATTCTTTATCTTGACCCATTCATTGACGAGATCCATCTCGGTTATTTGAAGTATTTTGCTGGCGGTCGATGACGATGGTCGGGTGGTGTTCTTCAAGACGACTCTGTACCTCGCCTGGCCAGAGAAGTTCGCCTCCGTCCCCATCTCGTTGAGGCCCTTGGCTTCGGTCTCCTTATCCAACCGGGTCAGGCTGGTGTACTCCTCACCGATGTAGCTTTTGCTACCGACTTTGGAGTAGATCCCCTCTTTCCACTTCTGAGACGACTCGATCGAGACGTCGTCGGTGATGTTCTGGACCGAGGGCAAGTATACGAGGCTTATGTCCTTTGAGATGTAGTTCGTGTAGGTCTCGATCAGCTCTTCGGAGTCGTAGGAGCCCGAGCCGTACTCGTAGCTTCTTTGGCTCGCGCCGACTCTTCTGTCGACGGAGACGAGCCCTTCGCCGGAGGCCGATTTCTCAGAGCTCGCGGCTGAGCCGTACTCGTCGGTCTTCTCGACGATCCTGAAGCTTCCGGAGTAGTCCTCCCCGGACTCGAAGACGGGGGTCGCCTTGAAGGTCGACTCGTTTGTTGGCATCTTCAGGAAGCTGATGTGGCCCATCCCATCGAACTCGGTATCGGTCTCCATCAAAGATTCGTTCTCGTCCAGGTACATCCGACTGTCGCGGTCGATGGCGGTTGCGTACCGGTACGATTCGCTCATGGAGGTTCCAGTGGCCCGGTTCTTGGCGGAGGCAGCCTCGGTCCATTTTGAGGTGTAGGTGACGGTTCTGTTGTTGTAGAGGCCGAGGGTGGTGGTGGAGTGGGATGCGGCCATATCTTTTTCAAGGGAGATTTTGTCGTTTTCCGTCTGCATCTCCAGGAGGTCGGCGCTCTCGTAGATCCCTGAACCGTGCTCGCGGGTCGAGGTCTCTGTACCCGCCGCTCCCAGGACGGTTACGGTCTCGCAGTCGGAGATGGTCTCTGTCTTTTTGGTCGTCCCGTTGAGGAAGGAGACGTAGACGCAGTTTTTGAGGGGGTAGGGGTCGAGGGAGGTGGAGTAGTCATTGGCGACGTTGATGAAGCCAGAGCCTGTGACGCCGCTTTCTGAAGTGAAGTTGAAGTCCTGCTCTTCGGGGACGATCACCACCAGGGTTATGACTTTCTTCTCACCGGGATCGATTTTATCGAAGCGCCAGAGGCCGTCGGCGTCTGGCTCGGGGGATGCCGATTCGAACTCCACGGGCCTGTTGAAGACGTCTTTTACGATGATGTTCGTCGGCGAGACGGCGTTGGGACCGGTGTCGGTGTTGTAGATTTCGATCTTGTAGGTGATGTTGTCGCCTCGGGAGACGGTCTTGTTGAGGGCGGTCTTCTTGACGGCCAGGGGGTCGGTGCAGAAGGGTATGGAGATCTCTGCGGAGGCAGAGACGGCTCCGCCGAGGGCGTCGGTCCCGCTGGCGGTGGCGTTGTTTCTCAGGGGGCCGGGGAGGTCGTCGGAGGTGACGGTGTAGTCCACGACGCCCCAGGCGGTCTCGCCGGGCTCCAGGGCCGTGGCGTCCAGGCTGATGACACCGAGCCGGTCGTCGGTGAGGTTGAGACCTGAGACGGCGACGAGGCCGAGGTTATCGACGGTGTAGGTGTAGGTGATCGTCTTATCCACGAAGACGCTCTCTGAATCGCATTCGATCGTCAGGTAGAGGTCTGAGAGGCTCTGGACGAGGGTTTTGGAGTATGACCGCTCCTGGGGGTTCTCGCCTGCGGTGCTGGTCCAGGCGAGGTCGGTTTCGGGTCCCGACGTGAGATCTCCAGCGGGTTCGGATTCGGAACCTGAGCCATTCCCGCCCTCGATCGTGGCCTGGTAAGTCAGGACGACGGGGCTCGACTCGGTCCAGGACTGGTCGATCTCGTCGAAGTGCCAAGTGGCGGCACCATCGCCACTTTCCGTCGTTGACCCGGCGGGGCCAGAGGTGATGGCGGCAGAGCCGGAGACGAGAGAGAGGCCAGCGGGCAGCGACTCGATGACGTCGACGTCGAAGGCTCCGGAGTGGCTCTCTTGGGTGTGGTAGATGTTGATGGTGTAGACGATGATCTCGTCGCCGCCTTCAGCGGCCTCCATGGTCGCCTTTTTGGCGATGGCGAGGTCGGGCTCGACGACGCTGACCGGCTCGATCGAGCCTGAGAACTCGCGATCGTTTCCTAGGCCGCCATCGTACGAGAAAGTGGCCGTCATCGGGAGGAGAACGACGCCGTCCTGATTCTTCGGGAGGTTGGCGACGATGGCGACGAACTCCACCCGGAGATCGGAGTTTAGGGTGTTGTTCACGGTCCCGAAGTCCAGGAGAAGAGAGTGGGCCCCGGTGCCGTCCGTCGGCCCGGAGGTCGTGACGGCTGGAGAGCTGGAGGCACCCGAGACGGTGAGGCTCTCGGGCTGGTAGATCAAGCCCTCCGGGACGTTGACGGATAGATTGACGTTGTAGACTACAGCGGCCGGGAGGTTGCACCTGATCAGGTAGATGCCGGACTCGTTGTTGCCTCCATCGCCGCCGCTACCACTGCCACCGTCGGCTGCCGCCGCCGATGACGTCAGCGAGGCTGCGGCAAGAACCACCAAGATCAACAGCGTCACCAGGGGCCGCGTCCATCTTCTCCATCCGTCCCCAAACTCCGGTCTCCTCCTCATCTCTCCGGTCCCTCCTCACTCAAACCGTGCCATTAAAGTCCTCATTAATGCTTAGACAGATTATGATTTATATTATTATATACATATATATTTGGCCGCCCTTGGTGGGACAGTCGGGGCGCTCGTCAGCTACCAACTGCTTGCAGTGAAGGTAACCACGATCCTGTAAACGCAACCGGGGGCCGAGACCGGATCGCTCCAGGAAACGGTCTGATTGAAGATTATGGGAATCCTTTCTGCGACTGATATGATCGGACCATGGGCGATCTCGCCTCCAGCATCAAGGGTGACGCAGGAGCCTGAGCTGCGTATGCCTGTGGCGTTAACCCCCATGCAAGCTCCGAGTTTCGTGCTTGAGTCGTACTGGCCGTTGCTGTAATTGGTCATCCTCCCCCCTGTCATAGAGTTCGCATCTGAGACGCTCACAGACCAGCCGGTGTCGATGGCGGTCACCCAGAGGGATCCTTCTGCGATATTATCCTGGCCGGGGGTGAGGGACCAATCTGCGATGTTGGTCGGCGCCGTGATCAATATGATACCTGCCTCGTATCCCATCAACATCTCCCCGCTGGAAGTTTCCCCCGGAGCTTGGGCGGAGGTTGGACCCAACAGAAGAGCGAGGAAGATGGCGGTGAAAGCGAGGACCATTTTCCATTTCGTCATGACATCATCTCGTTCAAGTTCTGATCTGTCGTTTATGGACTCTTGAATAAATTATCCGCTGGCGAGGTCGCTGGCGGGGGGGCGCTCTGTCGAGGGGAGCCCAAATATCCCGCCGGGCTTCTCATCACACCTCGAAGGTCGCCTCCTCGGTGCCCAGTACCGTTCCATCCTCCTTGATCACCGACACATCGACATTGTAGGTGCCGGGGGCTAGCTCTAGCTCGTTCTCCGGGTCGAAGCTCATCTCGAAGAGCCACGAGGCGGTCGGGACGAGGGCCGTGTACATCAGGGGAGCCTCGACACTGGCGACGATACTCCCATCGCTGTCGATCAACTCTGCCTCAGCACTCGCTTTGAAATGATGGTTTCCGGTGTTCTCGAAGACAACGGAGACTTCGCTGTCTGAGACGTTTAGATCGGTGATCTCTCCAGTCTCGGCGAGTTCCGTCCCAGATATCGTGAGCCTTATAGGAGCGATAGTTGCGAGGGCAATCCCAATCTGGCCGTCACCCTGAGGTGGGGTGTGGATCTCGACGAGGGCGTACCTTCCGCCGGAGCCGACATCTTCGGGGATCCTCCCCTCAAGGACGAATTTGGCGGGTGCACCCTCTTCGATGAGGGCCATCTCAGGAGTAAGCTTCAAGAATCCCGTAGCGGAGTAGGGTTTCATTTTGTCTGTATCTTCTTGCGGTATCCGAGTGCCGTCTAGGCCCATGCCGTATCCATAGATCCCTCCTACGGCCTCCATCGAGGTCTCATCGCCGCTCAGGCTTACGGTAATTGTGTGGAATATCTCCTCTCCAGGAGAGACCTCTTGTTCAAGAATGGCTCCTGAGAATGTCAGGCTTGAACTAGTTGTTGAGAGTGCCAGAAATAGGCAGACTCCCAATATGATAAACGCCGATCTCATTTCATCATTCTCCTCACAATCTTCAAAGCATGTTCTGACCATTATGATTTTTATTTACTCCATCATAATCAAAAAGGCTACGAGTACGATAACGATATTATTTATATTTTCTTGTAGTGCCCCGCTCGATGTGACCTCATAAAAGGCCGCATCGAACCGAGCGTTCTATACCCCAGATCTAATTCGCTAGAGCTGTGAGGGTCACTGTCCTATAGCGGTGAAGGTCACTGTTATTGTGTATCCATCGGCCACATCGTCGGTGGTATCAATAGTCTGGACAAAAGTTGCGTCGTAGTCTAGTTCGGTCTCAGCTGCGATCCCGTCGCTGACCGTCACAGGATCAGTAGGTAACGTCCCTGAGCCAAGGGCGGTTAATGTGTGTAATTCTATGGCCATCTTAAGTGGATTTAACAGGGTGTTAGCCTCCGATGTGGTTGCCATCTTACCGTCGTTGGTGGTAGCACCAGTCTCTGCCGCCTGCAGATAAATAGCGTAGTTGGTGTCTACACTGATGAAACTGTCCCCTGTTGTAGTCACAGAGTTGTCGTTAGCTGCAGTGCCATCTCCATTAAGCACCAAAAAATCATTAAACCCGATATCGGTATCGAGGACATTAATCGTGGCTGTTTGAATTATGTCACCGGTAACAGTCGTAGTATCTCCTGCTGATCCCGTCCCCACCAGCAGCGCGGCCATGAGGACGGCCATTCCGAAGCTTTTCAGTATCTTGTTCATTTTCTCATCTCACCCCTCTATGCAAAAGTACCAACTAAATAGTGAAATAACATCCTTATTAAAGTTTATTATATGGATTATCATATTGGAGACTTTCATGAAAATAACCTAACTGAATATTTGTATCTCATTCTTCTTTCTATCTGCTATATTATTACTAGTGATTCATCAGAATTTATGATGGTGAAACCCAGAAGATACTTTTTAGCGATTAGACTGATCCGATAAAATCATATATGTCTTTAGAAAAATATCTACATAATCTTTTATTAAGCTTGTGGGGATAACAGACTAAATACCAGAAGCCAGATTTTTCTAAATTTATGCTTATACATGCATATGTTATTATCAACAGGATCCCCAAAAGTCTCGGTCTATGGTATCTCTTTTCCAGTTCATCGCTTCTCGCCCCCCCCTCCGAGCGTTTGCACCTATCCTTGCTTTTTTCGCTACATCTTCACTGCCGCTCAGACGCGCCTATCCCGCAAAGGCTTTACCCTCCCCGATCCGATCTTGGGGCGGAGAGTTGCTGGATGGAGATCTTGGCGGACGTCGGCGGGAGACCGGGCCTCGACTGCAAGGGGTTTTGCAGCTACTGTTACTTCAAGGGCGTAAAGGAGATTAAACCTCTCGGATGTAAGCACTGCCTCCCCTTCTCGAGGGGCTGCGACTACTGCAGCCGGGCGATCGTGGAGGGGTACCCCGGCTTCAAGCCGATGCAGATGGTGGCGATGGAGGTGGCGGGAGCCGCCTTCGGCAGGAAGCCCGATAAGGTCACCATCAGCGGTGGGGGCGACCTCAGCTGTTACCCCCAGCTTCTGGAGCTAGCCCGGATGGTGGGGCAGGGGTCCGTCCCGATCCACCTCGGCTACACCAGCGGCAAGGGGTTCACCAAAGGGGACGAGGCTGAGGGCCTGATAGATGCCGGGGTTAAGGAGGTCTCCTTCACCGTCTTCTCCACAGACCCGGAGCTGCGAAGAAAGTACATGAACGACCGACACCCTGAGGCGGCTCTCGCAAACCTTCGGACCTTCGCCGAGAGCTGCGACGTCTACGCCGCCTCCGTCCTGATCCCCGGCGTCAACGACGGCCAGGAGCTGGACCGGACCTGCCGGGACCTGGAGGAGATGGGTGTCAAAAACCTGATCCTCATGAGGTTTGCAAACTTGAGGGAACAGGGTCTGATCCTCGGAAACGAGCCGATCATCCCAGGCATCGTCCCTCACACCGTCGAGGAATTCAAAGATATAGTGACCGAGACAAACGAGAAGTCCTCCTTCAGGGTGGCGGGAACTCCCCTCTGGGACCCGGTGACAAAATCGCCCTTCGCCCTGGCGCACAAGAAAGATCTGATCGCAAGGCTTCCTCAGGTCCGGAAAGGGGCGACCCTCATCACCAGCTCTGTCGCTCACCCCCTTTTATCGGCGATATTTGCAGAACTGAGTGATCAGGTGAACGTAGTTTCAGTCAACAAAGACATAGGCTGCCTCATAACCATCCGGGATTTGATGGACCTCGACCTCACAGGCGTCAAAGAGACGGTGATCCTGCCGGGACGGGCTTTGGCCTGCGACTCGGACATAAAAAAAGCTCTCTCACGGGACGGGGTTCGAAGGCTCATTCGACGTGGCCCCGACCGGCTCACCGTCGACGGCGAGATGAGCATCAGCATGACCCCCGAAGAGGTGATCGAGGTGGAGGTCGAAGCCTTCACCGACCTCATCGAGGAGATCAACGCTCTTGGAGTCTGAATATGGATTCGAACAGAAGTCCAGGTTGGCGACGCCGATGAAGACGACGATAGTATCCCCGAAGATCTACACCTACGGTTCCCTCGTCCTCGGAGGCATCCTGAGGGCGAGGGGCCACGCAGTCACCATCACCCGGGACCTCTCTTCCTCTGGCGAGGTGACCCTTCTCAGCCTCTTCTCCAC
>Ga0209203_1002575_pt1 | contig 11900 bp, 20 predicted proteins | sample AD_UKC109_MetaG_FD_184423 | JGI IMG/M metagenome (GOLD analysis project Ga0209203, IMG submission 184423) | Active sludge microbial communities of municipal wastewater-treating anaerobic digesters from Hong Kong - AD_UKC109_MetaG (SPAdes)... | ecosystem: Engineered > Bioreactor > Anaerobic >...
TCGAGTTAACCTCTTGACTTTTCTATGGTTTTATGGTATAATTGTATTAGAAAGTTAGAGGAGAGTTATATTGAATCTACTTTATTATTGAGGATGGAAGGGTCCTCGAAATACACACACTATTACAAGGCGGCATTTGAGGTTAATTAGCCACCTATTGATAAGGACCAAGAGTAATATAACTTCGCCGCCTTATACACAAATTTAAACCTATTATTTCCAAAGACAACTAATTAATTAAATGAGGTGAATTTAAATGAAAATTAAGCAGTTAGCTAATGTACTTAATGGTACACTTTCAACTACTGGTATTATTGACCAGGTAACAGGTGCAGCAGTTGTAGCAGCAGAGGACCTCAGCGATATCGTTGATGTAGGTAAGACAGTTCTTGATTACACTGGTGCAGGTAATGCAAATTTTGACAGCTTTATGAGAAATCTTATTGACCAGGTTGGTAAGATTATGTTTGTTGACAGAACTTATACATCACAGGCTCCTGATATTCTTAAGGACGGTTGGGGATATGGTTCAATTCTTCAGAAGGTAAGATGTGAAGTTCCTGAAGCACGTGATAACGCAACTTGGGACCTTTTCAACTATCCACAGGCTGGCGGAGATGCTTATCCTGACCCATTTGAGCTTTCTAAGCCATCAGCACAGGCTAAATTCTTCAATTCAAAGGCAACTTATGAAGTTCCTATTACACTTACAGATGTTCAGCTTAGAGAATCATTCCAGAGCGCAGCTCAGTTCGGTTCATTTATTGCAATGATTGAGAACAGAATTAGAATGAAGATGACTCTTTGCAACGATGGTCTTATTATGGCTACTATTGCAAATCTTATTGGTCAGAATCTTAATGCAGGCAGAGGTATTAACCTTCTTGCTCTTTACAATGGTTCAAGCGAAAATCCACTTGCCGCTGCAGATGCTTTAAGAAATAAGGAGTTCCTTAGATTCGCAGCTGCAACAATTGGTAAGTATAAGAAGTATCTTGCTGTTGCTTCTACAGCTTACAACGACGGCTCTTACCTTACATTCACTCCTGCTGATAGACTTAAGTTCATTGCTAATACAGAGTTTGCTAAAGCACTTGATGCTTACCTTTATTCTGATACTTATAATGAGGAATTTGTTAAGCTTGACGGCTATAGTGAAGTAGCTTTCTGGCAGGGTACATCAGGTTCAACTGCTGGCGATGAAGCTGGTAGACTTAAGATTGATGTTGAGGTTGCAGATTCTACTGAGGATAGCGGTAAAAAGGAAGTTGAGCAGGATGGTATCCTTGCTGTAATGTTTGACGATGAGGCTGCTGCTGTATGCAACCAGAACTTTAGAGTTACATCACAGTACAATGGTAGAGGAGAATACACTAACTACTTCTACAAGTGGGATGCAATGTACATGAATGATACTCAGGAGAATAACGTAGTATTCTACATTAGTGATTAATTAAAGCTCTAAATGGGGCGAAGACAAAATCACTCCTGACAAATAAGAATTAACTAATGGCGGCGATTGGCGATAATGCTTCGCCGCCTTATTCTTTATCAAAGAGGTGATGTAAATGATATTAACATTTTATAACACAGGCAGCCCTTCTATTAAACTTAATAAGGAATTAGGTAGTCCTGTAGGTTCAACAAATGCAGCCCCAAATCCAACAGGAGATGTTGATGTAATTAATCCAGTATTCGTTCTCAATTACAACGTGCCAGCTAACGCAAATTACGTTGTTGCCGGGGCGCCATTAAATAGAAGTTACTTTATTACAGACCCCAGTTACACAATTGCAAAGACTTGCGTGGTAACTTGCCACGTTGATGTTCTTGGAACTAATGCAAATAAAATTAATAACACAACTTTGAACTTTATCAGGGGCGCAGAAGATATCAATGAGATAGAAGACACATCTTATCCAGTTGCAGATACATTAAAACCTACATTGCACTATAGTTTCAACAATTGGGATCCCAGTTTCTTCACAAATTCAGACACTGGACGTCGTTACTTACTTAGAGTAGCTGATGGTAGGTCAGCTTCTTGGGAATCAGACCTTAGAGAACTTTAGATTGGCGACCAGATTGTATATAAGAATTTGGCTTTCAGTATAATGGGAACTTATAATGGAGCTTATTTAAGCGAACCTACTGAAATACCTCTACCTGAGCCTGCAGGATATTATAGAGTTGCAGATGGCGGACAATTCACAATTTATACTGAAAGCGGCGGAACTTATCTTTCTCAAGATTATCAATTCCAAGAAAGAGAACTTTATGGTGCGCCAACGCAGTATTATTTGTTAGCAGTAAACGATTAATGGAGGTGAAATCTAAATGGAATATAATACAGCATTATTCGGTGAAAAACGAACTATATATAATTTTAATAATGACGTTTATACAAGGCTATTTGAAATAGGTAGTCAGAATATATCCGTAGAACAAGGATTCAATTCAGGCGATTTTACGATGAACGCTGAGCTACCTGCTGATTTAGCGTTATGGGAAATTGGTGAAGATTCTGTTTTAACACGTTTAACATGGCGTAAAAAAGATAGTGATAATAACAGGATAACACATCATAGTGTTAATAAAGAGCGTGTTAAAATGATGTTGGCAACAAATGGCGCACGTATTAATACTACAACATATGACGTTAGTACATCAGGTTCTCTTTACTATGATACTATACAATGTAATTATCGTAATATAGTAAGTCAATCAAATTTTAATCCAGTACAAACATACCCTCTATGGAATCCGTTAGTTGGTGTTACAGGATACGCGCCACATTTTAGTGTATTGCCTTTCATATTAGATTTTGATTATGCAGGTGTTTTACTTAAGGTACGAGTAAGAACATTTGCAAATATTGACTACGATTTAAAAGATTTTATTGATAATCACAATGGTAATACAACAATAGCAGCTGTATATGTTGTACCTTATTTTGGTACAGCAACAAATCATATAATACCAACATCTACACGATTTGAAAATGGTACATCTATTATAAATATAACCGGTATGCATCTTGTTAATACCAAATCTTATGACTTACCAACAAATCTAAAACCCGAATTAAACATTTATATTAATGATTTTATAATGGGTTCAAAATTAGCAACACAATATAATCTCACTGGTAATAGTGCTTGGACAATAATGGATTATACTACATCAGCTACAAGTTATAGAGCATCATATTATCAAGATGATGAAGTATGGGATGAAAACGGACTTATTCCACATGGAGAAAATAATGAATATAATCAAGATGATATTGACTACATATTAAAATAGATTGCCCTATTAGGTTTTTGGTTTACAACAGATAGTACTAATATAAATACACGTGTTACTGGTGAGAATTGTACTGACCCAAGCACATATTTGCCTGAGATTAAAGACGGTATAACAACTGGAAATTATTGGGCAGGTACTGAGGCGGCAGCATAGGATGCAGCAAAGTGGGGCGACGATTGGCGCGAGAAAGTTAATTATGACCCAAGTGGTGGAGGTGGCGGCGGAGATAAACCTAAGCCTACTCCTGACCCAAATCCAATTCAGCTTCAAACTCCTGGCTTCTCATTAGCTGTAGATAATGGTTCAGTTTGTTATACAATTGATAAAGCAGAATGGCATAGAATTTGGGAAGATATCTATAGCAATAAGAAACATTGGAAAGATATAGTTGAAGGTTTGTCTCTTTATGGAGCGAATCCTCTTAATGCGATTCTTAATTATCGTTGGTATCCTTTTGAAATAGCAGGCACTACTCAGCAGCCAATAAGACTCGGTGCAACTATTGTAAAACCAGAATCTCATACTTACTTAATAATTGACAATACTGCCTCTGCACTTATCAGCTCTAATATAGCAGAATTCTGGATTGGAGAATATTCCAATTTTATGTGGACTAAGAAGACTAAGTGTAGAATCTTCTTACCATTCTATGGATACTATGAATTACCAATGAGTCAAGTAATGGCTAAAACAGTTGGAATTCAGTTCCAGTATAATTTACCAGATGATACAGGCGTTTGGGCAATTTACTTTGATGGTCATATTTATGACTACGTTGAATGTTCTCCTTTTATAGAAATTCCTATCACTGGAGACAACAGTTTACAAATTGCCGCCGCAAAAGCACAGCGTAATCTTCAGATAGCATTAACCGTTGGGGCTGCGGCCGCTACAGCTGGAATTGGTTTTGCTGTAGCTGCTCCAGCTATCGCAAGTATCGGTGCCGCAGCGGCTGAATCAGCTTGGGCTTTTGGTGGAAGCTCAGTTGCAGCTGGACTTGCAAATATTGGTCCTTTAATGGGCGAAGGTCTTTTGCCTGCAGCACAAATAGGAGCCGCAATTGGAGGAGCCGGGGCAATTACTAATGGCGGAGTTAAAATAGCCAATACAGTAATGTAGAGCGCCCTTCAAATCGGAAACCTTTCAACTAATGTTCCTATTCATAGTTCAGGTTCAGACACAACTTTCCTTCACTTACCAATGCAACCTTTTATTGAGTTCTTTACTAATAATACAATTGAAGGTTTTAATGAAAGTGAGTATAAACTAAAAACAGGAATTGCTTGTGATATGTGGAAGACAACTTCTGCAATGCCAGACGATACACTTTTAGCCGCAACTGGAATAGCGGATATGGATACTTCTGGAATGACATTAGCAGAGATTCAAGAACTTAACCAAATCCTACAAAGCGGATTCTATAAGTAAAAAAAGAGGAGACCTTATTGGTCTCCTTTTTTAATTTATTTATTTTTTTTGTTTGTTAATACATATACTGAAACACAGAATAATAAACAAACAATACAAGCTATTCCGCCCATTTATTTATCCTCCTTCTTTATTTTCTATAATAATTATATCATAATTTATTAAAAATGTAAAGGATTTTACTTTTAAAAAAGTTTTAAATTATTAACTTCAATTAACCAGTTTCTAACGATTTCACCAGTTTCATTATCACTGAAACAAACTGATTTCTTTGCAAATAAACTTGCAATCAAACGATGGAGTTCTGTTGGCTAATCCTGTAAAAATCTAACATGACGAATTGAAGTTGTGAACTCATCAGTATAGAGAACAGTCTTTGTGTCGATTTCGATGTCTTTAGTCTAAGGGTGAATGAAGATAAAGAGGTCATTTCTATGAAGTGTATCAGTAGGTTTTATAATCTCGCCACAAAGCATTGTCTCTCCAAAATGAATATAGAACTTATATTTAATATCATCAGGAAAGATTTTATATAGTGGACGTGGGTAGAACTGTAACTCCCAAGCACCAGTGGTAATCATTTCAAGCTAAGGATTATCAAAAGCAAAGTATTTTGAAGCTACCTTTTCTGTTGCTTTAACTGGGTCACAATATTCTACAGCAACAGTTAAATCAGCATTGCCATATGTGTAAATGCAAATCTGACCCTGCGGCATTGTATCTACGTCTTTTAATCCCATTTCCTTAAAATAAGGACAATAGCGGTTTACCGTATTGGCGCACATGTAGATAACTGCATCTTCTCTGTTTCTGATAAGTGATGATAAAAGGTTACAGTAAAGAATGAATTCGTTCTGTAGATAACCCTGACGTGTCATAAATTCATCAAAAAGAATTAAATGAATCTCGCCGCGGTCCTATCCTTTTGTGTGTTCTGCTGTATTAATTGAAGCAGTTACACAGAAAGCTATAGGGTCTTTCTTATCAACCTTACCTTCTTCATCAAGATGAACAAAATGGAATTCCTTTGCTCTATAAGCAACACTATTATATTCGCCGCCAGTAAGCTCTTCAATTAATTGGTAGTGCGGTGCAAATAATGAAGCTAAGTGTTTAGGCTGAATATCTTCATCCCATCGTCTTATATAAGCACTTCTATAACCTTTATTAACATAATTCTCAATCATATGCTTACAAACGCTATAGGTCTTACCATTAGAACGCTGACCAATTATCATTCTATAGACTGCTTCAGTACTATCAATAGGACCTATATCATAATACATCTGAAGTTCTTTCTGGGCGTTCTCATCTTGAACGCCCTTTCTCTTTTTAAATGGATTCTTAAATTTCATCTTTATTCCTCCTCAAAACTATCAAGGCTGTCTCTATTCAGCTCAATAGCTATTTTAATTAAATCGTCCCAACCTTTCTCTTTAAAGTCTCTCATCTGTCTCCAGAAGAAAAAATCAAAACCAGACATACTGTTCTCTATGTTTCTATTTATTGTTTTTAATTCCATTCTATCACTCCTTAAATAAAGAAACCATTTGTCTTTTCATTAAGTTCTCTTACAAGCTAATCTCCCATATAATTGTTATAACTAATATGAACAGTTTTATTCTCTCTGCTGATACTGACATTCTTAAAAAGCTTCGGTACATTCATTTCTTTCGTAAATACTTCAAATGGGTCGTCTTGTTCTTTTAACCAGTTAATTAAAATCTCATTATCTGCTCCTGCGGCTTTTACTTCAAGACCTTTCTTTGAGTTAAATAAATACCATTTAACGCCAATCGCTTTGAACTATGTGAAAACACCCTCATCTTTCCATCTTCCTATCTTGGGACTTGTTTCTAACATAGCTCTTTTATTTGAAATTATCTTAACTTCTTTATCAATTTCCTTATTATGCTTTTCAATTATATTAACTAACTCTTCCTTATTAATAAACTTAACACAATCAGTATCTCCATAGACTACATTCTCTGGTCCTAAATCAAGTATCATATTAACTTCTTCTGCCCATGAGTAAGCCGCTGTCCATATACCAATCTGCATAGGTAATGCGCTTTTCTTTATGCGACCAATTAAATCTTCAAAAGTAGGCTTTTCTGCCGTTTCTCTAACAAACTTATTCTCTTCTTCATCATAACAAACTGTCCAATGCCAGACTGGATTCTTAATTGACTGACCAAAAGGTAATTCAGTTCTAAACTTAAAGATTGAACTTACATAAGGGTCTGAGTTTTTCTTGTAATGTTCTTTTTCCTCGTAAAGTGTGTTAGCCATCTTTGCATAGTTTCTCTGTAATTCCTTATTCTCAAAACGGAAGAAATGACGAGGAATTACTTGTTCACAGCTAAACAATCTTTTAAAAGCTGACCAGTGTGCATTTGTTAAAATCAATACCCAATTATCATTATCATTTAAATAACCAAACTTTCTTAAATCAATTGGTAACTTAACCTTTTCTTTTAAACCGATAAATTCAAACTCTCCAATCCAAGCATACCAATCTTTATCAAGTATTTTAAATACTTCATTACCTTCAACTTCAAGAGCTTCTGTTGACGGATATTTCTTTCTTAAGATAAAACCTAAATGAGAACTTGATATGTCGTATCCTCGAATGTTCTCTAAAGTTTTATTAATAAAGGATGGGTTCGTGAAGTAGAAAGAAGCCTTATTAACTCTTAAGTAGAGGTCTAATTCTTCCTCACTCTTGGGAAGAAGATTGGCTCTGAAATCATTTGCCCAAGGGCTTTTAAGATAGAACTTTTCTACAATATCGAACCACTAATCTGATGCTTTTGTAATTCTATAGTGAGATGTTAAACTAAGTTTATTCTTATTATTTCCTTTAAAATTCTATCTGCTCAAAGCCAATCTGCGAAGGAATTCTTCGCAATCTTCTGTATCACTAAAGTAGTTATCCCAATTAACCAAGTTAACAAAACTAAGAAGATTTAAGTTAAAGAAGTTAATTTGTCCATCCTTTACTGCTGCCATAAAGTTACCTGAATAAGAGAAATAACATTCTCCTATTACTTCAAATAGATTTAAATTCTTAACGTAAATTACGTTAATTAAATCCTAATTTAATTGCGAAAGTGTTTCAAGAAACTCACTCATTCCTGTTCCGTTAACTTTCTTTCCATCTTCTTCAAACAGCATATTCCATTTTCCAATATCATTCTAATCATTTAAAATTTCCCAGTTGAACACAATCGCATAGTCAGAGTATTTCTTTTCCACTGCTATGCACCTCTTAGATTAGAAACTATATCTCTCTGTTATTCTTTTGGTAAAAGTTGCTGCTTCTTCTCTTTCTCTTTCCATAATCTGTTCTGCCTTTTCATTAGCAACCCTCATTATATCCGATTGTTCTCTTTGAGAAAGAGATGTCATAAAAGCATCCGCTGCTTCGTACTTATCTAAAGTTGACAGAGGCTTAATTAAACCCTTATTTATATTCTCTTTGTACTTCTTAATTGCAGCGTAATAATCTGCATTGTTTTCGAGTTTTCCCTCATACATACGAGGAGTTCTTAGAGACTTTAATAGAAGGTCTCTCTATGCCGCTCTACGCTCTTTTCTTCCCATTTTAATATTAAATTCTTTTGCTCTTATCTTTAAAGCTTTCTATGCTTTAAGTGTAGCTTGCTTTTTCTTTTGTCTTTTACTTGCCATTAAAATCCCTCCTTAAAACTTCAATCCGATAACGGTAACACCATTATCAAACTATTCGGTGTTTACTCTGGTAGCATAACCATACTCTTCAGGCTCAGTTGGCTTATAATCATTTTTACAACGATAATAAGTTGCCTTACTATATCCCCACTATTTAAATTCTTCAAGTGTAGGATAGCGTTTCTCTGCTTTTACGAACTCTTCAAAATAATCAAAAGCTTTTTTCATTTCACTTCCTCCTGTCTCAAAATGAGACTTATCGATATTTTTTAAATGCCCCTTCTTACCTCGCAATAGTAGGAGGTGGGCAGTCCAATGGCACTAAGACTGCCCTTTAAAAGTAATGAGCAGGAATCATATCCGTGATTTCCCTTTCATATAATAAGTAGGATTTAAAAGCCAATCCTCAAAAAAATTCATACCAAAATTTTCAGGTCGTGGTCTCGCGGCGAAGCTAATTGGCACCTTAACCTCGCCTATGAAAAACTACGCTCACAAGTTCAACACTGACCACAATAAACCATTAGAAAAACATTTATCTTAAACAGCCAGAGAGAAGCTGTTTAATTCAATTGGAAAACGGGAGAATAAATAGAAAGGAGTATTTCAACTCCTATTAAATTATTTGAAGAATAACCCTTTTCCTTATCTTCTATATATATTATACCACAAAATTGGTGAAAAGTCAAGTTTTAGACCAGCCTTTCATTTCTTCAACAATCTCATGGACATAAGAATTGCCGCCCAGTTTCTAATACTTATCATACAATTCCATAGTAGACTGGTAAATACCTTGAGGTATTGCGGCGGCATCTTTATAATGCTGATAGACTGATGTAATATCATGGCGTAACATTACAATGTTGTAGTCTTTCCATTCTGAGTGGAAGTCCTCCAACTTCTTGTCAACCCTATCAAGGTCTTTTGAAAGTCCATTCAAAATTTGCATTATTTCACTTCTGAGTTCGCTGATAGTTTGATTAACATTTGTCATTGAAGAGGAGAGCTTAATCAAGTTCTCCTCATGGTCAAGCTAATCTTTCTTATTCTGTGAACGTTTCTTAACCGCTCCAATTACGCCAACCAAAGCGGTTCCAACTGCGCCTATAATAGCGGCGATAACTGCTGTTTCAACCATTTAAACCAGCTCCTTAAACTCGCCAACTACCAAGCAATACATGCTTGTTAAAGTCTTTGAAAAACTCTTCAAGAATGTTCTGACGAGCCAACTCGCGCTCTGCCTCAATCATTTCCTGAGTTGTAGTTGTACCAATATTACCACGGCGAATCAATTTATGAGTTTCAACCTCATGAGCTGAAGGAGTTGTAATCTCATCCCATGTGAGAGTTTCAGATGAGGTTCTTTCTAATGTTGTTGTAGAACCATCATTTTCATGTTCTGCTCTTTGAACTGTTCTCTTAATTGGGACACTACTTTCATCAACTCTATAGGTTCCACTATATTCATTGACTGCTCTACCTGCAAGTCTTGTATCACTTACGTCATCATAGGTTGTGGTATAGCTCTTCTGTTCTGTCTCAGGAGCATCAACATCAGTAACAATGCCGCCCTTAATTGAATTAGTTGATTCAGCTTTACCTTCTTTTCGAGCATCACCGCTCTGTTCAACCATATCATAGTTGCTAATAGGGTCATACTGTAATCCATAGGTCTTAACCAATCCAAGATACTTAATCTTATTAAGTTTTAAGAAGTTCTCAGCCTTAATTCTGACCTTAGAAGCAATAGAAATTAAATCACTCTCAGAAACATCAAAAGGACAAGTATAAAGTCCAAATCCAACCTGTACTCTTTCAAACTCACTTGACCAGTAAAGGAATAGGTCTTCTGGGTCAAATCCTAAGTCTGGATAAGGGACAGCATTACCATCTGAATCGACGTAAGTAAGAGTACCGTCAAAATAGTGACAATCATTAAAAATTTGCGCTAAAGTATCAACTGCGGCACTTCTCATTAAGGTATCAACAGTAGGATAGAATTTACGATATCTCATTTAATCCTCACCTTCCTTTTCCTTAGTTTCAGTTTCTTTGCCTTTTTCCTCATAGTCTTCAACGGCTTCCTCAGTGTTCTTTTCATCAACTTCTTCAGTTACTTCTTCTGTTGAAATTTCTTCGCCGCCGGCAGGATTATCAATAACTTCTTCTTCAACGCCCATAGTAGCATTACCAGAGCCTTCGTAGAATACCTCGTCGTTAATCTCAACACCGATTGAAGTACCAAAGAGCTCATTAACCCTTTCAAAGCCATCTTCTAAGTTCTTCTTCATATTCCAGATTGAAATATCAAGACAACCTCTCATCATTCCAACCTCGGCAGTATTGACACGCTCTCTCTTGCTATTGCCTTGGTAACCAATACCAATCTCGTTATAGAAATCTTGTAAAAGGCTTCTGTGGGCTTCAATTAAGCTCATAATCATGCCCTGAGTCTGACTATTACTAACAGGATTAACGCTAATCTTATCCATTATATCCTAAGTAAGAACTCTATAAGGCTTACCATTGTAATAATCACGAAGAACGTCTTCTGCCATAGCTGCTATAGCTTCTGAATCGGCTGTAAAGGCAACATTTAAACGTCCATTAATCTGTGCACAGTTCAAACTAACATCATTATCTGCAAGCAAGCCGGCATATTTGTAGATTAAAGGATATAAACCGCCTTTAAAGTTGTCTGCCAAAAAGTCAAAGTCTGTAAGAGCAACAACAATTCCTTCCAGGTCTTCTACATTCTTGCTTCCGTCTTTGTTAAGAACTTTAACTGTTTTTGAACCAAGTACTGGATTTGCAACAATCCACTCAGTTGGCTCGTAATAAGCATTTGGCTCTCCGCCCCAGTTACCATCGACACAGTAAAGCTTGTTGTTAAACTAAGTGAAGCAAACTTTACCCTTAAGAATGAGCTGTTCTTTTAGGAATCTCTCATCAACTGCTTCGAGGTCTTCCAAGCCACTAAACTTAAACAAACTCATTGCCTTGTTTGTAAGAAGCTTAAAGTATGACCAGAAGTTAGCTTCGACATCACATACTCCATTATATGTCATAGGTATACCATAAAGCATCTATATCGCCTCCAAATAAAAATAATCAATTGGTGAGCACTTCTGGATTCGAACCAATGAATCTCAACACAAGCCGTCTTCACGGGACTCGAACCCGCAATTCAATGCGTTCTAACTGACCATTGCGGTTTTCCTATTAACCTATCAAACGTCATCGGTTGCGCTCTTACCTTTAAGCTAAGTGCCCATTTAATCGAGGACCCTTCCATCCTCAATAATAAAGTAGATTCAATATAACTCTCCTCTAACTTTCTAATACAATTATACCATAAAACCATAGAAAAGTCAAGAGGTTAACTCGATACATACCATGATGAAACCAACCAACGTCTATGGCTGAACTGGGAGAAGGACTGGATTCCTCCAGCTCCTTCTTTCTTTCAC
>Ga0209203_1002577_pt1 | contig 11887 bp, 11 predicted proteins | sample AD_UKC109_MetaG_FD_184423 | JGI IMG/M metagenome (GOLD analysis project Ga0209203, IMG submission 184423) | Active sludge microbial communities of municipal wastewater-treating anaerobic digesters from Hong Kong - AD_UKC109_MetaG (SPAdes)... | ecosystem: Engineered > Bioreactor > Anaerobic >...
AACCTATGAATATGATGATGCTGCTGCCAGTACAGAGTATAACTCCACAAATGCAAAAAAATATGCCAAGGTAACAAAGACCATCCACGGGGATTCAGTTTCAGAGGATATAGTTACTGTTGTATATACCGACATACAGGGAAATACAGTTAAAGACGGTTATGTCTACAACAGCGTTGAGTACCTGAACCAGTATAAATATGACTATGTGACCGCCGGGTTAAAATTGACCAGTGAGCGCCGACTGATGTTTGATCAGTTCGAGCCGGAATAAAATTGACCACCCCCCAACACAGCGTTTACCATTTGAGTAACTAACAATCAATTGGAGGCGCGCATATGAAAGGAAGTGGCACAATAATTATGGTCAGAAATTTACACGAAATGCAAGGGCTAAGCATCTCAGCAATTGCAAGAAAAGAAGGTATAAGCCGGAATACGGTAAAGAAATACCTGAAAGAGGATGTTAACCCCGACAGACGGATTGGAACCAAACGTTCATCAAAACTTGACCCCTACAAGGACATGGTCAAGGAACTTATGGAAAAAGGCATCTACAACTCAGTTGTTGTTTTTGAACGCATTGCTGAGAAGGGATATATGGGTAAAATCAGTATCCTGAAAGAGTACATGCAGCCATTAAGACCACCTATGGTAAAAGAAGGTCCTGCTGTAAGGCGTTATGAAACAAAACCCGGAAGCCAGGTTCAGATGGACTGGGGTATCTGCAAGTATACGGATTCCAAAGGACGGGTTAGAAAAGTGGCATGCTTTGTCATGGTGTTGGGATACAGCAGGGTGAGATACATAGAATTCACCCGACGTTGTGATGTCCCGAGTCTTCTTAGATGCATAGTGAATGCATTCGAATATTTCGGTGGTGTTCCGGCACAACTTTTGACAGATCACATGAAAACTGTTGTTCTGCATGTGGAGAACAAGAAAGCCATATGGAATGAAGCTTTTGAAACCTTTGCAGCAGACCTCGGTTTTGTTCCAAGGCTGTGCAGGGTAAGACGGCCCAAAACAAAAGGGAAGGTGGAGCGTCTGGTCAGTTATGTGAAAGATAATTTCATGCCGGGGCGTGAATTTACCGATATACTCGATTTGAACAATCAGGCTATGAGATGGCTTAAAAATGTTAATGGAAGAGTTCACGGCACAACAGGTGAGATACCTATGCACTTGTTAATTGAAGAGAAGTTGAAACCATTGCCTGCGGACGGGCGTCATCTGGCATACACATGGGAAAATCGCAAGGTGTCCACGGATGGGTTTGTCAGTTTTGACGGTGTCAAGTATGGTGTCAACTGGCGATACAGCGGAGAAAGACTCAAGGTCAAGGCAACAAATGGTCATGTCTGCATCCTTGATGCCGAAGATTCTGTAATACAGGAACATCCTGTTCAGGTAAATGGCAAAAAGTATGTTTATGCGAAAAATCAATATGATGGACTGACTATTGCAGAAGGCAAACCCAAAACACCACGATACGGCAGACAGACAGAAGGCAACAAAGTTTATGTACGTGACTTGAATGAGTACATGCAGGCAACAGGAGGATATTGATATGGTAGAAACAGAACATGCAATTGATCTTCTGGAACAGCTGGGATTGCCTTCGTCTGCAGTATCTCTGGAAAGCTGTCTGAATGATGCTTCAAGACAGGATAGTACCTACCTTGGATTTCTGACTTCTCTTTTGGAATCAGAACAGCAGGTTCGCCAGCAGCGCAGTCTTGAAACAAGACTGAAGCTGTCAAGGTTGCCTCAGAAAAAACGTATCGACGGTTTCGACTTTGACTTCCAGCCCAGTATCGATGAACGCCAGATACGCGAGTTTTCAACATTGGCATTTGCATCCCGTGGTGAGAACCTGATATTCCTGGGTCCCCCGGGAGTAGGAAAAAGTCACCTGGGAATTGGTATATGCATGGAAGCAATCCACAAGGGGATGACCGTCTATTTCACAAGCATGGATCGTCTGATGGCTGATTTAAGCAAAGCAGACCGGGAAGGAAGACTGGAACGCAGATGGAAGGTCTACAGACGTCCTGACATCCTGATGGTTGATGAAATCGGCTACAGCCGACTTAGGCCCGAAGCAGGCAATCTATTCTTCCAGCTGGTATGCATGCGTTATGAACAAGGTAGTATGATATTAACGAGCAATAAAGGGTTTGGAGACTGGGGAGATTTGCTGGGAGACACGGCACTGGCAACGGCAGTTCTTGACAGGCTTTTACATCATGTTCATGTTGTAAATATACGTGGCGACAGCTATCGGATGAAAGAAAGGAAGAAGGCAGGAGGTCTTTTTACACCGGCACCACCTCTGGAAAGCGGAAATGCCGTACAGACTGGTCAAAAATAAATCGGCTGGGGTGGTCAAAGATAAACCGGCTTGCAGTGGTCAAAATAAGTTCGGCGTTGACAACTATGCAGGAAACCTTGTTGAGTCAATTTCTGCCAGGCACTCAGCTGAAGCATGGACTGAAGACTATACTGAGAAATTTGAGTATGATTATGCCAACAGGGTAACCAAGGCATATAATATTTTCGGTGACTATGCTTCAACTGAGTATGATGAGCTTGGAAGAAAGATATCAGTGACCGACATAGCCGGAAACAAGGCTACGGTACCATACTCAACACTCTTCGAGTATGATGTCCTGGGAAGACTTGTTAAACAGCAGGTACCCTTTGAGGATATCTCAGGTACAATATACTATTCAGAATCAAAGACTTACTATGACCTCAATGGCAATGTGGTAAAAAGCCTGGTGGCAAACAATGAAGCAGGTGACACAACCACATACAAACAAAGTGAATATGCCTATGACTCCAGAAACCGTCTTGTAACAGTAAGTTCATTTGAAAACACAACGGATTCAATATATACCCAATACTGGTATGACAATGCTGGAAACAAGCTCAGAATGTATACCGGTCTCAGTGATCCAATAACCATCACAGCCCTTGATACAATAACCAATGGAACAGACACAGTATACTCCACAACAAAATATGAGTATGACAGATTCGGTAATCTGACCAAATGGACAGACCCCCTTGGCCAGTATGAGGAATACACATACGATTACAATGGGAATCTCACTGAGAAAACTGACAGAAATGGGAATTTAGCAGAGTATCAGTATGATGGCCTCAACAGGCTGCTGTCCGAATATGTTTCCAATCCATATGATACCAATGCCTATGGTCTTAACATATATACATATGCCCTGACCGGTGCAAAGCAGTCAATGTATTCATCCGGACTCAGCTATACATATGAGTATGGGGAAAGAGGTCAGCTGCTCAATGAATATGTATCAGACGGAGTGGAAAAGGAATACTCATATGACACTGCAGGGAACAGTCTATCACTGACCCTTACAATCAAAGATATCATCAAAAGCGACCTGGACTACACATATGACAAACTGAACAGACTGTCAACTGTACAAGAAGGAGCTGCAACCAAGGCAACATACACCTACGATGACAATGGAAACAGAGCAAGCCTTGCATATCCGGAAAACAGTACCATCTACAGCTATAACCTGGCAAACAGCATTACATCACTTACAAACAAACAGGGGACCACGACAATAAGCAACTACACATATGAATACACCCTGGATGGCAACAGGATAAAGGAATCTGAAACAGTTGACCTTGAGTCCACCGAATACATATATGACAGACTGGGAAGACTTCTCACAGAAACGGAAAAAGACAATGACATTACCGTGGAGTCATACAGCTATACATATGATGACTACAGCAACAGAGCAACAAAATCCGTTCAGACAGGAGGAACCACCACATATACATATGATGTAAACAATAGGCTACTCAAGGAATCTACAATCAACGGGTCGGTGACCTTAGTAACCAATTATGGGTATGACAACAATGGAAACCAGATAACAACCTGGGATGAAGAGGAAGAAACAAATGGTACTGGAACGCCTTCTGCACATCTTGAGATCATTGGAGAGGATACCGAACCAAAGGCAACATACAATGTGTACAATGGTTTCAACCAGCTTGTTAAGACCAATACAGGAAACATACGGGCAGAGTATACATACAATGCAGACGGACTTAGAACAACCAAGACAGTCAATGGAGCGGAAACCAGACACATATGGTCAGGTGCAAATATAATATTTGAAATGTCATCAATAGATGAGGTACAATACATCCGAGGGATAAACCTCATATGCATGGATGATGGTACAACAGAGAGCTTCTATATGTTCAATGCACATGGAGATGTAGTGCATCTGACAAGTAGCAGCACCGGAGCAATTACCAAGGATTATACATATGATGCATTCGGAATAGAGGAAAATCCGGATTCCGCAGACCAGAATCCCTTCAGGTACTGCGGGGAGTACTTTGACAAGAGCAGTAATACATACTATCTGAGGGCTAGATATTACAATCCGGCTATTGGTAGATTTATATCTGAGGATACTTATTGGGGTGATTCCGCGGATCCACTGAGTTTGAATCTGTACATTTATTGTGCGAATAATCCGATAGTTTTCTGGGATCCAAGTGGGCATAAAATCGAATTATCTGAAGAAGCAACTGTGAAACAGACAATCCAATATTATAGGGCTATCGAATATCTAAGGACGTCAGAGGAAGCTACAGCGCTAATTGATGCTCTGGAGAATTTACCAGATACAATTACAATTGTTATTAATGAAGATACTTGTGATGGATATAGCTTTGGAGATAAGAGAACCAACTGGACCTATGATGGAACCAACATATTAAACTGGAATCCATATTTAGGTCTAGTTCTGGGAAATAAATCTAGTGTACTTAGTCCAGCTTTAGCCCTTGCACATGAGATGGGACATGCATATCAAGACTTAATAGAGAATTTATTACCTCCGAACAATCAACCCATCACTGATATTGAACGTGCGCAACTTGAGCAGGATAATATGGAGAGGTTTGAGCTTCCAATTGCAAATCAACTTGGTGAATATACTCGTGCTGACTATAATGATCGGCATCCAGATATGTACAAAAGATACTTTACTACAAATAGTTCTACCGATTGGGGAAGTCTCACAGGGAAATATAATCATTGGTTCCTTTACTATTGGTTTCACCCAAGTGTAGTAAAAGTAAATGATAGGGAGTTCATTAATCAAAATATGTGGCAACCTAATTATGGACTTGTTACAAAACCATTGCTAGAGTAGAAATCCTTACTAATATTATTACGAAAGGGTTTGCCAAATTGGAGATAAATACAAAATGAAGAATAAAAAGCATATACTACTAATCATTTTTATATTTTTTATAATAGCAATAATGCTATATGTAATATCAGGATTGGGAAATATATCATTTACAATTACAAAAATTAACTTTTCCAGGCTAATGAACAAAGAGAGCATAGAGAATATAAACTTAACGATTTATTATAGACACACTAACTACTTAACTCTCACGCCATATGATATAGATGAATTGGTTTATGGCGGAAGTGATAATATAATCTCTATACCAGGAAGTGAACTAAAAAATTATCGAAATTCTTTACAAACATTAAGTAAGACAGAAGTAACTCCAATAGAACCACAAACCTATTTCGATGCTTTTGTTTATTATGTGTTTAAAAATAGAAACCATAAGGTTTTTGAAGTGGGTATGTGGGGTGCTGGGGGTTCGAGATATATGATTGTAAACGGTATTGAAGTTGAAGAGAATGAATATTTTTATGATTTTGTGAGACAATTCTTGCCAGAAGATGCAGCAAGACAATTAGATATTCATATTGGTAGAAGCGAGTGAAATCAAGATTAGGCTTATGGTTAAATTACTTTGGTTGAACTTTGATAACTAAATAATTTGCAAACCTTTATGGTAAAATGGAATGAATTTCCCGGATATCTGCCTTAAAACATGTACTCCGGGGAGTACTTTGACAAGAGCAGTAATACTTATTATTTGAGGGCTAGATACTATAATCCAGTGATTGGTAGGTTTATCTCTGAGGATACTCATTGGAATCCAGAAAATTCAATCTATGGCGATGAACCATTAGTTGTAAATGAAAGACAAGATCCATTAGGATTAAATGTTTATACATATCTACCTGATATGTTTGCAATACACCAAAGCACAAATCTATATGCTTATTGCGGAAATAATCCTCTAATGTTTGTAGATTATTCTGGTAAAGTCTTTATGTTTGTGACAGGTGCAATTGGTCTAGTTGTTGGAGGTATTATTGGGGGCGTTATAGCCGCAAGAAATGGAGAAAATATCTGGGTTGGAGCAGGCATTGGTGCAGCTGCTGGAGGTCTAGTGGGATTGACCTGTGGTGCAGCTGCTGGTGTGGTTTTAGCTGGTAGTGCAACTGCTACTACAGCCGCTGTGGTTTCTGGTGCAACATCAATTGGATATACCATTGCTGGAGGTTCTCTATATGCTGGCGGGCAAATGATAGTGAACAACATTAAAAAAGCTTCAAGTAACATAACGGTATTAGGTAGATATACTGATGGTTATTTGGATTTAGCTGATGATATTAATGCAAGGGTATTTAATGTTTCTGAAGGTACCTGGAATAGTATGACAACTGCTGAACAATGGGCTATGAATGAAAGATTTTTAAATGAATCAATTGAAATGGGGCATGATTTCATTCTTGCTACAAATGCATATAATACAGGGGCTAATTCATTTTTTGAAGCAGAAATAAACTATTTACTCAATAATGGTTATAAAATAGTAGACGAAGGCTGGAGGTTAATTAAGGATGTTGCTAAAACGATTATTCAATAAAGATAAATATGATAGAGAAGAGCAGTTAAATGAGCAAGTTAACGAAAAGATTGAAAAGTATAATTATACGGTTGAACATATAAAGATTGATACAAGAAGCTTTGGTAATGTCATAATAATTTTAAGTCGAGAAAACTTGATGTTAAGATTGGTAAAAGATAGAGGTGTAATAAGCGTAGATATTGGTTACAAATCTATTAGAGATGAGTGGTTAGATGTACTTGTGATATTAAGGTTATCGAATATTAATGATTATATTTTACCTGAAAAAGAACCAGAAATCTTAGAATATGTAATAAATTTGCTTGAAAAGTACCCGGATGTTTTTAATGATCTTAAATATATTGGTCCATTTTATAATATGAAAAGGCGTATAGCACAATATAATAGGAATAAGTCAACCTGGTGGAATAACTAGCATTATGGCCATAATAGTCACATAAACCAATTCTTATGCCTACTGTACTAAAGTGCAAAGATATCGAATGAACCTTGAAATCAAAATAGTAATTGTAAATTTACGCTAAATTATAAATGAATCTCGGATTTCAGCTTTAAGACAACTACTCCGGGGAGTACTTGGTAGCAGAAATAGACAGAGAATAAATTAACGCATATATCTGATCTTTTAAAAATTTATCAATGTATCTCATTATGAACTAATAGAAATTAAGATAGCAATAATGAATTTGCGTTACCAAACGAAATGCAACGATAACATAAAAAGAGATTCATAATAAAACGTAAAATGTAACGCAATGGCTAGTGTTTCAATACTTGGATTTAAAAATTAATCCATGCTCTATCTGATTTTACTTCAATTCTTCATCATAGTTATAAGAACAGTTAATTGAAATACAATTTAGAAAAAGCAGCCATATTGCAGTATGGGCTGTCATAATGAAATAAGGGTGATATAATTGCTGGGTTATTTCATTATGAAGGTGATAATTTAAGAATCTCGTGATTTTAGTCATGAGAGATTCAATCACAATGTATCAGCGCTAATTGCTATATATACACCATAGACTGCAGGAATTCGCTTTTCCGAACCGATTGATACCAATGTCATCTTTTTTAAGAAGTGGTAAAATGGTTATATCCATTTTGGGGAGGGATTTATCATGAAACTTTTTGGCCCGCCGCTCAAGGATGTGTATGCTGATCTGGCTGCGAAGACAGGAGCATTGTTTATTCCCGGCTCATTTGTAAAATCTCCTGCAGTTGCATTGGAGCATGGTAACATCAGGATCCTGCTGGATACATATACGGTGAGTACAGGGAAAAGCAGCGTAACATATACCAGAATGAGGGCTGCCTTTAAAAGAATACAGGACATTCAGTTGAGATTAACCAGAAGAAATATATTTTCAGGTATCGGAAGTTTCTTCGGGATGCCCGTCATTGGTTCATATGATTATGACTTTGATGACAAGTATGTACTTAAGGGAAATGATGAGGGTGCAGTAAGGGAAATATTCCAAAGCACTGAGCTGAAGGAGGCTGTAATTCTTCAGAAGAACCTTATTCTCAAGGTTTATCCATATAAGGAAAAGAAAAGCCATTTTTCAAGTGAGATATATTTTCAGGTTACTGGAGTCATCAAGGATATTGATAAACTAAGAAACTTATTCAGCATGTTCACGATTCTGCTGGATGAAGTGGTAAGGCTTGGTATTGCATCTGATGAAAAATCAGATGTCGTATTGTGAGGTGTCGCATGATTGAAACTAAAGGGAAAAAATATTTCACAGTCATAAGCATGGCTCTTGCTGTTATTTTTGCATTCATTGCCTTTCCCTCTGAAGCTTTTGCTGATGCTGGACCAAAACCAAGTATAACAATCAAGGCGACGAATATGCCTGATGGTATTTGCTACATGGATCTTCTGGTTGAGGTGGACAGGCCGGGCGAAACCGATCCGGATTATCTTTCCGATGAGTATGACAGTGAGATGATTGCTATATTATCAGGATATTATGTTGATGGCTGGGGCCCGTCTGTCGTGAACAGGGAAAATATTATCTTCAGCGATATCAAATGCAAGGTCACTGATGGTGAATGCACAAAGTCATTCGGCTACATGCCTCCTGACAGATTCAAGATAATAGTAATAACCGAGGATGGGAAGATCAATACCTCAAATATAATACAGAAAAAAGCCTTTGAAAGCACAATTGACTTTGATTACATGACTGGGGTGGCAAAGGAAAGACCGATGCTGCCTGGCTTCATAATTAAATTTGCTATTACACTTCTTCTTACACTGTTGATTGAGGGTCTGCTTCTTCTGGCATTCAAATTCGGTTTTTCAAAATACTGGGGATGGGTCCTGGGTGTCAATGTTGTAACCCAGGTATTCCTGTATGCTGCAATAATGTTCGGGACAATGGCAGGTGGAATATTCCTTGCGATATTACTGTATATTTTTGCAGAATTTATTATTTTCATAGGCGAAACAATATTATATGCGTTTATACTTAAGTCAAGGTCAATTGGGTACAGGCTTGGATACTCATTTGCGGCAAATGCCCTTAGTTTCATCACAGGTATTGTGTTGTTTGGCCTGTTGAGTTAACTTGTGTTTTGAAAGGAACTGTTTATGATGGAAAATTTGACTAGGAAGCAAAAGTTCAGGCCCATGAGGGAAGGCAGCTGGGACAGGTCAGGAGGAAACAATGACTGGAGGCCCATTAAATCAGGGGAAACCCTTGTCATGGCGGAGATGGATGGCCCCGGTAAGATTGTACACTGGTGGTGTACCGTCGGTGGTGAGGGTGTTGAAATGTACAACAGGATGCTGGTCCTTCGTTTTTATTGGGATGATGAGAAGGAGCCCAGTGTAGAAGCACCACTTGGGGATTTCTTCGGATCCGGCCATGGAATGGAGGTGGACTGTCTTTCGCTTCCGATTACTGCGGTACACAATGGAACAGGGAGAAACTGCTGGTTTGAAATGCCTTTCAGGAAAAAGGCACGTATGACCATTACAAATGAAGCTGACAAGGATATTAGGGCATTCTACTGGAATGTTGACTGGCAGAAACATGATGAAATACCTGATGATGCAATGTATTTCCATGCGCAGTACAGACAGGAATATCCGACTGTAAGGGGGCGTGACTACAGTATACTGGAAGCTCAGGGAGAAGGACATCTTACCGGAGTGGTGCTGAGTGTTGAGAAGGCCCTGGTTCCGGGATGGTTCGGTGAAGGTGATGAAAAGATTTACATTGACGGTGAGGAACACCCATCCATATGGGGTACCGGAACCGAAGATTATTTCCTGACGGCATGGTGTCCTGAGGTACATCATTCTGCTTATGCCGGATGTTCCATATGGCAGCATTGCAAACATCCGGGGGATAAAATGACCTGTTACAGGTTCCATGTCAAGGATCCGGTGCCTTTTGAAAAATCAATAAAGGTTGATATAGAACATGCCTGGACTGTGGAGAACAAGGAGTTTGAGGATTACTATTCTTCTGTTGCATACTGGTATCAGTCAGAACCGCACAAACCATTTGACAGATTCCCTTCAGCGGAGGAAAGACGTGCCCGGTGGCCTGAGAATCTAACTTATGATGAACACTGGAAAAAGGGAAGTCCTGAGGGAGGTTACTGATACCTGACCGGTTGGCACTCCGTTGCATTCATATGTATAATGGGGACATGCTGGATAAAACTTTGGAATATGTTCAAATACTTATGATAAGAAGAAGGGGGAAGCCTGTCAGGTATTTTCCGGTTCCTGAAGGCTTCTCCATTTCAATGTATAAAAAAGGTGATGAAGTTTCATGGGCTGAAATTGAAGCTTCGGTGGGAGAATTTGAATCCGTCGGCAAGGCACATGAATATTTCTGCGGGAAATACCTTCCATATGAAAGGGAACTCGAGCGAAGGTGCATATTCATAGAGGACGGCCTGGGTAAAAAAGTTGCTACATTCACTGCCTGGTGGGAATATGCAGGCAAACGAAGAAAACCCTGGGTTTCATGGGTCTCAGTACGTCCGGAATACCAGGGAATTGGTCTTGGAAAGGCCATTGTTTCGGCGGGCATAAAATTGTTCATCGAAATTGAAGGAGATGCTGATATTTACCTTAAGACCCAGACATGGAGCTATAAGGCTGTCAATATATATAGAGAACAGGGCTTCAGGATGAAGGGTAAAAAGCACGAAGAGTTTTTTGGAAGACTTGATGTCAAAAAAGCAAGGAAAGTAATGAAAGGATATATAAGGTAACATGAAAAGTATAAAACCGGGACGCGGTCCATCAGGAATGTCTGCAGTCGCATCGATAGGAATCGTATTGTTCGGATTGTTCTGGACGGGCATGGCAGTTACAATCACCAGAGGAATGGGAGGGATGGGCGTTATATTCCCGCTGTTCGGAGTTATCTTTGTCGTCATGGGAATCGGGCAGGCAATATACCATTTCAAGAATGCTACCGGAAAGGAACGGTTTTCTGTAATGGACATAGTTGACAAGGAAGAAGAGGGCGACCCTGCCGACAGGTGGATAACAAATGAGATTGCTTCAAAGGGAACAAGTGATGAGATAATAACTGACGATAGAAAATTCAACTATTGTCCCTATTGTGGATATAAGCTGGAATCGGCTTATGAATATTGTCCCAAATGCGGAAAGTCCGTGGATGCCTGAGGTTTTTATGTTCAGAAAGATGCGAAGATCAAAGAAGGAAGTATTCGGACCGGAAATCGCAGAAATACTCAATGACGGGGAATATGGAGTAATGTCTGTCCGGGGAGACAACGGTTATCCCTATGGGGTTCCTGTGAATTATGTATATATGGATGAAGCCATATACTTCCATTGTGCCGGAGAAGGCCATAAGATTGATGCCATTGAAGGGAATCCAAAGGTTTCGTTCTGTGTAGTCTCGAAAACAGAGATAGTACAGGAGAAATTTACATCAAGGTATAAGAGTGTCATTGCATTTGGCAGTGCAGGCATTGTTACGGGTGAGGAGAAAACAAGGGCACTGATGAAATTGATTGAAAAGTACTCTCCTGATTTCATTGATGAGGGAAGGAAGTA
>Ga0209203_1002581_pt1 | contig 11863 bp, 15 predicted proteins | sample AD_UKC109_MetaG_FD_184423 | JGI IMG/M metagenome (GOLD analysis project Ga0209203, IMG submission 184423) | Active sludge microbial communities of municipal wastewater-treating anaerobic digesters from Hong Kong - AD_UKC109_MetaG (SPAdes)... | ecosystem: Engineered > Bioreactor > Anaerobic >...
CGAGAAATCCTGGGTCAACGGCTCCAGGACGAAGAGGCTCCCAAACAACCTCAACCTCGGATTCTCCTACATCGAGGGGGAGGCTCTCCTGCTGAGGCTCGACGCCGAGGGGATCGCCGTCTCCACGGGCTCCGCCTGCTCCTCGAAGAAGACGGTGGCAAGCCACGTCCTCACCGCCATCGGCCTCAAGCCCGAGGAGGCCCACGGGTCGCTCCGGATAACTCTCGGGAGGGAAAACACCGACGAGGAGGTCGATTTCGTCGCCATGACCATCGTCGATGTGGCGGAAAAACTCCTGGCGATGTCGCCCTTTAGAAAAGCTTGAGGGCTGAGGAAATTCCCATCCCTCAGTCCTCCTCCTGGCCGGACCGCACGAGGACCGCGGGTCCCCGATTGATCTCCATCATCTCCTCCGGGGAGAGGACGGCCCTCCCGGTGGCGATGAGTTTTCCTTCCTCGTCGACGACGAGAACTTCCTCCCCGGCCCTGATCTCAGGATCGACGCCGACGACGTGCTTTGCGAAGGCCGTCCCGCCCTTTGCGACGTAAGGCGCCACGTCGCTTAAGATCACGACCCTCCGCCGGGGGGCTGGAAGGTGGTCATAAAGAAGCTTTGCGCCGAGGCTGCTCAAAGTCAGAAGGCCGTCTCGAGCCCGCACCGTCGCTATCCTCTCATCCTTCCGATAAAGGTGCCTCAGCCTTCCGGTGTTCGAGAGCTGAAACGTGGTATCGTCACCGAAGAGGGCCCTTCCGCTCCCGCGGCCGAACTGAAAGTCGGCTATAATCCTCGCCCGTCTGAGCATCGACTTCGGTTTTTGTCTTATGGGCTAAAAAGGCTGTCGTGATGGGGAGCAGGGCCATCGGCCCAGCCGCTGTCTGCCGCCGCTCGCTGCTCGGCACCAAACCTTCGCCCTTCCAGGGCCTCCCACCACCATAACCTATTTTGCCCCCAAGGCAATCCTCTCCAGAAGATCATATACCGGTGATTTAATTGAACTTCCTGGATGATGTTGATCCCGAGATCGCCTCGGCCATAAATGACGAGCTGGAGCGACAGAGAAACTGCCTGGAGCTGATCGCCGCCGAGAACTTCACCAGCCCCGCGGTGATGGAGGCCTACAACAACGTGATGACAAACAAGTACGCGGAGGGCTATCCTGGCAAACGGTACTACGGCGGCTGCACCTTCGTCGACGTCGCCGAAAACCTGGCAAGAGATCGCTGTAAGGCCCTCTTCGGGGCGGAGCACGTCAACGTCCAGCCCCACAGCGGCTCCCAGGCGAACATGTCGGTCTACCTCGCCCTCATCAAGCCCGGCGACACCGTCATGGGGATGGCCCTCGACCACGGCGGCCACCTCTCCCACGGAAGCCCCGTCAACTTCTCGGGCAAGATCTACAACGTCGTCCACTACGGCGTGAGCAAAGAGACCGAGATGCTCGACTACGGCGAGATGCTGGAGATCGCAAAGAAGTGCTCCCCCAAGATGATCGTCACCGGCGCCTCCGCCTACCCCCGTACCATCGACTTCAAGGCCCTCCGGGAGGTGGCCGACGAGGTGGGAGCCTACCTCATGGCCGACATCGCCCACATCGCAGGCCTCGTCGCCGCGGGCGTCCACCCGTCTCCGATACCCTACGCCGACGTCGTCACCACCACCACCCACAAGACCCTCCGGGGCCCCAGGGGCGGCGTCGTCATGTGCAAGAAGGAGCACGCCTCTGCCATCGACAGGGCGGTATTCCCCGGCGTCCAGGGCGGCCCATTGATGCACGTCATCGCTGCCAAGGCCGTCGCCTTCAAGGAGGCCCTGACCCCCGAGTTCAAGCGCTACCAGCAGCAGGTAGTCAAGAACGCCGCCGTCATCGCCAAAACTCTCCTCGACCAGAATTTCGAGCTCGTAAGTGGCGGGACGGACAACCACCTGATGCTCGTCAAGCTCCTGAAGATGCCCTACTCCGGAAAGGACGCCGAGGCGGCCCTCGAGCGGGCGAGAATCACCCTGAACAAGAACACCATCCCCTTCGAGCCGACCTCCCCCTTCGTCACCAGCGGGATCAGGATAGGGACCCCGGCCGTCACCACCAGGGGCATGAAGGAGGAGGAGATGGTCCAGATCGCGAACATGATCGCGTCCGTCCTTCGGAACATCGACGATGAGAACGTCATCGCCAGGGTAAGAGACGAGGTGGCAGAGCTTTGTCTGAGGTTCCCCCTTTATCCGGAACTGGGATGATCATAGACGGTAAGGCCCTCGCCTCGGAGATGGAGGCCGAGACGAGAGGGAGGGTCGAGAAGCTCGTCGCTTTGGGCAAACGGCCCGGCCTTGCGACGATCATCGTCGGCGAGAACCCCGCCTCTGCGATGTACGTTCGGATCAAGCACTCGGCCTGCGATCGGGTCGGGATCAGGTCTGAGAACGTGAACCTCCCGGAGGGCGCAGGGATCGAGGAGATCGTCGAGACGATCAAGGGCCTGAACGAGAGGGGGGACGTAAACGGAATCCTCCTCCAGCTTCCCCTCCCCGGCAACCGAGACCCGGCTCTGGCGATGGCGGCGATCGATCCCAGAAAGGACGTGGACGGATTTCACCCGGTGAACATGGGCTCTCTTCTCGCCGGGGCCGAGAGGCTCGTTCCCTGCACGCCCAGGGGCATAATCTGGGCCCTCGAGCGGCTCGGCGTCGATCTGAAGGGAAAGGAGGCTGTGATAGTTGGCCACAGCAACGTCGTCGGAAAGCCTTTGGCAGCGATGATGCTCAACAGGAACGCCACGGTCACCGTCTGCCACGTCTTCACGAAGGACCTTGCAGCCCACACCCGCAAAGCCGAGATACTGGTGGTGGCGGCAGGAGTTCCCGGCCTCATCAAGAGGGAGATGGTGAGGCCCGGAGCCTACGTCTTCGACGTCGGGATAAACAGGGTCGAGGGCAAGACCGTCGGCGACGTCGAGTTCGACGAGGTTCTGGAGGTGGCGGCCGCCGTGACCCCCGTCCCCGGAGGGGTCGGGCCCCTCACCGTCTCGATGCTGATGAGCCAGACGGTCGCCGCCGCCGAGATGCAAGAGCAGATGAACGATAGATGAAATCCGGATGAAAGGGTCCGATGGATGGTGAGCTTGACTTGTCTCTGGTGGTGGCCTTCGCTGGAAAAAAGAGGGCGATGATAGGGGGGGATCGGCGAAGCATCGCATTCTTCGGCGGAGCCGAGGCCCTGGAGGAGGAGCTTTACAGCGGCAAGATCAGGACCGACGAGGAGCTTCTCAAAAGGGCCGAGGAGCTCGGATCTGTTATCCAGATAGCTGACGGCCGGGAGAAAGTCTGGAAGAGGAGCGACGGCGAGGTTCTGGTGGGGGAGGTGACGGAGATCTCCGTCGAGAGGCAGAGGCGAAGAAGGGTCTACCTAGTACCCGGCGGGTACATCCTCGTCGAGATCTTTGGGAACAGGGCAGATGTCTCGAAGCGGGGCGAGTCGACTCTCATCATCCTCGGAAACAAGTTCACAAGAGACCTCGCACGCCGGCGGCTGGGAGCGTCCGGAAAGCCACCAGAGCTATCGTCGATGAAGTCCCTGTTCGAGGAGGCGAGGAGGGCGACCGCCACGGTCAGCCCCGATTACACCCTTCTCAGCTCAGAGAAGGTTCATTCAAACCCCGAAGCAGTCCTCCTACGGGCGCTCCGGGAGGACTGCGAGGAGAGGGGATGGGATCTCTTCGGTCGTGCGTGATCCTTGCCGGAGGCGCCGGAAGGAGGATCGGCTCGGAGAAGGCGTTTCTAGAGTTTTTCGGATCGACGATGATCGAGCGGACCTTTGACTTGGTCGGCGAGGTCGTCGACGACGTGGTGGTGGTGTCGAGGGACGAGGACCAGGAGGCCAGGCTTCGGGATCTCGTCCCCGAGGCGAGGCTCGTCTCCGACTCCATCCGGGGCTTTGGGCCCGTGGCGGGGCTCGCCGCCGGGATGGCCGCGGCGAGGGGCGATTACACTCTCGCGGTGGGCTGCGACCTTCCCTTTCTCAACACCGAGGTGCTGGATATCCTCTTCGATCTCGCCGAGGGATACGAAGCCGCCATACCGGCTCGGGAAGGCGGCTTCATCGAGCCGCTCCATGCCGTCTACAGGTCCGATTCTATGGCCCGGGCCTGCGAGACCGCCCTGGCGATGGATATACGAAAAATCCGGGCTCCCCTGGAGGGGCTGCGGGCCAAATACGTCTCCGTTGAGCTTCTCCGGCCCGTCGACCCCGAGCTTCTGAGCCTCTTCAACCTCAACACCGAAGAGGACCTATCCGAGGCGAGGCGGATCGAGGGCCGCCTCAGAAGTAGTGGCGAAGGACCAGGTAGACGATGTAGACCACCAGAGCGAAGATCAAAATCCCTGCGAGAAAGCCTATGATGTCCAGGAGGATCACGGCCGCTATCAGGGCGACGACCAGGAGGATGATGTTCTTCAAGAAGGACCGGCTCCCTCCGGCCCTAACCGGAATCTGACGAGTCATATGATCAGAATATATCCTTTTAGATAATAACGGTTTCTCTATCTTTCTATCCGTTCTATTTTCGCTTCCCTTCGTCTCAGGTGTAGCTCTGAAGGAGCCGGTATACGAAGTAGACGACGACGGCGAAGAGGGCTAGCCTGAAGATGACCCCTATGAAGTTCCAGAGGAGGGCGACGATCACCACCGCCAGGACCAGGAGTATGATGTTCTGCTCGCGGCTCCTGATCCTGCCGGATCTGCCCAGCATTCTGCATGACATGTTGGGGTCGTAGGCGGTGCCTTCTGATAACCCTTTCCATCGACCTGGACCCCGAGATCAGGATCGAGACTTTGAGACGACGTAGATCACGTAGACTATGACGAATATGAGCAGGAATTTGGAGAGGAACCAGTACGAGTCCCAGAAGACGAGGGAGAAGAGGACCGCGAGGAAGAGGTGGCCGGCGGTCTTCTCCTTCGACCTCTCGGGGTCCCTCCCGGCTGACGGCTTCTCCTCAGGCTCTGGCTCGCGCTTTCCCTTCTGCTTCACAATAAGCCCTGATCTCAGGTCCCTAATAACCCTTCCCCCGAAAAAATCCCCACCATCGCCTCGCCGCCGCGTAGAAAGAGCCCCCTTCCCGAAAGGAACCAAAAGCGTTATACATCCCCTCTCCTCTGGGGTGGTGGTGATATCTTTTGGACAGGCTTGAGCTTGTGATCAGGAATGCAGAGGAGATCGTCACGCTGGACGAGCTCAAGGCGTTGATGGAGGCGAAGGAGCAGCCGAGGGCCTACGTCGGGTACGAGCCGAGCGGCAAGGTCCACATGGGCCACATGCTCACCGCAAACAAGCTGATCGACCTTCAGGCTGCCGGGTTTCAGGTCGTCGTACTCCTGGCAGACCTTCACGCCTACCTGAACGAGAAGGGGACCCTCGAAGAGGTGAGGGCGACGGCCGACTACAATCGGGACTGCTTCATAGCCCTCGGCCTCGACCCGGAGAAGACGGAGTTCGTCTACGGGACCGACTACCAGCTCGAGCCTGAGTACGTGAAGAACGTCCTGAAGATGGCGAGGAACACGACCCTCAACCGGGCCCGCCGGTCGATGGACGAGGTCGGAAGGAACATGGACAACCCCCACGTCTCCCAAATGATCTACCCTCTGATGCAGGCCGTGGACATCGCGGCCCTGAAGGTGGACCTGGCCGTCGGCGGGATCGACCAGAGGAAGATCCACATGCTGGCGAGGGAAGAGATGCCGAAGCTGGGGCTCCAGCCGCCGGTATGCCTCCACACGCCGATCATCTCCGGCCTCAATGGCGGGAAGATGTCCTCCTCGAAGGGGAACTACATCTCCGTCGACGATTCCGCCGAGGACCTGGACAAGAAGATCATGTCCGCCTACTGCCCGGCAAAGGACATCGAGGGCAACCCGGTCACCGAGCTCTTCAAGTATCACATCCTCCCCCGCCTCGGGAGCGTCACCATAAGGCGGCCCGAGAAGTTCGGGGGCGACGTCACCTACGAGAAGTACGATGGCCTGGAGGCGGACTATCTGGCCGGGAAGATGCACCCCCTCGACCTCAAGAAGAGCGCCGTCGAGCATCTGAACGCGATCCTGGAGCCGGTGAGGGAGAAGATGGGGTGAAATTTGGGGCCGTTTTTTTAATACGCCCCATAAAGCTTGGTGGTGCTCTTTGATTTGGTTGATATTTCGCGTGGAGTTTTTATAGACGCTGCACAATAGCGCTTTTGATTGCAGATATATCAAAAGGGGTATCCCACAAATCAGAATCGGTCTCCAACTCTTTTGATATATCAACCAATTCTAGACGCACTACCTAAAGCTTCATTTTGTGAAAATACCCTCTACAGGTCTTGAAATATCCTTATGATAAGATCTCTTGTGAAACATCTAAGTTATTGGATATTATATAATATATTGTATCCAATAGTAGGAATAGTTTGATGGAGTTCTCTTCCGTAAGTAGAGATTCGTCATATCTCCCATGTTCGAGAACATGACGGCTAGGAATGGCCGTTTCGATCGGTTCTACCCATTTAAAATCTTTTAGAATATATCCAAGAATAATGTCGATCACAGATTCACCAATTCGCCTATCTGTGAGCGTAGTTGGTACCTTTTCATAGATCCCTAAATCTCGGAACTTTTTGACTCTTGATTCTGTTCTCCAGGGTGGAGTCTCGCCATCTGGAAGTGCTTCGCAAATCCAATCAGTAATAATCCCCTCAATTTGTGGTATAAGAGCATATATACTTAATCTATATTTTCCCATTCTATGAGCATCCAAAGCATCTGTTAGGAGCGTTTTTCGTGAATTGAATTGAGGTACAATCCACCACTTTGAAGAAAGACGTCCTATGTACTGAGATGTACAATAATCAATTAAAGTGTCTCGCGCACCTTGGATCTCGTTCTCTTCTAATTGCCTTATAATTTTAATCATAGGATATGGGAGTAGCGCTGGAACTGCCCATAAACCAATATTTAGAAGCGATTCTCGGAAGCCATCATGAATACGGATCGTTTTCTCTATTAGAATAGCTTGCAAAGATTCAGCGATGGCTGTACTTATAGAAAGAGAACTTTTATCTTTCTCTTCTTTGGATATTATTTCATTCGGCATATTTGGTGTAAAATCGAATATTATTTGGTATCCAAATCCATTATAAAAAATATATATAAAAGCAATCCTTTCTCCATTAAGTTCAGGAAGAGTTACAGCCCATATTTTCTTAATTTCATGAAGATATATATCTTGATCTTTTTTAAGTGTAATGCCTGGTACTAATTCCATATGACCTATCCATTTTATCTCACCATTAAATTCAACGATAGGCGTCTCACCCTTCGGTAGTTTTATTAAACATTGACGAATTTTAAAGCCTTCGGGCAATGAAGAATCTTGTTTGCGACGAGAGATCTCTGGCTCGATCCAGAGAGCATATGCTTGATTAAATATAGTTCGCCCTACCTTCTCGCTAAGCATAGTTCTATACCTTTCTTTAATACATTATTAGGATATTGGAGAAAAATCCTAACATATCGCACTCACACCACGCCCCGATAGAACGCGAGCCTCCTGTCATAGGGCCCGAAGATCGCGAGAATCCTCTCCTCAACCTCGCCGGACAGCGGCTCCGGGTCCCATCACATTCGAGCGAGGAGCCGACCCTCCCCAGCGATCCAGAGCCGACGATGGCGATGGCGGTCTCCTGGGAATCTGCGCGCCCGAGCGGAGATCGGAGCAGATCCCGGCCCCGGGATCGAGGCGGCGGGGAACGCCCCGGGACCCTCGTCCCGACGACGGCGGGATCGTGGTGCCCATAAGTCCAATTTGGCCTCAAAATATCATGGGTCAAAGTCTGGTTTCTCCGGCATCAGTTGCACCGATCAAGGCTTCCACAGCTTGACCCAATCGACCCTCTCAAAGTCCCGATCGTTGGACGCAAGAGTTTTCGCCCCTTCCTTCTGCATCGTGGTCAGATGGACGGCATCATTGGAGAGAAGGCCGTAATTTCTGGAATGCTCCAGGGACAGCCTCATCACTTCGACTCCCACCCCAGCTATCTTGAGATTCTCGATCTGCTCGATGCTCTCGATGGCTGACCACGCCGCTTCAAGATCCCCTATCGCCCTCGGATTCTCCTTCAGGTATCTGACAGCACGTTTCGGGTCTATTTTGTACTTCTCAACGACCTCGGCGATCATGACCCTATGGAAGACTTCGTTGCATACAAAGACCGACGAAACTGCGGAATATCTGCCGCGGTTAACTTCTTTCAGGAGGTTGCCGCACGAATCGGCATATCTCCAATGATCGAAGATTTTATAAAGAAATATATTTGCATCTATGAAAATGGTTGTGCCAGGTTCGATATCATCCGGCATCAGACCGGCTCCAGTTCCGGACTTTCAACCAGTTCATCTGTCCAGTCCTTGCGAGAGATCTTGACCAGGCCCCCCAGCCGATCTACAGCATCCCTCTTTATCTCTATATCCACGACCTCGCCCTCTCTGAGGTTGAGCTTTTCCAGAGGCTTCAAGACGTCGTTCTCGTAAATCGCCTTCACTCCCATCAGGGTCACCCTTCACAAATTGGATTTCTTATACTAAAAACCTGCTCATCTGTAGGTAAAGCGGCAGTCTACCCCGATCAATCCACTCAAATCCGGTAACGCCAAAAAAGGGCTTAATCAGCCCCAACCTCGGCGAGGTGCCTGGTATCTCTCGGATGTCGAACAGCCGACAACGACGGTGAGGGGGTGTCCCGAGATTAGGCGCGCCCTACGGAGGTCGGCACCGATCCCCGGCCCCCGGGTCGAGGCGACGGGACGCCCCGGGACCCTCGTCCCGACGACGGCGATCTCAATCCTCTTTATCCCAAGACCCTGAAAAGTATATTAAAGCAGCCGGACCTAAAGGAGATTGAAGATGACTAGAGCTAGTACCCCTCTCCTGATTTCACCAAGATGGAATAGCCCTTAAATCGGTATAAATTGGATTAAACATTGAAATAAGGTATTCAGTCAAAGATATTGAACGGAAGGCTTTTTTTCGATACTGGCTTTCGTATACTATGATTTCCCTTCAAATTTATCGAATTTTTAGCTATATTGAAGAAAATCTCGATCTTATATCTTATGAATTTGAAATATCCCCAATGATTCATCATTTTCTTGAAATTCTCCACAATTGAATACCATTCGCGTAATTTATAATTATCTCTAAAAATATCCGGCAGGGGGCCAGGTTGGATATTCTTCTCCGCAAATTCGTATTTTTTTCTTGGATATATCACAGGGATTAGTGAAAATTGATTATATAATAAGTGCCTTATAGCTCTTTTTGAAGATTTCGGGACTATACATTTTGGGTCGTGGGTGAGAGCCATTGAAAACCGCTAACGTGTAGCTAATCCGATGAGCTCAGATGAGTGCAGTGCACGAAGTTGGTTTTAGGGTCTTGTTTTCAATGGCCTGCACCCACCACCACATTTTGAATCCCTCCGGAAATAGGGTAAATATTTATAAGCTTGAGCACCCTTACTCGATCAAGATTGGTATGTCAAATTTACGCCCACATAAGAACGACGAAGTGAGGTTCATTATTTCACTTGACGTCCTTAGGTACTTGATGGAGATTAAGCTACATCAGATCTGGAATTCTAGATACTGGATGTGTCTGTGATGGTCAGGGAGCATGAGGCTCATCCGAGCGCGGGCAATTATGAAGGGGATATCAAAAATATTTCTAATAGATATTATACTTTAGTCGAGATATTGCAGATAAAGATCAATAAATTACTGTTAGCGATTTATGAGCGCTTAATCGGCCTTTTCATAATGCCTATGCTTTTATTAGAGGAGAGGAGTCCTAGTACTACAAGCATAAATGAAAGAGTTATTGAATATTCTTTTGCGTTGAAAGTTCTTTCTGAGCTATGTCCGCAGACGATTATCGATGTGGGCTCAGGCAGAACATCTTGGCCACATATGTTATCGGGCTGTGGCTTTTTAGTTAGTGCAATGGATAAAATAGACGGTTATTGGAATTTATCTTTCACAAATAGACACTATCATATAATAAAAGATGATATAACTAACCCCCAGATCGAGAAACGTTTTGATGCGGCAACTTGTATTAGCGTGCTTGAGCATATTCCAAATCATATGGCTGCTATCGAAGGGATGTTCAGCCTGCTGAAACCTGGGGGCTACTTGATCCTTACATTCCCATATAGTGAGAGGCGCTATATCGATAACGTATATAAACTTCCTGGCGCAGGATACGGTCAAGATGCAAGGTATACTTGCCAAGTATTCTCTCGCGATCAGATAGATGCGTGGCTAAAAAATTCTAAAGCGGAACTTATATGCCAGGAATACTATCGTGTATTCACCGGAGAATTTTGGACTTTTGGCGAGCGTGTATATCCACCATGTGAAGTAAAAAAGAATGAAAAGCATCATCTCACCTGCATTGTTCTAAGGAAGAATTTATGAGCAAGATTAGAGTCGATAGCTCGGTTAGCGCCCAAAACATCAAATATATAAATAGTTTCAATCTAGAAACCAAGTTCTACAACCAAATCGAATTTTGGGATAAATATAAAAATAATATGGATGAAACTGTTAGGGCAGAGGTAACCGTCAATTTAATACCTAAAGAAGTTACCTCTGTCTTGGATGTTGGCTGCGGGAATGGTACGGTAACAAATATGATCAATCGATCTTTTGTTGTAGGTTTGGACATTGTAAGAACACCTCTCACTGAGTTAAAAAACCATGCGATACAAGGTATTATAAATATGATGCCGATAAAACCGAAAAAAATCGATTTGATTCTTTTGACGGAAGTTCTAGAACACTTGGATGACGAAATGTACTCCGAAGCGATCAGCGAAATTAAGAGGCTAGAAAGCGAGTATATCCTGATAACTGTCCCATCAGATGAAGATCTTAAGCTAGATCTCTGTAAGTGCAGTGTTTGTGGTAATTTATTTAATATAAACCATCATTATCGTGTATTTGATAAAGACAACATTCAGAGAGAGTTTCCTGAATATAATGTTACGACAATCAAATATGAAACATATCGTATTTATCCAAATAGATTCTTAATAAAAATTAAACAAACTTTTGGTGTTTATGCCTATGCAAAAGATGCTGTATGTAATAAATGCGGAGCATCCTCCATCCGACCCAATAATTCACTCAGGTATATATTTGGGGGGTTAAACCGCCTGGATAGGCTTTTTAAGAGATGCCTCCGAAGGAAAAAACCTTATCATCTGATGATACTCCTGAAAAGGAAGACCGTAAAAGTTAGCGAATTTGGATAAGTCAGTAGGGTATTTAATAAGCAAAAAATCGATTGTGACGTTTTTTTGGATACAAATATCCTTCTGTATTTATTGGGCCTTCATTATGACGAATTTAGCGAACCAGCTAAAGAGTTGTTAGATAGATAACCGGCATTCCGCAGTAAGGCTATGCAAAACTGAGAATTTTTGGCGTATCTTGATGTGCACAAATTCAAATCCGATTCCTAATTTTCGATAATTATTATTATTATTAATAATTTCGATTAAATTTGTGAATACAATATTAACAATTTAATATTTTATAAAATTGGGGATTTCGAAAAACCTAAGTATGGTAATGTTTAAATAGTATTAATTACAATTAATAGACATGAATACTTTTGCAGCTTGGGCATTCCGAGAAGTTTACATTAAGCAGAAATCTGATAACCGGCTCTTGCAGATAGTTGATATCATAGACTGGAAGCCTATTCGCGATGTACTTGAGGAGATGTACAGAAACAAAAGCGAGAAGGGTGGGCGGCCAAACTGTGACGTT
>Ga0209203_1002586_pt1 | contig 11854 bp, 16 predicted proteins | sample AD_UKC109_MetaG_FD_184423 | JGI IMG/M metagenome (GOLD analysis project Ga0209203, IMG submission 184423) | Active sludge microbial communities of municipal wastewater-treating anaerobic digesters from Hong Kong - AD_UKC109_MetaG (SPAdes)... | ecosystem: Engineered > Bioreactor > Anaerobic >...
AGGGAATATAAGTACTATCGTATCTACACTTCAATCAAACAACAATTCGGAGTCACGTGGGATATGATTCCCATCGAACTCTTTGACTCGGCCTGCCGATATGTGCAAGAACGAATTGATGCAACCGCCCTGGGGCGAAATCGCAAGGCCCACAATCAACCGAACTACAGCATCTTTCAGGAATATTGCCAAAAATACATCGAGAAGCGGAAATGAACCAGCTCTACTTTGGCGACAACCTCACTGTCCTGCGGGAGAGCATCCCGACCGCGAGCGTGGATCTCGTCTATCTGGACCCGCCGTTCAACTCCAAGGCCACCTACAACGTGTTGTTCAAGGCCCCCAACGGCCATGAATCGGACGCCCAGATCACCGCTTTCGAGGACACTTGGCACTGGGGGCACCAGGCGGAGCAGGAATTCGACGAGCTGCTGCACCAGCCCAACACCCAAGCGGCGGAAATGATGCGGGCCTTCCGCCAGTTCCTGGGCGAAAACGACATGATGGCCTACCTGGTGATGATGGCCAACCGGCTCCTGGAATTGCACCGCGTCCTGAAGACCACAGGCAGCCTCTATCTGCATTGCGACCCCACGGCCAGCCACTATTTGAAGGTTGTATTGGATGCCATCTTTGGATCGGAAAATTATGTCAACGAAATCAGCTGGAAGCGAACCAGCGCGAAGAGCGATTACTCTCAAGGCGCGGTTCATTGGCCGCGGGTGCGCGACATCCTTTTCTACTTCCAAAAAAACTCGCGCTGCGGGGCCCCTTTCTTTCCGCAGTTCTTGCCGCATGACGAAGAATACATCCGGAGCAAGTACCCCTATCTCGATGCCTCCGGCCGGCGGTACGGTTTATGGGACATGACGGGACCCGGCGGGGCGGCCAAGGGCAACCCCCAGTACGAGGTTATGGGCGTCACCAAGTTCTGGCGTTATTCCAAGGAAAAGATGGAGGAGTTGATTCGGGAAAACCGGGTCGTGCAGCCTCGACCCGGAGCGGTCCCGAGACAGAAGCGCTACCTGGACGAGTCGGCCGGCGTTGCAATCGGGGATTCGTGGGACGACATCCCGCCGATCAATTCCCAAGCCCAGGAACGCCTCGGCTATCCCACGCAAAAGCCGCTGGCCCTGCTGGAGCGAATTATCCGGGCGTCCAGTCACGAGGGAGGCCTGGTGCTTGATCCCTTCTGCGGCACGGCCGTCCACGCGGCGCAGAAACTAAATCGGCAGTGGATCGGGATCGACATTACCCACCTGGCCGTGTCTCTGATCGAGAAGCGGATGAAGGATGCCTTCCCCGGCATCCAATTTGAGGTCCACGGCACCCCGAAGGACGCGGCCGGCGCCCGGGCGCTGGCCGGGCGGGACAAATACCAGTTCCAGTGGTGGGCCTGCTCCCTGGTCAACGCCCAGCCGTACCTGGGCCGGAAGAAGGGGGCCGATTCCGGGGTGGATGGGGTGCTCTATTTCCTCGACGGCCCAGACGCCGCCCGGACCGAGGAGCGCCCCGGTGAAATTGTGGCCGAGGGCCAGGCCCCCTATGCCGACACGCCGGTCACCTCCAAGAAAATCGTGGTGTCGGTCAAGGGCGGGGAGCATCTCCACGTCGCCATGATCCGCGACCTGGTGGGCGTTGTGGAGCGCGAAAAGGCGGAAATGGGCCTGTTTGTTTCCCTCGCCGAACCCACCCAGCCGATGCGGGCGGAAGCCGTCAAGGCAGGCTTCTACGTCTCCCCCTATTTTCCCGACCGGAAGTACCCCCGGATTCAGCTCCTCACCGTCCCCGGCTTGCTGGAGCAGCGGGAGCGGCCCCTCTATCCGGACTTTTCCGGCGGAGGAGTGATGTTTAAAAAGGCGGCTACGGAACACGGCCGGGCCAAGCAGCAGAAACTTTTTTAAAATGGTGGAGGTGATTCTATGGACATAACATCACTGGTGGGTTTAGTTCCACCGCTTTATGAACTATGCAAGGAGACAGCGAAGCTGGTTTCTAAAAAGAAAGATCCTGAAATCTCGAACGCTGTCGAAAAATGGCAACAGGCGCAGCTTGAATTTTTAAGTAGATTTACGGAATTTCAGGTTGACTACACCCAAATCCACGAAGAGCTCAGAAAACTAAAGAATTGGGAGGCCACAAAAGAAACACTGAAGTTCAGGGACAACATGTACTGGAAGGAGGGCGATGATTCCCCTTATTGTTCTGCCTGCGCAGATGGAAAGAATAAATTGATCCATCTGCACGAGTGGCGGAATAAGGGCGGCTATGAATGTCCAGATTGTAAGAGCAAAATTCAAACGAAAGATGAACCAATAATTTCGGCGCATGTTCAGAGGCGCGAACATTGGACTGATCGGTTTTTTAAGCCATAATGGCGAACCGCTACAACGGGCTCCGTCCGGTCGCTATCGCTCCATCTCCACTCGGCCCGGCTCAACGGCACAGCTTCTTCCTCCATGGCACCTGAAACCGTTTGCTCTAGGCCGTCTCCCAGATGGTCTCCCTTGCGGCTTGCCTATTCGGGACTGGCTTCCCGCCCTTTCTTGGGTGCGCCACGGGCGTGGGGCCGTCTACAAGCAGAGCACCTGCCGCAAGCCGTCCTCGATGGCCCGCAGGTCCTCGTCGCTGACCTCCCCGGCCTGCTCCAGCAGCCGGCTCTTGTCCACCGCCCGGATCTGGTCGCACACCGCCACCGCCGCCCGCCCCAGGCATCGCACCGCCACAGTCAGGGGCGGCCGGACCCGCCCCACCGACGACAGCGGCACCACCACCACCGTCCGCCGGGCCTGGTTGATCGGATTGGCGCCCAGCAGAACGCACGGGCGCTTTTTCTGAATCTCGGAACCCACCGTGGGATCGAGGTTGACCCAATACACCTCACCACGGTTCATGGTCCACTCCGTCGGCCGCGGTCCCGTCCCACTCGCGCATCTCGGCGTTCAGCGCCTCGTCCTGCTCCACCTCTCGGGCAGCTTGGAACAACGCCGCCTCCCGCTTGGCCAGCTCCGCCTCCACCAGTCGGGTGATGAACCGGCTGCGCTGGCGGTCGGGCACCAGCGCCCGCATCCGGGACAGAACCCGCGCCGGCATGGATACCAAAACCTTGGTCATGATCGACCTCCTCTCCCTGTTAAGATATAATATATCCTGGCGGCGGGCAAGCCCCCAGCGAGAAATCCAATAAGGAATTTCTGTCGGCGGGCGGCAGGCGCGGCCGCGCTCCGGCATCCATTCCGACCCCATACACCGGCCGGAGGGACCCGCCCCGAAACGCCGCCGCCGCCCCCCTTCTCCGTACACACCTGACGCACCCTCCCGGCGGCCCTAAATCACGGCCGGTCTTTGGTATACGAGCACGAAAGGGAATGCAAATCCCGGTATACCGTCATACAAATTTCGGGGTTTTGCCAGGTATCACATTGATTTGAAACGGGTCCGGCGGGCGGGCGGATCTAGCCGATGATCTGGACACCGGGAACGCGGTCCTTTGTTACCGCGGTGGGGTTTTTTGCAGCTGCAGTTCCAGCGCCACCAGACACCGCCGCAGGGACTCCCGCACGGCTTCGTTGAAATTGCCCTGGTGCATCACCTTGACCGCCTGGTTGAGGTTCCGGCCGATCCGCTGAAGCTGGTAGACCGCCGCCTGGTCGAACCGGTGCACCACGTCCCGCTCCAGCGCCGCCCGGCGCACGTACGCCGACAAGCTTAGCCCCGCCCGCTCCGCCTTGGCTCGGATCGCCGCCTTGGTCTCCGTGCGCACCCGCACCTGGAGCAGCGCCCGCCCACCGCGCCAGGTCTCCGCTTCTGTCCCGGCGGCCCCGGCGCGGGCGGCCGCGGCCGGCTCCGTCGGCCCCAAGAGGCGGCTGCGGACGTACTCTGACACCGCCACGCCGGCGGTGGCCGCGCGCCGGCGCAGCTCCGCCTGCTCCGCCTCGCTCAAGCGCACCAGCAACTTTTGCGTTCTCACGCAGGCTCCTTTCTCCCTTTCCGGGGGTCCGGGGGCAACGCCCCTGGCGGGGTCCGGGGGCATCCCCCGGCCGGTATTTGTATATACGCAGTATAGACAAATACGTATCCTGCACTCAAGGAATTTCTCGCCTGGGGAGTAGTTCGGCGGATCGTGTCCGGTCGCTGGCCCGGCGGGTCGTGCCCGACCTCTTGGGGACCCCCGCTTGGCTGGCACCGAAGTGTCGACCGGACGGGTCGATGCCGTACCGCCGGGGGTACTCCGGGATTGGGGCGCATGCGGATCGCCCGTCCTGAGGCCGCCGGCGCAGTCAATTTACGGACTGCCTGGCTCCAGGAAGCGCTTTTTTCCTATTTCTCCTCAGCGGGCACGCGGGCGGAGGGGGTACCAGACTATCGGGTGTCGAAGCGTTCGTCGCTCCTGGGGCATCCTGGGGGGCAGGCCAGGGAACGCTCGCGTGGGTCACGGCGGGTTTTCCAGCGTCATGGAGAAAGAGGAAACCAGCATCTCGCCGGCGGGTGCGGAATGTGGGAAACCCGTCTGGCGGGTTTTCCACATTTCCACCCGCCTACTTGATACATATCCTATTTGGTAAATACATTCTATTTGGTAAGCATGAATAAATTCACATGGGAAACAGGGCCTTTTCAAGATCCTGCATGAATAGATTCACATAGACCGCATGAATGGATTCACATGCGAATTGTGGAAAATTCCTATTCATGACTGTCTCCATGAACATGTATAGATTCACATGCCTAACATGTTGAAAAACTTGAGTTGAAAAACGGACAGAGAATCACTAATATTTCCATTCATGAAAGAAGACACCAAAATAGAGAAGCGGGAAAATCGAGAAGCCGCCGTGGCCATGATCCGGGCGGATCGACTGCTTAGCCAGCAAGAAATGGGGTGGCTCTTCCGTCCCCTGGCCATTTGTCCGTTTCCGGCGAAGCCGTTCAAGGGGGAGGGACCGGAGGAAACACCGCTTCTATGGAGCAGAAAAGCCGGCAACGTATCCGTAGAGATCATCGGGCACCCCAAGTATGGCGTTCCCTATGGCCAGGATATTTTGATCGTGCTCTATCTGGCCGTAGAAGCCCAGCGACAGAAATCCAGAAAAATCACCGTCAATTTTTATCGCGATTTCATGCGCATGTTTGACATGAACCCAAACGACGGGAGGAAGTATGGGCTTGTAAAGCAGAGCATGACCAGGATTCGAAATGCCCTGTTTAAATGGGAAGTGGAACAAGGGGAACACCGGGAAAAGGGAGCGACTTACGTTTACATTGAAGAATGGGATCTTTACTTCGATCCGAAAAGCCCAACCCAGCGGCCGCTGTGGGATCAGTACATCCTCCTCTCGGAGCGTTTCTGGCACGAAATCAGCACACACAAGATCCCGTTCAATCTGGAAGCGGTAAAACATTTAAAGGCGAAAATCTCTCATTTGAATTTCTATATATGGCTTTCGTACCGGGTGTGGCGGGCTTGGCAAGAAAAGGAGAAGCAGGGATTGCCTTCGGGAGAAGCATTTGTCCCGTTTTGGGGAGAGTACGGGCTCCAAGGCCAGATGTCGTCAGTGATCGAAAAGAAATTTGAATTTCGCCGGGAAGTGAGAAAGTGGTTAGATTCCGTCAAGGAGCTATGGCCCAAATGTCCTGTCGATATCAACGGTGATGGATTAAAAATTCATGTGACCGGCAAGGATCAACTGGACATAATGCCGGAGGATACCGATTCTCCGCGGATTTTTCCAAACGTTGAGAGCCTATCAAAAACGGCTCTTGCCCGAACGGACATCTGTCCCAAATGCGGGAAACCGAGAACGCTTCAGCCAGGAAAGATTAACCAACAAAAGAATTTTCGCTATCCAGACTGGTGGAGTTGTTCCGGCAAATGCTCCGCAGAATCGCTTGATGCGAACTGCCCCGATTGCGACAAGCCCATGGAAGTGGTAAACAAGGGTCGGCAGGACTACCATTATCAATGTCTCAACTGTGGCCGAATTGAAGGAGGGGAAGCCTACTGGCTGAAATACAGCATGTTTGTTCAGCGGTGAATCATGCTCCCAAATTAGTGAGCAACGATGGTAAAATATTGACGACTTTCCTCTGTTGGGTGGATTGTTGAACAAGCTACTTCCACTGATCCTCTGGATTCTCTTGTCGGTCTGGACAGTCTCGGCCCAGCGGGTATACGCGGGTCAGAGCATCGAGGAGATCCTGGCGCTGCCCGAGGAACGGATTGCCGCTGATCACGCCTATCTGGTCCTGCGCAACCCGCCGGACTGTCCTCTCCGGCTGGCCCTGATCACGGCCCGGAGCAGTCCGGCCCATGAGCGCGTGCTCAAGACGCTGCGCGCCTGGCAGGCGCGAATCGACGAGATGTTTTTCTTGGGCGGCGTGTCCAAGGACGAGGTGCTGCGGGCCTTCCAGCCGCACATCTTCTTCGACGACCGCGACGCCCACTGCCTCCCGGCCGCCCGGGTGGCCCCCACCGCCCAGATCCTGAGTGACAGCTGGCGTGTACTGCGGCGGGAGCACCACGGCGATACAAGGTGGAGCGCCAAAAACAAGGTTCGGCTTGGCGGAAATTGCTGTCTGTGACTTTTACCGGGCCGCACGAATGTGTTGCAGCGGGTGGAAGTAACGTCCGTGTTCAAGAAAATCTTATTGACATACAGTGGTTTTACTGTCTAAATATTGATGCAAGAAAAAGAGTAGAATTACAAAGAAGTAATCAAAGAGGTGTTGCTGTGAATTATCTCACCTACTTATCTATTATGCTTGTATCATCAATTCTTTGTGTAAATCCGGTTACAGATGATGAAGCTGTGCGTTCTTCAAATATCAAAGAAGAATTTATCGGTATCAGATTTTTTATTGATGATATTGAAATTGGGTCTGCATATGGATCTGAATCCACTCCGATAAAATTTGGATTGAAAGGGAAATCGGTTACTATTTCTCCGATCATCAGAGATCGCAAAAAAAAGATTGTTCAATTGATTATCTTGGAAGATACAAATGGTCAAACCAAAAAGATACTTGAACGAACAAAGATTTCTCCGTCAGTGCCTGGTAAAATCACAAAACTACATGATAGGATAATAATTGTTAAACTGATCGATATAACAAGTGCGCCTGAATGCTCTAGACCAAGATAGCCACATTCTATTGCCAGGAGGCGGTATGTTCAAAAACATCTTTGTTTCATTGATGATTCTCTTCTGGTTGGTTGGTGGTGTGAAGGCCGGCGATAACTCGCCGTACGTTATTACCCTCAGTTTTTTAGAATCTAATCATTCAAAGGCGTTTTCTGTTGATGTATCAGAAGATATGATGGCTACGATCGACATTTCAGCATTGCATGAAATGTATGGAGTAAAAGTTGAGGTTCTAGATCCACAGACTCGGACAATTTGTGTCAAATTCTACTCCATTATCAACGCAAATTATAGCGAGGCGAAACTAGTTGAAACAAAAGTAATTTCACGTCGTGATATATATGCTGCTACAGAGAACACCAATGCGGAATTCGTATTTCGTGCACAATTTTGCGGATTGACAGAGAAAGCGATTCATGGTGATGCACTCCTGGCAACTCGCTGCGACACGTGTTGTGTTACATGTGAGCGGATCCCGGGTTGGCCAACCACAGTATGTGGCATCCGAGCAATATGCGATACCGAATGTTGCACGTGTGATACCTCTCAACCATGTCCCGTAGCTCCACCAAAACACTAAAATTATTTTGGTATACAATCAAAAAAGTCAATCGTCCCCACCGCTTAGAGAGGATGGTTGACTTTTCGCTTTTGATTTTTAAGAGAATGATTAGCAGTCACGGTGGGGCATGCCGGTTGTCTTCGACATGCTTGGATGTAGAAACCATCGAATCCTTCTGGGGCTTTCCAGGAAGAGTAGCGTCAGACGGTCGATCGTAGTTTGACTCTGATCCGGAGCCCCATTTGTTCAGTCGTCTTCACTGTTCTCCTGGGAACGGGGGATCACTTTCGTGATTAACTCTTCCGCCGCGTCCGTGCCCAATTCGGTCAGCGGGTCTGTTCCACCCAACAAACCGAAGGTCAGGGCCTTTACGGCTTTGCGAGTTCCCCTCCGGATGGACCGCCCCACGATGTCGTCATAGGTGCGGTAGGCGTTTTCCTCGTCTTCTTCGTAGTTCATTACAACCTCCTTTTTTCCATTATACCAAAAGCAATTGTTTACTTGGCTATTCGTGCGAAATCCACCACTGGTAAAGGTTCTGACGGAACTTTTATAAATTCCCGGCATTATCATTGACTTCTCGTGTGGCTTCAATTATGGTTTCATATATGACTACTTAAGGAGCTGCCATGATCGTTTCAATTCTGAACCAAAAGGGCGGCGTCGGAAAAACAACGGCTTCCGTTCACCTGGCTTACGCTTTCGCCGTAGCCGGCCGGAAGACCTTGCTGATCGACTTGGACCCGCAAGCCAACGCGGGAACCACTTTTTTCGAGGAGCTGCCGAAGACGGGCACGATCCGTGAACCTTTGCTTGATCGCCGTTACGACATTCGGGAATCGGTTTACCAGGCCCACGAAGACGGCGTAGTGGTCCCCAATCTTTTCATCATCCCCGCAAACATCCACCTGGAGGCAGCGGAGCGAAACATCTACGCCATGCCGCACCGGGAGAAAATTCTGAAAAACCAGCTTAAAAAAATCGAAAGAGACTTCGACTTCATCTTGGTCGACTGCCCACCCAGGTTGAACCAGTTGACCATCAACGCCATATACGCGGCCGACCTGCTCCTTATCCCCACCGTCCTAGACCGCTACTCGTTAGACGGCATCTCCGACCTGTTCACCACCATCGAGGAGGTTAAGGAGGGTGAATTTCCCCATTACCTGATCTTCAAGAACGCCTACGACAGCCGGGAGAAAAAATCCAACGACCTGGCCGAATCGATTCTGAGAGATCTGGAAAACCATATCTGCGTAACGGCAATCCGTCGCACGTCCCTGTTCAAGCAAGCTCAGCAACACAACCAAACTCTTTTTGCGTACGATCCGAAATCGCCCGCGTGCGAGGATTTCATAAACCTATCAAAGGAGATTACCAGCCATGCCCTCTAAAAAATCTGGCCAGGCTGATCCCGCCAGCAAGTTCAAACTCCGCAAGCGGACTGAGGGAATCCTGGAGAAAGAGGACATCTCGGAAATCGTTGGGACCGGCGTCAAGAAGGCCAAACCCATCACCTACACTCTTCGCTACTCAGAAAGCGAAAGCCAGATGCTACAAAAATTAACAGATGAAGTGAACGCATTTTCAACCGTTAAAACAATAAGTAAAAATGATGTAATAAGGGCCTTGATCGTGATGGGATATGACCTATCCAGAGAGAAGATACTGAATGCATTGAGAAGTCTTCTATGACTTCATGAAAGGTTTCAAATTTGAATTCATATTGTGTGTCATTCTTGAAGCGGATTTCTCGCCGAGAAAACCCCGACTGGTTCAGGGAAGTCCATCGTGCCTTCCTGAAAGAGCGGACGGCGGTCAGGGGAAAAGGCAACTGATAGAAAATTCATTAAGAATAGTCTTGGAGGTTACCAATGCTTCGCAAACCGCGTGAAATTATTTTCTCGGCTCGAATTACTTTCTATCACGATGTTTCCCACCAAGGGCAGGTTCGTAGGGAAGAGATTCAACATCCCGATTGGAATGGTGATAAGTTTGACTTGGATCTTCGTCGTTCTATCGAGAGTGAACTTCCCGCAGAGCTTGAGCAAATTTATGGTTTCAGCGTTCGTACTCGCGTGATCTCGATTAAACCAGGCAGTATTGAAATCTTTTTCGGCGCTGTGTTAACGGCTCTCGGCATCTTTTCAAGTTATGCCGATTTTTTCGGGAGCATCAATCTGATCAAGCGTCACGCGAAGCGTATCACTGAACTATACTTTCGCAACTATGGTATAAATGCCTCTGCTGCCGTAGAAGTGTTATTCCCCAATCTTCCCGATCCTAGCGACCTCGACCCATTCCGTCGTCTTCGAAGGCATTTTGGACCTTTTGGTGAGGATTTTCGTTGGCTTGCTGGTGCTTTTTCGCGAGGCGCTGCCCCGCGTGACGGCCTTTTCTGGTGGCTTCTGGTGTGCAACATCCTCCTGACGCTTGCCCTCGTTGCACTGGTTTCGTCGGCTGTGGTCAAAACCTATTTTTAATTCGATCATCAGCAAGGGCGGATGCTGCATCTTTAAACGACCGTTATTATGGTGAGTATTTAGTCTTCTATAGGATGTCTTAAAACTGTGGGAAATAATATCATTAACTCTGGTTTATAGGTTTTCCGCGTCATGATTCTGCTTCGCTCCGTCGATTCAGATCGCAACCGGTTCCGTCAATACAGCCTGGATCTCCAACCCGGCCTGATCGACGGCATGAGCCTGGTGGTCACCTGGGGCCGGCTGAACGCCCGCCGCCTGCGCCGGCGGGTGTACTGGTTCCCGGATGCCGCCGCCGCCCGGCGCCGGGCACGGGCGATTTACCGCCGCCGGCTCCGTCACCACTACCGGGTGGAGCGGATCGGCGGGTGGCCTGTCCAGGTAGATGCTCTGGAGGCGACGTGAAAACCATTGCCTATCTGCGGGTATCCAAGGAAAGCCAGGACGTGGACAACCAGCGCCTGGCCATCCTGGACTACGCCCACCGGAACAAGTTCCGGGTGGACGAGTTCATCGAGATCGCCGTCTCCTCTCGCCGGTCCCCGCAGGAACGCGGTCTCGACGAGCTGCTGGAAAAGCTGGCCGCCGGCGACCGGCTGATTGTTAGCGAGCTGTCCCGCCTGGGTCGCTCGGTGGGGCAGATCATCATCCTGGTCCATGAACTGGTCCGGCGGGGGGTGGCCTTCACCGCCATCAAGGAAAACATCACCCTGGGCCAGCGCCGCTACGATCTGCAGGGCAAGGTGATGGTGACCCTGTTCGGTCTGTTCGCGGAGATCGAGCGGGACCTGATTTCGGAGCGGACCAAATCCGGGCTGGCGGCGGCCCGGGCCCGAGGCCAGCGCCTGGGCCGGCCGCCGGGCAGCTTCAGTTCGCGCCTGGACAGCCGCCGGCCGGAGATCGAGCAGCTGCTCGCGCTGAAGGTGTCGAAGGCCAGCATCGCCAAGATCATGGGCGTGTCCCGGTCCGCCCTGGTGGCCTTCCTCGAGCGGCGGGGGCTGGCGGCAGCCAATACGCGAGGGTAACCATGAATGAAAGTCCTAAAAATCCCAGGAGAAGGCCCGCGAGGTCCCGTGACATCCCGATGAGGACGAAGCGGCTGATCATCCAGGAAGCGGGCGGGGTGTGCCCTTTTTGCGGCGAGCAGGATGCCGACTCCTTCGATTTTCATCACATCCACGGCAAGGACGGCGAGTCCCCCCACGACTCTGATAATTTGATTTACGTATGCAAAAATTGCCATGGCCGAATTACCGCCGGAGCCATCTCGGAAGCGGACGTCCATCTCACGAAACAAATCCTGAAATTCCAAGGAAACCCTTTCCTGAAGCAACAAGCAGAGTCGAACGTCTTGAATTTCACGGGGGGAATAAATACTGGCACCGTGGCCAATGAATACCACTATCACAACCACGGGAAGTCGCCCAAGATTCCCCGACCTACTCCAACGAGCGGTTTTATCGGCCATGATTTACTCAAACGAAACTACTTACTGCATTTAATCAAGCGCTATCAAGAATTCGCCAAAGCGCAGAAGGACAGGGAATATAAGTACTATCGTATCTACACTTCAATCAAACAACAATTCGGAGTCACGTGGGATATGATTCCCATCGAACTCTTTGACTCGGCCTGCCGATATGTGCAAGAACGAATTGATGCAACCG
>Ga0209203_1002593_pt1 | contig 11840 bp, 11 predicted proteins | sample AD_UKC109_MetaG_FD_184423 | JGI IMG/M metagenome (GOLD analysis project Ga0209203, IMG submission 184423) | Active sludge microbial communities of municipal wastewater-treating anaerobic digesters from Hong Kong - AD_UKC109_MetaG (SPAdes)... | ecosystem: Engineered > Bioreactor > Anaerobic >...
CCTTCCTTATTTTGTCTCGTTTCTATCGAAACTGATGAAAGTGAGAAATATAAACATTTATCCAGTCAAGCCACAAATGAAATTGTGTGCCTGATTGGAATTTAATAAGCAAACCCGAAATAGTTGCCGTAAAAACGAACTGAAGATATAGCCACACAGAATCAGTAATTTAAATTTTAACTATACGAATGTGATAAAAGTTTGCGTAAAACGTAATAAAATACTTTATTTGTACAATTAATTGGTATAAGTACGTTATGAGCGCAACTGTGAAAAGCAAAAAGTATCGGGACACCCTCACCGCCGCCCGTGAACTGTTCTGGAAACATGGCTTCAGAAGGGTCACCATACAGGAGATATGTGAGAAGGCAGGAGTGAGCAAGATGACCTTCTACAAATATTTCCCTAACAAGATAGAACTTGCGAAGACCGTCTTTGCCTATGAGGTGGAGAAGGGTATGAACAGATTCTCTCAGCTGTTGGAGGAGAATGTCAGCGGCGAGGAGATGCTGAAAGAGATGATCCGGCTCAAGGCGGAGGGTACGAATGATATCAGTCACGAGTTTATGGAGGATTTCTACCTGGACAACGAGCCGGAGCTGAAGATCTTCGTGGAGGAGAAATCGAAGGAGGCCTGGACCGGGCTGATACATGGATGGAGGAAGGCACAGGAGAAAGGCGTCTTCAGAAACGACTTTAAGCCTGAGTTCCTCTTCAGCGTGGCGATGAAAATACAGGAGTTGCTCAAGGATGAGGAGCTGGCTGCGATGTATGACTCCACGCAGGAGTTCATCCTTGAGTTTACCCGTTTCATCGCTTATGGTATATCTAAAAGATAACAATGTGAAGCTTTTACGGTACATCCTGCTGTCGGTTGATATTCCGGTGATATGCACCCAGTGATTCCGGCGATATGCACCCACTTGTTAAACTATCATTTTGACAAAGTTATCTTTTTTTTCTTAAACTCTCACCTTTTAACTCGATTCTATGTGATGTATGGATCATCCGATCCAGGAAGGCATCAGCCACGGTTTCATCCGTGAACAGGTCGAACCAGTTTGCAGGCGGTAGTTGGCTACTGATGATGGTTGATTTTCTAGCATGCCTGTCCTCGATGATTTCCATAAAATCTAGTTGTTGGTTGTGCTCCATTGAACCGATACCAAAGTCATCCAGTATCAACAGATCGGTCTTTGCCAGCTTTTCAAAGAAGCGGAAGATTACTCCTTCGATCCGGGCGACCTTTAGTTTTGCCATCAGCTTTTGCATGCTGAAGTACATCACGCTAAAACCCTGCTTACAAGCCTGATGTCCTAATGCCGAGGCGATAAAGCTTTTCCCGCAGCCCGTGGCACCGGTGATCAGGACAGACTCCGCGTTGCGGATATAGCTGCCGGTTGCCAGTGACAGTATTTGCGTCTTATCCAGGCCACGTGATGGATCGAAGCTCAGCTCCTCCAAGGTAGCCTGATATCGAAACGAGGCATTCTTAACCAAACGCCTGTAGCGATTCGATTCTCTCTGATCGCGTTCGCCCTGGACAAGCAGCCTAAGCCCGTCCTGTAGCGAGAGTTCATGGATTTTGCGGCTTTCCTGTAACCCTTTCAAGGTCTCGGCCATGCCCGAGAGGCGCAGGGCCAGCAATTCTGATTTGATTTGTTCCATTGTTTTCTAATTTAAATTAAATGATGGTTTTATTGCCCCAGGTAATATCTCTTTCCCCGGATATTCAAGTGCTTTATATTATTGCGGGTCTCCTGGTCCTGTTGAGCCATGTTGAACAGGTAGGCCTTGTTGTCGATCACGTTCTTGATGGACTTGTAGGAGAGTATGCCATTGTCCAGGGCGTAGTGGCACACCCTCTCAAAAACAAGGGGATCTGTCTTGCGCTGAAGGCTCAACAGCCCGTCACACCGGCGGTATTGCGTCTCGGGGTATTCCGACCGTTCGAACATCACGGCAAAGAGCCTGGCTAACACATCCGAGTGTTTCGCGGCCTGCCTGATGTAGAACTCGGGACTGCGGCCATTGTAGAAGTTGTGATTTGACCCCATGTGCTCTTTCAGGGTTGTATAGCCGGGCTTTAGATTGCGCTGGTGGGTTGCCACGCGCTTTCCCCGGACATATATGCGAACCAGGCTGCGGGTGTAGACCACCTCTGCCTTCTCCCCGATATACTGGTAGGGAACCGAGTAGAAGTGCTTGTCCCTGCCAAGATAAATACAGTTGTTGGGTGAGACTCTCAGGGTGGTGTAGTATTTCACCTCGAAGGTGGTTGCCGGGAGTTCCTTGAGCAGGGGCTTCTCCTGCGCAAGGAAGTGCTCTTCCCTGCAATAATCCTTCTGTTGCTGTCGTGTCTGGTTGTGCTCGCGCGTCTTCTCGGCAAAGGCACGGTTTATCTCATCTATGGAGAAAAAGGTATGGTTGCGCAGCTTCGCGTACACACGCCTGTAAACGATCTTCACCTCGTTCTCCACGGGTGCCTTGTCTTTTGGCTTGTTGGTGCGCGTGGGGATCACAACGAGTCCGTGATGGATGGCAAAATCATCCATGAGCCGATTCAACTCCGGTTCATAGCGGTCTGTTTTAATGACCGCGGATTTCAGGTTGTCGGTGACCAGTATCTTTGGCGAACCGCCCAGGTGGTTCAAACAGCAAGTGAGAGCATGTAGAAAATCCTCGGTACGCTGCGATGGAACGGCCATCACGAAGGTATAATTGGAAAAGGGAAGGCAAGCCACGAACACCTGGGTCTCTATCATCTCCCCGGTTAGCCGGTCAACGTATGAAACGGTATCACCGGCAAAATCCACGAGCAGCTTTTCAGCCGGGTTGTAGTGGATTATGCTGCCCGGTTTGCGAGCATTGATAACCTGGTCCAAGTGGAAACAGAACTGGGAGTAGCCGTAACCATCAGGATGGCTTTCCCGGTATTCCTGCCATAGAAGGTAACGCGTTACATGGGGGCGACTCAATTCCTTTTCAATGCCGGGGATCAGCACCTTGAACTCCTCGAATCGATCTTGCTTGTATGCGGGGTTACCGGCAAACAGCTTTCTTTCCAGAACCGGTTCATCAAGCTTCAGCAGTTCGTCGATGCCATACCCGTGATCTCTGATCTTCTGCACGTAACTGTTCACCGTTCCCTTGTACAGGCCAAGTTCACGGCCAATCTTACGGTTGGATACTCCTTGTGCGTGGAGCATAAGTACTTGTTTGATCTTGCTCATGTTAATTATTGTTCCTGCCATATGATTATGCGATTGAGATTACCATCACACAATCATATGAAAAATAATTAACAAGTGGGTGCATATGCTCCGGAATCAGCAAAGCGGGAGAAAACCTAGATACGGAAAAACCAACAGGCTTATATAATGGAGCTTGCGACAGAAAAATGGGTGCATATGCTCCGGAAAACAGTTGTTTTTTGACAATCCCAACCTCACTGGGTGCATATGCTCCGGAAAAAGTTCCGCGGAGCCATTTTTTCGCGATTTTCGACTTGCCGATTTTTACATATTGTTACCTCCCTTGGTGGATACCTGACATATATCTGGATTTTAAGAGAAAACGCTTTCTTTTTGGATCCAGGATTTATTTCCGGAAAGTGGGTGGGTATGCTCCGGATTATCTACGGTGTTGCGCAGCCCGTAACCATGACCTCCGGAGGGGTAAATATGCAGCGCCGCCGTTACATTTGCCTCTTTGAGGGCATAATAATAAAACAGGCTACTGTTGATATAATTCATATCGTCCTGCGTCTGGATCAGGATGGTGGGGGGTGTATTGGCGTCGACCTTCAGCTCGGGGGCGATTGAGAAATGTTCACCGGAGAGATAGGCCGGGTAGACCAGGATGGTGAAGTCGGGACGGAGGCTCACCTCGTCGAAGGCATCCACCTTGGGATAGGTGCGTTCGCCATAGTTGGTGCTGGCCACGGCGGAGAGGTGTGCTCCCGCCGAGAAGCCCATTACGCCAATCCTGTTTGCATCAATCCCCCACTCCTCAGCATGTGCACGGGTGTAGGCGATGGCACGCTGCAAGTCCTGCAAAGGAGCGGCATGCTTCTCCAACCCCTCACGGCGCGGTACACGGTATTTCACCAGCACACAGTTGATGCCGAAGCTATTGAATCGTTTGCATATCTCCGATCCTTCCAGGTTGTATGCAAGAATATTGTATCCCCCACCCGGGTTCACTATGATGGTCACACCGTTGTTCAGTTCTGCCGGTGCAGGGTAATAGGTCAGCGTGGGTTCATCCACGTTGCTGATGCGCAGCACCGGACAGCCGGCAACCTTGTTGCCGCTCAGGTCGTCCAGCTGTTTCAACTTCACCGTCTCACCGGGAGCACCACCGGGGAACAGTAACACAGGCTGCTCCTGCGATTGAACAATCATGGTTGCAAGCATAATAAAAAGAAGTAAAGCAATGTGTCGCATAGTTTCAAAATTTTTGTCCTATTTTAGTTTCATCCATAATACCCAATTTTTCTATATATTCTCAATCAATTCTATTTTTAAAAAATGCCCATTGTCAGATCAAGTCTGAACTATTACATATTATCGGACTATATTTTAAAACTTCATTTTTACTGATTTTGTGCCAAATTGGAAGGATAACTTTTTCTCTGTTTACTTCTCGCGCAAAAAGTCCGTCCAATTCCCTTTGTGGCCATTCTTTGCTGAAAAAAGCTTCCGATAAAACGACTATTCCATATCATGAACTTTTCAAACCGTTGTCAATAGAACGTCTAAGACTATCGCCAACTCTCAATGTGAATTCATCATACCAAACATTCAGTCCGTTTTCTTGAAGGCACTTCACAAAATCTCTTACAAACTCGTCTTTGTCTTCCGAAGCGTGCGAAACAAAAACATCATAACTGGTTTGTTCAATTGGTTGAGGCTTCAAAACATCAAAGGAATGGAGTGATTGGGTTTTCTGCTTTTCCATTTCGCGTGTTATCTGCTGTTGCAAAGTCAGTATTTCATTTTGCTCCTTCTTGGCTTTGTCTCGTTCTTTCTGCTCTTCTTTGTTTAGCTTACTTTGCAGGTCAAATTTCTTTTTTTGCTTGGTAGCCAATATTTTGGATTTATTGCTTTTGTCCTTTTCGAGCTTATTGATTTCTTCATTCTTTTTATTCAGGTCTTTCTGATAGTTGAGGACTCGTTTTAAATCTTTTTCTCTTGAAATTTTGGTAAGTAGGATATGAGCATCTTTTGATTTACGGCTTATATTTCCATCAATGGTTTGAATGCTTCTCTCTACCGAGTTAATTTCTCTTTCAACGGTAGCTATTTGTCTGGCTATACTGTCAATGCTCATTTGTTTAGAATTCTGTTTATAAATTCAATTGTCTGGTCATAGCCAACTACTATGGTCACAATCCCGCTGATAAGTGTCACCAAAGCGATAAGTCCTGAAATAACCTTGTAAATCAAACTATTTTTGATGGAATTCAATGTCCTGTTGCTGATTATTCCGAACCAACTGAGTATGAAAATCGGAACGCTTAAAATCTCTCTGAAACCTTCACGAAACCAAATAATCGGATTTTTTAAGTTTTTCAGTGTGTCCTTACTGTACTCTTCCAAATATCCAATGTAGCGAAGCAAACAGTCGTCAACTGCTCCAACATCAAAATTTTCAATTTGGCCTTCTCTGAACTTTGGTATTGTGTTTATGATTATTTGATAGTTGCTAATCATATAGTTTTGAAATGCTGGTTTGTATGACATTACTCCAAATGAGCCAACATAATTTTGGATTTTGCTTACGTTCATTGTTAACCAAACGTATAATTCACCATCAAAATCTCCTGAACGACTGTAACGGTCATACGTTTGAAAATATTTATTGGCGAAGTCAACAAATTTATTTCTGTATTCTCCTACAAAATCAATCTTCTTTACAACTCTTGAATGTCGATTGTAAACTTGAACAAAGCCAATGATAAACACTGTCAGAATACCTAATATGATTAGTGTTGTTATCATTTATGCTTTCTCAATGATTTTTATTTCTTCTTCCGTCAAATCGTAAAGCTGATAAACCAATAGGTCAATCTTACTTTCTAAACTTTCTGTATCAGCGGAATTGTTATCTTGTTTTAAATTCAATACTTCCTTAATTAAGCTCTCGATAGTTGGAAATACAGAACTATTTATTTTAGGAATTGGTAAAGTTGCTAAATGCCCCCTTTTTACCTGTGCCAATGCTTCTCCTACTTCATTGTTTACTATGTTTTGATAGTACCAATTCAATAATTTGGAATTCAAACAAGCCAGAATAATGTATTCAGAGTATTCTTTGTTTGTAGATATAATTGTGTAAAGATTATCTCGAACCACAAATTGTTGATTGTCAATAGTAGCTATTAAGGAACTACCTGTTTGACGAATTATAATTTTTTCTGGTGCGTCATAGCTTGCAGAATATCTTGGTTCTGCCAACCAATCACCGAAACTGATATAATAATCATCATTCCAAGTAATAACGTATTTATTGATTAAGCTACCCCGCAATAAAGGCCTAAATGTTTCATCTTTTTTGAAAGATTGTACAAATGGCTTTTCTTGCATAGTTTTTTCGTCTTGCTTAGGCTTGCCTTTTCCTTTCTGAAATGGTTTAGTTCCTTGAGTGATTTTCGCAACATTATCAAGTTTTAAAAGAGTCGAAAATTTAAAATCAATTTTTGATGCAAAGTCTGAAAGATAAATGTTAACGTGGCTTTGATAATTTTCTGAAAGCTCTTTTTTGGCAAACTTGTTTTCAATCAAATCTCCGTTTCTATCAATAATTTGAACAGTCATTGAACCTGTTATACCTTTTTTCTTTTCTGCACTTACAATTATAGTATCAACAACGGCTTCTTCAAATACTGGAAAATTATATGCTCGTACATTATGCATATTGAAACTTGTAAAAAGTAGTTTTCTAATATTTGGCGTTTTTAAATTTAACAACCAAGTGTTCGGAACAATGAAACATAGTTGAGAAAGGTCTTTCAGTAAATCATATGAACGTTCAAAAAATGTCATATAAATATCAAATTGATAATCGCAAAACTGATAATTGCTCTTTATGTAAGACTTCTCCGTTTCATTAAATAATGCTCCATATGGCGGATTTCCAATCACCACATCAAATCCAACAAAATCGCCTTCATCATTCAACACTTCTGGAAATTCAAACCGCCATTCAAAAGCATTTTCAAAAATCTTGTTGGCTTTTATTTCTTCAATCTCAATTTCTAGCTTTTTGGTGTCTTCGGTCAGCTTTGCCACTTTTTTGTTCCAAGCTGCTTTTTCTTTTTTGGACATTTCAAAAAGCTGCTGTTGTTGAGTCATTTGAAAGAGTTCACCCGATAGTTTCCGTAGCTTCTTTACTTTGGGGTCGTTCAAGGAAATTTCACTTCTGAAATCCGATTTTATGTCGGTAATCAGTTTTTCCATTTCTCTTTTCTGTTCCTTGCTTTGAGCATTTCGGTAAGTGTCAACGGCTATTCGGTAGCTGTCAATCGTCCATTTGCTTTTTTTGAGTGCTTGTTTCAAGTCGGAATCTATCTCAAAACGGCTAACTAACGAGTTTCCGCACTTTATGTTGATGTCAATATTTGGAAGCGTTTCTAATTCAGTGACATTTTTGTAATAAGCGTTTTTCAGAAGCTCAATCCACAATCGCAATCTGCAAATCTTTACTGAATTGGGATTGATGTCCACACCAAAAAGGCAGTTTTCAATGATGGTTTGCTTTTCGTGAAAAAGTGTTTCCTGTATACGTTGGCTTTCATTATTGCTTGGATTGTATTCAAAAAGTTCGCCTTCTTCGTCTGTTACAATCAATTCATCATTGACCACTTCCACCTGATATTCTTTCAGGCGTTTTCCATCACGGTCTTGCAAAATTTTCAAGTCGTTTTTTACGGCAATCATTTCATTGAGAGCCGAAACCAGAAAGTGTCCTGAACCCACGGCAGGGTCGCAAATTTTAATGCTGTTTACAATTGCATTGGCTTCTTTCGTGTCATCAATTTTATTGTAAATTTCATTCAGGTCTTGGCATTTCCAATTTTTGGTTTCATTGAATTTCTGCACAACTGCTTTACGGATAGTCTCATGGCACATATACATTGTGATGAAACCTGGAGTGAAAAACGAACCGTCTTTGTATCCATTTAGTTTTTCGAATATCAATCCAAGAACGGAAGCGTTGATGAGCGATTTGTTTTCTTCCTGAATTTCTTCCGAGCCTTCACTGCTAAAGTCGTATGCGTTCAAAAACTCAAAGAGATATTCAAGCGTTGAAAGTTTTCCTATTCTTTTCTTTCCTTGGTCGTTTTTCAAAACCGTAGATGAGATAATTGGAATAGTCTTATCATCTTTCAGGTTGCTGATAAACAAAGTGGAATGCTCAATGTCAGTCGGTTCAAAAAGCGAAGAGTTGAGATAAGGAACTTTCTCAAAAATTTCCTTTACGTCTGGGTTTCGTTCATCATACTTACGTGCCAATACCTGAAAAAATAAGCTATTCAGGTCGTCATAGTTTTTTATTTTGTCAAGGTTCAGAAACGAATAAGATTTGTCGCCTTTATGATAGGTGATTAGTTGGGCTTCCAACAACTTCAAAAACAAAATCCTGTTTATCCAAGTAATGGTCAATTCAAGGGCAACATTGAATAGTCGTTCTTGTTGGGTATTTCCAAATTGGGCTGGTCGGTCTAAGCGACTTATTTTATCTAAACTGTCAATCTGAATGATTGCATCTTCTAAAATACTTCCTGTATTTCGTTCCCCTTCTTTATTCCGTTCAATGAGTTTTTTGCTTCCTTCTTTGGTTTCCGTCAAACCGATAATGTGCAACAACTCACTGTAAAAGCGTTTGTCAAGGCTGTTGCTATCGTTGGTGAAAGGAAGTTTTAAAAGATGTTCAGGAGAAAGCAACTTGAAAAGTGCAATCAGTTTGCTGTCGTCTGTCTTGTCATCATTTCGTAGTAGCTTTTGATAATCCTGTAAATTGAAGTGGGTAAACTCAATTTCGGTTGTGATTCCTGCAATAAGCGGTTCTGCAATCTGCTTATAGAAAAAATCGGTTTTGGTGTCTGCCAAGCGACAACCTTCAAAGTCATTGAATTGTTTTACAAGGTTTTTGTTTTGGGCAAAAAGTCTGTCAAAGGTAGTAGCATCAAAAATGAACCATTCATTTATGTTGGTAATGACCAAATGCTTTACTTCAAGGTTTTTGTGTGTAATTCGTTCTCTCAGGTAGTAAAGAACCAATTCTTGAAAAGCTTTTGTGTTTAGCTTTTCAGTTGTCACCATTTCGCTTTTATTAGTCGGCTTTTTCGCTTCGAGAATTACGCCAACTGAACTTTTTGCCTTGTCTTCGTTGTGAATTACAAGGTCGTTCCGTCCTTTTGTGTTTATGAAATGGTTTGGGTCGTAATATGTCTTTTTCAGAAAGTCAATGACAAGGTTTTTATGGAATTCTTCTGATTCCGTGTCATTTGTCCTTTCGAGCAACTGGATAAGATTAGTCTTGAAACTTTCAATTTCAGTCCTGTTTGGCTTAACTTTTAAAAACGCTTTATTAAGAGCCTTTCTCGGTTTCAAGATTTGTAATTCCATTTATTAAAAATCAGTCTTTATGTTAGTTAATATCCACAAATATACGATTATCCGTGGGTGCGTCGGCTAAAAAACAGCTCTTTTGCAAACTTTGGTTGTGTGTTGGTTTGTGTGGTTTGCAAATGTGCTGTTTTGTGCGTTGGCTGTTCATTATCGTTTTTTCGTTAACTGTCTTTACGCTGTGTCTTTTTTTAGGCTTGTTGGTAACGCCGAGCACTAAGTGCATACCCGATAGGGTTGCGCTTAGTGCATGTTATCGCCTGGTTGTTTATGTTTCAGTCAACAAAGGTTTCTTTTATTACTGATTCAACTTCCAAAATCTCACTTTTATTCAATGTCCCTAGTGTTTTTATAACTCTGACTTTATCTATTGTTCTGATCTGATCAATGGCAATCCAGCCTGTTTTTCCATTATGCTTTACTTCCACTCTGGTTGGATACTTCCGGGAACTTGTTGTCATGGGACTAACAACTAATGTTTGAAGATTGTGATTTATTTCATTTGGTGACACGATGACACAGGGACGAGTTTTTTGAATTTCACTTCCGACTGTCGGATCCAGATTAACTAATACTATTTCATACTGATTCATTGCCAGTCCTCCATATTTTCATCTTCGAAAACATCACCAATCAACAACTTATCATCTCCATTTTCATGCATTTCCTTAAACTCCAAATCCCATCCTTTTCGGGGCTCTGACACAGGTTTGATTATGATTTGATTCTTTTCAAGAATTAATTCAACTTTATCCTTGATTTGATATTTTTCCAATAAAGTTTTACTCAATCTAAAACCCTTTGAATTGCCAATTTTTACTATTGATACTTCCATAATCTTTCTTTATTAATGTAAGTACAAAGTTATCACATATTCTTTGAAAAACAAATATATTATGATTTTTTTTGATAGAGTTTTCTCACTTCATCTTTTAAGCTTTTCCCTATGTGAATTTCTTTTTCACAACTTGGCGATAACGTTTTGCAGCTACCCGAAGGTGGCGATTTCGAAGCACTTCACTGTCAACCAAGCACACACTTTGATAGAAGCACAAAGCTTGATTTAACCACTGAACCGCCACTTTTGGGTAGGTGCTGTTATGGGCTGCCGTTCTATTCTTCATCATCAGTCTCGATTTTGTTTCTTGTCCACTGTCCGCCAATAAAATCCCTCTCGGCTTCTTCTCCATATTCAAGGTCAAACACTTGGTTTAATGTGTTGTCCCGTTTAGTAAGTTCTTCTAACGCAACAATTCTTATGTCTTCTTGATATTGGTCGCCTGTTAAAAATTGCCAGTCTCCGTCAATGTCGTGAACCACTCGTAAAATCGGTTTGTTTTCGTCAAGCCATTGTCGAGTTGTGAATGTTGTCAAGTTTTTGGGTTCGTAAAATTTAAAGTCTGCGTTTCTGTCAAGTAGTGGTTGCTTGTATAAAAACTCTTCTTCAAAATTATCTTCCCAAGGGAGTTTGTCATTTCGGTCTGTCCAAACAACTTGCAAAGCGTCAAAACTCTTATCGCCATAATAATTTAATGCTGCACCAAAGTAATCAGCAATATTTCTTCTGTCAACGTTTATAAATGCTGCTCTGCTGTCCTTGAATATTTCAGTAGAAATTTTCCCTGCTTCAAATCTTTCCCCACTTTTAATGATTTCGGCAATGTCGTTAATGATTGCGTGACCAAGGTCGTTAGAAAGTCCGAAACATATAATTTCTGGGTGATTGTATGTCTGTGTCAAACCAATGCTGTAAGCAAACGAAGGGCAATAACTTGTCGAGCTTACCATAATAACTTGAAGTCCAAATTTGTCAATGTTCAATTTGGTGTTATTCAGCAAGTCGTCTTTGTCTATACAATTATGTTCGTTTTCTGTTGTCATAGTTTCTTCTGCTACGTTTCGTTTTACGGTTGCCCATAACGGATTGGCGGTATGGTTAGTTGCCGATTTCGAAGCACTTTCCTATCAAGTTTCAACTACTTTTGATACGAACTGTACCGCTCGAATACCTACTGCACCGGCAATTAACTATACCGCGTGTGTGCGCCCTGCATGAGCAGAGCGCACCTGCTGCAAGCAACAGTAAAATTTCAAAATTACAAATAATTTTGGTTAAACAATGCTCTAAGCAGGTGTATTTTTCCAGAGGGTGTAAGTCCCTTATGCACGGGGTCGTGCCCGAAGCATTAGCAAGTCGCAAGCTGG
>Ga0209203_1002602_pt1 | contig 11817 bp, 10 predicted proteins | sample AD_UKC109_MetaG_FD_184423 | JGI IMG/M metagenome (GOLD analysis project Ga0209203, IMG submission 184423) | Active sludge microbial communities of municipal wastewater-treating anaerobic digesters from Hong Kong - AD_UKC109_MetaG (SPAdes)... | ecosystem: Engineered > Bioreactor > Anaerobic >...
TCTCCATGGGGCGGCGGGGTCTTAGCTGTCTATCAGGAATGACACAATGATGGAATCTAAAAAAATCAATTACAGGGAGTGTTTCTTTTTGCAATCGAAAAAAGCCTGTAGAAAGCTGCGGGGATTCCGTTTCATTAAAGGTGTAATAGAAGGAACTATTTTTAATGATGCCGAGTTAAGACAAGAAACGGTTGTGTGATCATGGTTGTTTAAAAACATGCCGTTTCTTTTCCCTTTCCTTACCTATTGATAGTAACTCGTAGCATTTCAGTGTATTTCAACTTAATCACGTGATCTCTAATATTAATCATATTATTAAATAAATATAAATATTTTTGTCTTTTTGTTTTTTTGTAACATATTGCTTGATTTTTATATACTTTTCAGATATAATATACAAATATTAAATCACAGAAGTTTAGATATAATCCGAATAGAAGGACTGCATCATTAGACAATCAATATCGGGAGGTTTAAAGATGAAAGACAAAATATCCATCATTTTTCTTTTTATTGTGTGTTTAACCCTTATGGCAAATGGGGTTGATCATGAAAAATATTCTGTTTTGATTCAGTCGGAATCCGAAATTGTATTTCAGACCCAGGAGGGAGAAACTCTTTATCAACAGGGGAAATCCTGCTTCGAATCGGGAGATTATGATAATGCGCTGGTTACATTCAATAAACTGATCGAGACAGAACCGGAGAACCAACTTTTTTTCAGAAATTACCTGGGGGCGATTTATAAAGCTCTCGGAGAATATGAGAAAGCAATAATGAATGATTATCATCTCGGCCATTCCTATTTTAATCTCAAAGAATATGAAAAAGCCATTGCTTCATACCTCAAGGTAATTGAACTTGAACAAAACCACGCTGATGCTTATTATTACCTCGGAAGTTCTTATTACATGCTCAAAAAATACGAAAACGCCATTCTATCTTTTTTCAAGACCATAGAAATTGATCCGGAATATGTCAATGCATACAATAATATCGGGATCATTTATTACTATCTTAAAGATAACGAAAACGCCGTTGCTTATCTCTTTAAAGCGATTAATATTGATCCGAATTATGCAGAAGCTTACAAAAACCTCGGGATCATTTATGATATTCTTAACAAGAATGAAAACGCCATTTCTTCATTCCTGAAAGTAGCTGAGCTTCAACCGGACAATACTTATGCTCTCTATAAACTTGGTGATCTTTACACCAAAATTAGGGACTATAATCAAGCGATTGGTTATTATCTCAAAGCGATAAAGATTAACCCTGATCATCATGATGTATTAAGGACACTTGCGGAATGGGAGAAGTCCCTTTCTTCCTTTCTGAATACGACTGACATTGATGCTGAATTTGCTGCTGGCTACAACCATCTGGGAAACGCTTATTATTCTCTCGAGAAACATGAAAAAGCCATTGCCGCTTTTCTGAAGGCACTTGAATTAAACCCTGATGCAGGAGTTGATTACAATACTCTTGGCGTTTCGTATTTTTGCCTTGAAAACTATAAGGAAGCCGCTTCTTTCTTTATTAAAGCAATAGAAGTTAAACCGGATTATGTTAACTATTATAATCTGGGAAACGCTTATTATCATCTGGGGGAACTCGAAAAAGCCATTACCTATTTTCTTAAATCAATAGAATTTGAGCCTGAGTATGCCAGACCCTACCGTTATCTGGGGGTTGTTTACTATGATCTTGAAGCGTATGATAAAGCCGTTTCATTTTTTTGCAAAGCGATCGAACTTCAGCCGGAAGACGTTAAGAATTATTCTGATTTGGGAAATACTTATTATCATCTTGGAGAGTATGAAAAGGCTATCTCTTCCTATCTTCATGCCATTGAACTTCAACCGAATGATCAGGATGTCAATTTTATGCTCAACAGAACTTATAATAAACTGGGTGAATCTCAGCAATTAAAGGGAGAATATGATCAAGCAGTCGCTGCTTACCTCAAAGCAGCCGAGATGGGTTTTGGACACACGGATGTGTATAAAAATTTAGGTGCTGTTTATGAAATACTGGGAGAATACGAGAAAGCCGTTTCAGTTTATTTAAAAGTCATTCAAATCAAGCCGAATGACGCAGAAACCTTGTTTAAACTGGGTAATATGTATACGTTGCTAAAAGATGAGAGCCATGCAATTTCAAGCTATCTTAAGTTCATTGAACTTCAACCTGATGATGAGGAGGCACAACATCGTCTCGGAGATATTTATGCCAATAGGGGTTTTAATCAGTTGTATCAGACAAGAGAATACGAAAAGGCTGTTTCTGCTTATCTCAAGGCGATAGAATTTGAACCGGAGCTTGCCGTTCATTATTATGAACTCGGGAATGCGTATCACAAGCTTGAGATTTATGACAAAGCCTTCACAGCCTTTTCATCGGCAACAAACCTGAACCCACAGTATACAGAGGCGTATTTCAACCTTGGCCTCACGTCCGTTTGTCTCAACCGTTATTATGACGCTGCAAAATACTATATCAAGAGTATTGAACTTGACCCCGATTACAAAAACACCTCTTTTTACTTTGGAGATATTAACTTAAATGATCTGAGTCCTTCCACAGCCGAAGAATACTACGCACTCGGGTTTATCTATTATTCGCTTGGCGATGAAAAAACCGGAGGAAGTTTGTATCTGCAGGCTTTAGAAACAGATCCTGAGATAGCCAAGCTATACAACTACCCCGATTATGAACTGAAATCCACAGTGGATACAAATGAAGAGGCGAAACTAGCAGCACTGCACCAATTTAATCAAGGAAAAGATCATTATGATCAAGGCAGAATTGGTCAAGCGATTGTTTTTTATCAACTGGCTATAGAAATAGATCCTTATTTTTCCGGCTCATACAATAATCTGGCTCTTTGCTATTCTGATCTCGGTCAATATGATGAAGCGATTGAATGTCATCTCAAAGCCATAGAACTTAACCCGACGATCGCTTATTACTACACGAATCTTGGAATCTGCTATTCCAAACTGGAACAATACGCTGAAGCCGTTACGGCTTTTCTTAAAGCCCTGGATTTTGACCCGGAGGATATTGAGACCTATAATGAACTTGGCAGCACTTATTATCAGCTTAAGCAGTATGATAAGGCTATATCGGTTTATCACAAAATCATAGCACTTGATCCGTCGGATGTTTTTGCTTATATTAAACTTGGGAATGCTTATTGCCAATTCGAACGGTATGACGAAGCCCTATCAGCTTATCTCAAAGCCGTAGAGGTTGCCCCTGATACGGCTGACGGATATTTTTTTCTTGGAACTGCTTATTATGATCTCGGTCAATATGATGAAGCCCTGTCAGCTTTCCAAGATACCGTAAGGGTCGATCCGGAATACACCATGGGGTATTATATTCTTGGTATGCTTCATTACAGTATAAGTGAATATGGCGAGGCAAAAGCAGCTTTTCAAAAGCTTGTATCTCTCGACCCGAAACACACGGATGCCTTTTATTTTCTTGGCAATTCCTGTTTTGACCTCAAGGAATATGATGAAGCGATAGCAGCTTATCAAAGGGTTATAGACCTTGATCCGACGTATGAGGGAATAACTGATGAACTCGGAAAAACATATGTTCTGCTTGGGGAAAGCTATTACAAGAATAAACAATATGATGATGCCATCATGACCTTTCAGAAAAACCTTGAACTATTTCCTGAACATGTCAAGAGCATTTACATGTTGGGCCTAATCTACTTCAAGGGAAAAAACGATTTACCAATGGCAAAAGAAATGCTTGAACGTTTAAAAGAGCTCGATGATGGATTATATTATTCAACCCTTAATAAACTAATGAATCGATAAGGCTTCTCAAAATAGGGGCAGCATAGGGGGCGATTACGATATCAGCCGGTTCATCTTTAAGACGAATTCACAGGAAACAATAGCCGGTGGATACAAATACCTTTTGCTGTTCCCTTATCACGGGCATGGAGATGGGACACCCCATATGCATATGCGTTACGGAAATGCCGATTTTGATTACCTGACAACAGATCCCGGATTGGAAAGCTGGTGGCCAACTTGTTTTAGAGCTTCCGAAATGGATTCAGAAGCCCTGTTCAATGAGCTCATGAGCGGAGCGAAAATGATGACCACCATGCTGCCTGATATTCAATAGTTTCAAAACGCCTCATTTGAAAAACGATTTATCAACCGAACCAAAAAAGTCGTTCCCTTCGAAAAGAGAACGACTTTTTGTTAAAGAGTACCTATAAAAACAGCGAGAAAATGATTATTCCCATTCCCGCAATTTTTACAACACCAACGGGTTCTTGGAGAAAGATCAAGGCCAATCCGGTCGCAACAACCGGTTTGACGTAGAATAATCGCATGGCGTTTGTAGCACCCATTCGGTTGACCGCTTCCAGGAGAGCATAGTAGGCAACACCCGTTACAAATATGCCGAGATAGGCAATGATCAGCCACCCTTGAACATCCAACGTTGGTATTTTCAATTTTCCACTCAGAACCAGTATCCCCCCGTAAATCAGACTGGGAAAAAGTGTGGAATAAGCTGTGCACCTGAGAGAACCGTAACGGGCAATATGCCGTCTCAAAAGCACCGAATACAACCCAAATGTAACGGAAGCGACAATGCCAAACAGGATGCCTGAGAGCGAATCTCCCTCAAGCATGCCAATCCCGAATGTGATAATCCCCACCAAGCCAAGCAATATGCCAATCTTTTTCCTTTGACTGATCTTTTCACTGATGATCAAATACGCAAAAACCGCTGTAAATATGGGACTGGTTGAGATTAACGTTGCTGCGGAGGAAGCGTTTGAGTGTTTTATCGATAACTGCAGCATGGTCATAGAAAAGATGGTGTTAATACACCCAATAAAAATGATTTTAAAAAAATCAGCCTTGACCATTTTTTTCTCGTCGGGCCTTTTCACAAGACTGGAGATGACAAACAAGGATAAACCGCCGATAAAAAAGCGCATAAACGTCATGGTAAACGGATCCACTTGACCCATTATGGGTTTTGACACCACTTCAAGGCTGGAAAAAAGAACTAATGCAATAATCCAGAAAAGATAAGCCAACACATCCTCCTTAAAAACACCTTGTTAATATTTTTCAAAAGACACTCAGCGGACAAGCCGGTGAAGAAACCGTCGATAATCGAACATAGCATGATTCTCAAGCCATAACGAAAATCGTCAAAAAAAATCTCAATGATCAGATCCGTCAATCATCATGCAAAACCCATACTCATGCCAGAAATTTGATTGGTCACCTGTGCAATTATATCAGTTCCCAATCATTAAAGCATTTTGACAAAAAGCATTAACCATTCCACTGGCATCACCTACTAAAATGATATTGGGAATCAGAAAACACACCAGCCCTCATTCTTTGGTATAATGGCTTGACATCTATTCACACACCGATGAAATACGCTGGTGTATTCGTCCATCTCCGGGCTTAAAAGAACCCAGGTATCAGCTGAAAGAAATACTAAACACTGAGAACAATCTGATAGGAAAGCCCTTGTAAAAAAGGTAATAAGGTATGTTTTGACGATCGGTTTGATTTTGCAAAACAAATACGGCCTTCTTTGGCTTGGAAAGAAAATTGATATTCAAGAGGTTGATAAATGAAAAGGATAGCCACCTACCGGGATATTAGTGTCATTCAAAATGATCCGTTTATCGTTATTGCGACAGATTCTTCCGGCTCTATTGGTGAAAAGGAGCACGATAGCTTGCCGGTTCAAATTGAGATGGCGGCTGCCTATTGTTTGCGGGTGTGCCTGGTTGAATTGACAGCCGTTGGGGCAAAACCTGAGATAATCATCTCCACCGTCAGTAATGAGTTTGAACCTACCGGGAGAAAGATTCTGGATGAGATTAAAAGACAGTGTGAACGCTACCGCATCACAGAATATGACATCTCCGGCAGCAGCGAGGAAAATTTTGCAACCGGCATGACGGGATTCGGTATAACGGTTGTTGGCAGTACCAGGCAGCTTCATTGGAAACAAACACGCATTGGGGATTTCTGTTATCTTTACGGGATGCCCTATCTCGGCCATCAGGTTCTTGATCACGAAGACGCCCTGTTAGATCCCACCATCATTCAAACTCTTTTCAGTCAATATGAGATCAACGATCTGCTGCCTTGTGGTTCAAGCGGCATACAAAAAGAACTCAACGTCTTGTGTTCCGAAATGAATCTATCGTTTGAATGCCGTCAAAACATCGATTCCAATTTGTTGGTAAAATCTGCAGGTCCCGCCACTTGTGGTATATTTAGTTCATCACAAATCATCAGCAGGGATCACATTCAATTATTGGGTCATTTCATAAAAAGGGCTGATTAAAATGGAAAAGATACTCATCACCGGCGGACAGGCTTCGGGCAAATCCACACTGGCGGTCAGGATGGCTGATGCAATCGAAGGAAAAAGGATCTTTATCGCCACCGCCATTGCCTTTGACCAAGAATTAAAAGAAAAGATACAGGCACATCAAGAAGAAAGAGGGAATCGTTATTATACGATAGAAGAACCCCTTCATCTTCATCAGGCCTTAAGCAAGGCTAACGGGTTTGATCCTGAAGTGATCATCATCGACTGCATGACGATTTGGGTTTCGAATTTGATGTTTCAACTTGCCGAGGATGAGATGGAGAAAGAGATGGCATTATTCTTTGATACCCTTGAACAAATGGATAAAAGCTCACGAGCCAAGCAACTCATCTGTGTCACCAACGAAACCGGCTGGGGGATCATTCCGGCTGATCCTATCAGCCGGAAGTACGTCAAACGTTTAGGAAATTTGAATAAACGGATTGCAGCCGCTTTTGATTCGGTCTTTTTATCCTGCTGCGGATTGGAGATCCGTCTAAAATGATGGTGGGCGCCACTTCCTGGCAAATTCGGGGGACTTATCTGGACAATGTTCATGTCATATCCGATGATCTGGATTTTTGTGAACTGCTGGTTTACACCTGGGACTTATCCACTGAAGAATTGTTGATCAAAGAAATGGATGCCATCACTCAAAAAACGACCATCAGTGTTCATCTGCCCACGGACACACTTGAAAATGTAAAACAAGCCGTTTCTTTTTTTGAAGCCTTCAACTGTTTGAATCTAACCGTTCATCCGTTTGCCGATTTCAAAGGATTGGCTAATTATTATTTTCATTATACTCAAAATTCCCCGAAAAACCGATTATCCCTTGAGAATCTTGAAGATAACCTGTTTATGGAATTTACAAATTATTTGGGAAAAGAGAAAAATAAGCTCGCTATCACTATGGACTACGGCCATCTTCTGTATACCGGGGACTCGGTGGAACATTTTTACAATAAATTTGGGCCACAAATTCGAGAAATCCATTTTCACGGCGCAGATAAAAACAACGCCCACATCTATCCGAACAAAGAATCATTGGAAGGGTTTGTGCAATTCATCAAACGGCATGAAGAACTGGAAAAAACCCCCGTTTGCATTGAGCTTTTCCATTGGCCTCAAACACAGCAGTTAGTCAAGGAGTTGAAGGCCTATGCTGGATGATTTGTTCCTGGCATTGGGGATGCTCAGCAGAATCAAGGTTCCCAGAATCAAACGGGTGAATTATCCTCGCTCCACGGTTTACTTCCCGCTGATTGGTATCCTTGCCGCTTTGATATTGTATCTTTGCAACCATGTCTTGAACAGGGTCTTTGAATCCGGCCTATCCAGAATGCTCAGTTTGGGGATTTATTTCCTGCTGTTCGGTTACTTCCATTTTGACGGTTTTTTGGATGTCATTGACGGCTTCTTTCCTTCCCACAAAAGTCCCCAGGAACGCCTAACTATAATGAAAGACTCCAACACCGGGGCATTTGCCCTCCTTTTCGGCGTCTTGTTCCTGGCTTTGGAAATCAGGTGCATTTTGTCCGTTGACACCCGATGGCTTTTGTTTCCTGTCTTTGGAAGATTATCCGCCCCTTTACTTCTTGCAATTTCTAACCCGGCGACAACCAACGGACTGGGACAATTGTACTTTCCCTATCCCAAGCGTTATGCCTTCTTCTCCTGGTTTTTTGCCATTCCGGTCATATATTTCTTCCCCCTCATCGGATGGTTTATCCCCATCATGCTGGCGTCAACCCTTCTGATATCGGCTGTATCCAATCACAAGATCAAAGGGATTACCGGAGATGTCATCGGTTTTACGATTATCCTGAACGAATGCTTGTTTTTGCTTTTTTTAAATTTGAAACTGATAACAACTTAAATAAAAAACTGGTTCAGTAAAAGAACAGTAATAAATGACTATCTATCCAATGCATCAGCCAAAAACAAGGGCAATCGTGTTTTTTTATCATTACTTCAGGCATTGCATAAAACAGGCAAATGTGATAGAATATTCCTTGCGCGTCATGCAGACGGGGGGTTAGTGGTCCCCTGAACCCGAAACCCACTTGAGCGGGGTTGATGCGTTGTCTGAGGTCCTATCGGTGAGAAAGGTTTCGGATAAGTGGCGTTGATGCAGAGGTCCTGTGCGGCGGATAGCTGTGAACCTGGTCAGGTCCGGAAGGAAGCAGCCATAAGCAGTCCCATTCGGGTGCCACGGGAGCGCCCCTGCTGAGTTAACTATCTGAAAACGTCTTGTCGGTGTCTATCGAAGCAATGCGCATGATGCGCTTTTATTACTCTTTGTACTTGACCCCATAAAACCTTTATGCTATAATACATCGCTGTTGTTGGGGTCGTAACTCAGCTGGGAGAGTGTTACCTTCGCAAGGTAGAAGCCGTGGGTTCGAATCCCATCGACTCCACCAGCTTTTTTTGAAAAAATGCCGGGGTGGCGGAATAGGCAGACGCATCGGTCTCAAAAACCGACGAGGTTGATCCCTCATGCGGGTTCGAGTCCCGCCCTCGGCACCAATCAAAATTTAACAAAAAAAAGAGGACAATTTGTCCTCTTTTTTTCACATTGTTTTCAGCTTTAATTAGTGAATCCAGGTATGGTGTTTGCTCTCAAATTCACGAATAAGGCGTTTCACCGCTTCGTTTTCTTCCTGTGTGCCGATGGTGATTCGGATGTATTCGCCCATTTTTCCCGTGAATGGCCTGACGGCAATCCCTCTTTTAAATAAAAAATCGTAGGCGTCTGATTTCAGCAGGACAAAATTCGCTGCGGATTTCACCCTGATCAGATCGGCGAATTCTTCTTGGAAGAGATCCCTTTCCCGTTTGATCGTGGCGACTTTTTCTCGAACCAGATCACCTTTTTTCATCATTTGCAGCGCCATTTCAGTGGAAAAGATATTCATGCTGAACGGGGCGTGGGCCCGTCTGAAATGTCTTGCAATCTGTTTGGAGGCGATGGCGTAACCGATACGCAAACCACTCATGCCAAAGGCTTTTGAGAAGGTTCTCAGGATGATCAGGTTTTCGTATTCATTCACCAACGGCAGATAATCTTTTTCCGAAAATTCGACATAGGCCTGATCCAGCAGTACAGGAACACCGCTTTCCAGGATTTTTCTGATCCGTTCCTCACTCATGTCGTTGCCCGTGGGATTGTTGGGTGAGCAGATCACCACCAGGGCGGTCCGGGTCCGATCGGCTTCAAATGAGTCCGGTATGGCAAAGGCTTCATCCAGCTCCATTTCGCAAGCCTTCAATCCGTAGCGCATGGCGTAAAATTCGTACATGGAAAAGGTGGGTTGAAAGGTCACGACCTGCTCCCCTTCAAACAGGCTCATGATTTCCGGGATCAGCGCATCCCCGCCGTTGGAAACAAACACCTGCTCAGCCTCCACCCCTTTGTCAGCTGCGATAGCCTCACGGAGTGTGGCCGAATCGATCTCCGGGTAGCGGTTGAAAGGCCTGTCGTGAAAGTATTCAAAGACCTTTTTTTTGATTTCCAAAGGAACGTCAAAGGGACTTTCGTTTTTGTCCAGCCGGACGGGGGGTAATTTCTTGGGAACCGTGTAGGCTTCCATCTCGATAATATTTTTTCTAAACCTCATTATTTTCTCCTTTTCGCCAATTCTTTCATGATCTCGTCCAATTCCACCTCGTTGTATGCCAGCAGGACAAACAGATGATAAAACAAATCGCCCAACTCATACACCAACGATTCTCTGGATTGGGCCACCAATACTTCCACGGCTTCTTCACCAAATTTTTTGTAGATTTTTTCCTTGCCTTCCTTGAACAGGCTGGTGGTGTAGGATCCTTCGGGCAGCCGGGTCTTTCTCTCTTTAATCAGGCTTTCCAGTTCTTTCAGAACATTGAGGGAATAATCAATTTCCTCCTGCTTCCCGTCCCGTTTTCCTTCAATGGTCTCAAAGAAACAGGAATAATGCCCCGTATGGCACGCTGCTCCCTTTTGACGCACCGTCATCAGCAAGGCATCCTGATCACAGTCCAATTTGATTTCAACCAGCTGCTGGGTGTTGCCACTGACTTCGCCTTTCTTTCGGATGCGTCCCTTACTTCTTGAATAATAATGGGCAAACCCCGTTTCAAGAGTGAGTTTTAAGGCCTCAGGATCCATATAAGCCACCGTCAACACCGTTTTCTCCGTGTCCGTCACGACCACGGGGACCAAGCCGCCGGCCTTCTCCCAATCCACTTTTTCAATCATGCGTTCAATCCTTTCTGACATTGATACCAGCCCTTTCTAATTCATTCTTTAATGTCGTTATGTTCACCGTTCCATAGTGAAAGATGGAAGCCGCCAACGCAGCCGAAGCGGTCGTTTGCTCAAACACCTCCACAAAATCCCCGATACTGCCGGCTCCTCCCGAAGCAATGACGGGAATATTGACCGTTTCGGATACCCTTTTCGTCAGGGGAATATCGAATCCCTGGCGGACACCATCGGTATCCATGGATGTAAGCAAAATCTCGCCCGCACCCAGCCTTTCACATTCCCGGCACCATTCCAAGGCGTCTTTGCCCGTGTCCAATCTACCCCCGTTGATATACACATTCCAGGAATCACCCGTTTTTTTGGCATCCACGGCCACACAGATATTGGCACTGCCGATGACTTTGGCCGCCTCTTGGATCAGCAGAGGATTCCTGACAGCGGCGGAATTGATAAACACTTTGTCCGCTCCTGTTTTGATCACTTCTTTCATATCCGACACACTTGAAAGGCCTCCCCCGACGGTAAAGGGAATGCTCAGCGTTTGGGCAACGGATGTCGCCAAAGCCTTCAAAAGCCCTCGCTTTTCATGGGAAGCGGTGATATCCAGAAAGACAATCTCGTCAATCCCCTGCCTCTCATAGGCAATTGCTGATGCCACGGGATCACCCACTTCTCGGATCGCTTCAAATTTAATCCCCTTCACTACCCTGCCGTCTTGGATATCCAAAGCGGCGATGATTCTCTTGGACAACATCTGTTACACCCCCCTCAACTGATCATTTGTTAGAGTCCCTTCAAGGAGAGCCCGGCCAATCACTACACCGGAAAAGCCCATTGAGTCAGCCTTTTGAATGTCTTCAAGAGAGGACACCCCTCCTGCGTAAATGACCTCTTTACCTTTCCAAAACTGCTGAATATCTGAAATACCACCGTTGGTGCCGTCCTTTTCGATATCGGTAAAGATAAAACGGGAGAAGCTGGCTTTTAATTGGTCAAACGTTTCCTCCAGAGACTGTCCCGACTCCTCCAGCCAGCCTTCAACGGCCACCTTTCCCCTGCGTGAGTCCAAGCTCACCGTCACTGTGTCAAATTCCTGGGTCAATGCCCGAACAAAGTCTGGATCAAAGGCCTTTGTGCTGATGATGGCATGGGTAATCGAGTATGAATAAGCC
>Ga0209203_1002605_pt1 | contig 11804 bp, 6 predicted proteins | sample AD_UKC109_MetaG_FD_184423 | JGI IMG/M metagenome (GOLD analysis project Ga0209203, IMG submission 184423) | Active sludge microbial communities of municipal wastewater-treating anaerobic digesters from Hong Kong - AD_UKC109_MetaG (SPAdes)... | ecosystem: Engineered > Bioreactor > Anaerobic >...
CCATTCGGAATGAGCATGGAATAGTGGAGTCTCAAACTCTTTGACAAAGGGCCGTTATCGAGAACTTCGATTTCCTTCAGGCTGTTTGCACTCGTGGCGAGGCTATCGAAAGCCGGTCTTGAATAGACATAGCCATCCCCGGCATCCCCGGAATCTTCGAATAAATTCGAATACATTTTCTCGCCTGTGGACTTGTTGAGAATCTCAATAATTCCGTCAGGCAAGACTCTCACCGACATGCACCTGTTTTCCAGTTGAGGAAGGGTTTCTTCTTCGCGTTTCCTGTAATTGACTGGTCTGTCTGAAAGTGCGATGTAGAATCTCTTGAATGATAGTCCCTCGATTGTTGCATCGAGATACCCCTTCAAGGACACCACCTTCTCTATTGGAGCCGATCTTCCCAGGAAGCCGAGCGCCTTCTCTGCACTCTTCATAGAAGAGATCTGAAACTCGATCTCTTTACCATCTTCGTCCTTCACAGTCGGCAACTTTGAAGAATCTTCAAGAACAATGGCCGGGAGGTCAATATCCAGTTCAACATTATTGCTCATGTATTGCGAGGGATTGAATAGAACGAAAGAACTATTATCTCTATCCCCAGTTGCCGAACAAAGTCTTGCCATCGAGTCTCGAACGACGTTTTGGGCGATCTCTATTGATTGCGAAAATCTGTGAGACACATCTCGATGAACCTCATCGACGCTGCATCCACCGATACTGTCGTGTGCCAGGTTTTGAAGAACTAGCTTCCACGCCTTAGTCAGAAAACTCCGGGGGTACTTCCGACCGGCCAACCAGGCAAACGATGCCAGGGGTTCGGCGTAGCTTTCCAGGAGATTCAGAGCTTCGAAGTTTTCACGCTTGTTGTCGCACCTGGAAGAGAGAACATTCGGAAGAATGAAGTTGAAGTAGCCCCTCTTCGATGTATTAACCATTCTAAGCTCTCCGTGGAGAATTGGTATTTCCTGAGAGAGAGGAATCTTTCTCTCCAGTTCACTGGATAGATCGTTGAAAAGCGCCTGTCTGCAGGAAAAGGAACTGTCTCTGTTTCCAACGTATTCAATGAGCGGCAGGATTTTTTCATCGGGCTCCATGTGATCGCAGCCGTCCATCAGAACGACTATCCCTGTGGCCGAGTTCTTCATGAATTTGTAAGCTGAGTTGACAAAGAAGAGGGAATCTACCTGCTCTCCTTCAGGTGTGAAAGCCATGTTGCAGTACCCCTGCCTCTCGGGAAGCCTGTAAGTGTATAGAGTGCTTCCATCGGCGCCCTCCCAGACGAATTCCCAAGGCAATTCATCGCCCGATACGCCTCGCCATATTAGAGAAGAAGAGATTCCAAACTGCCTGGCTATCTGAGGAATCTGCGAGTTGTGACCGAAGGTGTCCGGTAGATAAGCCAGCTTCTGAACCTCACCGAATTCCCTGGCCAGCTGCATCCCCAGCAACAGATTTCGAATCAGTGACTCCCCATCGGAAAGGAATTCATCGGCCTGAACATACCACGGTCCAATGCCGATTCTCCCTGACTTAACCAACTTCTGCAATGTTTCACTCATTTCCGGCCTGATTTCCAGGTAGTCTTCCAGTACAACGAGCTGTCCGTCAAGGTTGAAGCACTCGTATCTGCTGTCTCTCTGGAGAATCTCTATGAGTCGGTCCATAGCTTTCACCAGTCTGAATCTAAAAGATTCAAATGGTTCATACCACTCTCTATCCCAGTGCGTATGGGACAGCACGAGTACGGTCTTACCGTCCTTCACCACTGTGCTCACCTCTTCCGTATTCGAAGGCAGTATCGTATAGTCGCAAGATCTTTTCCGGAGAGATTTCCATCTGTATGTTGTGAATAGACGCGAAGACGAAACCCCCTCCAGGCGCCAGGACGTCTATTCTTCTTTTAACATCTTCTTCAACTGCTTCAACGGTTCCAAACGGTAATACGTGCTGAGTGTCGCAGCCGCCTCCCCAGAACACGATATCCTTTCCGAACTCCTGTTTCAGGCGTACTGGGTCCATGTTCTTCGCGTTTGTCTGAACTGGATTGAGAATCTGAACGCCGGCATCTATGAAGTCTCCTATGAAAGGGTAAACCGATCCACAGGAGTGAAGAAAGATGAAGAGTCCGGGTCTTTTGGAATGAATAAAATCGCACAGAGCCTTCAGCCTCGGTTTGAATAGAGTTCTGAATATTCTGGGGGATATCTGCGTGTTTTCCTGCGTGCCGTAATCATCACCAATCTGAATAAGATCAATATCTCCGCCGAATTCAGATAAGTATTCGTCAAGCTCAACAAGGTACTTTTCCAGGAGTCTATCGAGGAAATACTCCACGAGGGGCCGGTCGGTTATCATTTTCTCCATAAACTCCTGATAGCCAAAGTAGCTGTGCCCCGCTTCAAGAAAGTTTCCTCCAAAAGTACCCATGATAGCGCAATCAGTTGCGCCCCTCAACTCTGAGAGCTGATCCTTGAGAAAGGCAACTTCTCTTTCAGAAAGTCCTGCATTGATTTCGTCGTCTATGGCCTCTCTATCTTCAGCTCCGGCCAGTGGGAAGTATTTGCCGTCGAAGAAGAACCCTCCATCCGGCATTGTCGCCACTATCCGACCGTCCCTTATTATCGCCCTGGAACCGTCGGGCATTCGAACAGGGTCGAAACCGGCAGGCAGAAGATACCTGCCTCCGTCTCCAAACATATCATACTCAATCCATTCGTCTATTCTTGTTCCGAAACCTCCGTCAAGCCTCTTGAGCTCAACGACGTCAGAATGAACCCTTCCCCTCACCGATTCTTCGACCAGAGCAAGCTGCTGATATACATCGTAGATTCTGACCGATCTTTCGGTTAAGGCTAGATGGTCCTTGAGTTTTCTGTAGGCGATCGCATGTATTCCCGTCGATCTCATGCCTCCCAGGTCAATAGGGACCCGATCGGCTTCCCTGTGGTTCATGGCTTCGACTATTCTCTCTCTTGAAGTCATATCGATCCCTCCGGTTGTTCAGATATAGAAATGAACCCGAACGGTTCCAGTGTATAGTCTTTCCCTTCTCCAGTGAAGACGTGACCACGCTTTCCGGAGACTTCCTTCGCAAAAACCGCCGCATTATTCGAGGAATCACTTCCAAAAAACAGCTCAACGTTCTCGCTCGCTCGAATTTCCGTTAACCGGGCCGATGTGCTTTTCGCTCCGCTCCTGAAGGCAGAGAGCGGATGTCTGACAATAGAGGAGTATTCACATAACTCAAGAGACCCGCCTGAAAGCCTTACGGTGAAATCCAACGGCTCGCCGTTCAGATAGGGACTGGCGAAACGATTCTGCAGGTTCCCGCTTAACAGCCTGAAATAGAGCCTGCCGCTGTTCGGAAGAAACCGCCTGAATCCCAGCGGAGAAGGTGATTCGAAATCGACGAGGTTGACACCTTCCACACCAATGTTGAACGAGCGGCCGTCGCTACCTTCTATTCTCAAAGCACCGAGGACCGTGAGCGCATCCGTCCCACTTCCGCTTATTAGCTCTTCAAGACGGGCAATCCTTCCGGGAGAAGAGTAACACACTTCAGGGTTTTCTGCATCGAGGGGTATCTCGAGAAAGACAAAGTCTGAAGGACCTACGGCGTATATGTAATTGAATCTCACTTTCAGGATTATCTCCCCTCTACCGGCGGGCAGGAGGTAAGTCTTCTTGAAAGGCCTGCAGTACCTGTCGATCGGCTCGAACTCCACCGCCACTCCCCACGAGGATTCAAAGACTCTATGGCCGCATTTCAGCGATAGATAGTCCTCTATCAAGCCGGCCGGTACCTTGCCGGTGTACAGCTCTTCATGATTCACCGCGTCTGCCAGATTGACGGCGGGATTTACAGGTTGACGCACAATTTTCATTTTTCCTGCCGATAAACCGGGCGACACTATTTCTGTGTTGTCCTTCTTGGAAACAGCAGATACAAGCTCGCCCCTGTCGTTGAAGGAGAGATCAAAGTCCGGTGTCGAGATCTCGAAGTCCCCTTCCGAAAGGGATGTGTCAGGTTTTTCTTTCGAAACTCTCTCGGCCAGAAAGCTTCTGTGTTCGAAGGCAACAAGCTTTCCTGGGTCGAAGTACAGATTGCCATCGTAGAAGAGCGAGGGAGCTTCTGTTCCATCTCCCTTAAATAGTCTTAAATCAGGATCATCACAGCCCATGACGCAGAAATCACTGCGAGTCTGACCTGTCGGGTTGAGGACAGTGACGAGTTTGCCGCTGCCAAACACCCTTTCTCTGAGGGTCTTCAGCGTATCGTCGGCTCCTCGGGAGGCCTGAAAGACCCACCCGAAACCCTGAGATACGGCCTCGAGAATCTTTTCCGGGTCGTTAGAGAGATAAAGCCCACCTCCACCAGAGTGCTCGTCAAATCCACTGAGTTTCTCAAAGTTGCTTTGTATTTCTTCCATGCAATCTCCGTTCGAAATAAAGTTTAACAAAGAGGCCTCGTGCAGTCTTGAAAAAACCTTCGAAGAGAGCGCGTTTTCTCTTGGATAGGCAAGAATGTTCGAAGTCCACCAGCCGTTGAATTCTCCTTCGGCTTCTTCCAGATCGGCGCAGAAAGGCCTGAGCCTGTCGAAGAAGCCGTTGATGGTTGCGGTAGTGATTATTGGATTTGTCCATGCTCGGTTCCATTCCTCAATCATTTTTACCGGAGTAAAGACCGGTTCTCTGTTGTCGATAGCCATAGGAATGGCATAGACCGACCGTCTGTAGTTTCTGCCGGCCAGTTCGGTCAGCTTTGCCAGAATCTCTCTTCTTAGGTTTGCAAGATCTGATTCAAAGAATCTGTAACCTTCTATGTATGCCCATTTTGGGTCGTCAGTAATCCATACTAGAACCCTTCCGCCTCCGGGAAGTCTCCAAAAGAACGGTGATCTCAGATTCGTAAACTCCTTGAAGGGCGCCACAAAATTGTTGATTGACATAAAGAGGTTTTCGACACCAATGTTGGCCAGGAGCTCTAGAAGCCCCGTGCTCATTCCAGGCACATCGCTGAGAAAGGCACTCCTAACTTCAATGCCCTCCGCTTTCAAGGATCTCGCCTTCCTCAGTGAATGGAAAAGCTCCTCGAACTCTGTTCTGTCGGCGTAATGATGAAGATAGAGAGCCCCGATGCCAAATTCTCCGCTTCTTAGCAGATCGCGAATTCTCTCGCTTTCGCTCTTGCTGGCTTTCTTGTCGAAGCAGGAAAGAGCCCAGGTAGTCTCTATGTTCCACCTGAATCTCGACTCTTCGGGAAATTCAAGACTTTTACGATGGTAATCGATCGCAGTGGATGAATAACGGGCCTGAAGTTCTTCGACCTCGCTTATCGTTGCTGTATAGCCCAGATCGACGTGAGAAAACATCAGGAGGTTGAATTCGATCCTCCTCGGTGGGTCAAGTTCAATCGTCTTCTCGACTCTTTGGCCGCACGAAGTTACTGTCACCCTTGTTTCACCGCTCTCAAAGACAAAAAGTTCTGATGTTTCCCCCGGAGGAATCGTAAGGCGTTCGTTCGAGCCGGACTGCGAAAGAAAGACCTCGCATGTTTCTTCCGAGCGATTGTGGATCAATGTCAGCCTCGGGAATGGCCCGGATCTCTTCAGCAAATCGGTAAAAACCAGCTCTGTTCTTATGAAAGTCTCATCAATCTTTACAACGGTCATCCTTTTACACCGCCATTCTATCGCTCAACGAGTTCCGTTTCCAGAAAGACCCTTCTCTGCTCTCCCTGGTCTCCATGCAATCTATTCAGAAGAATCGTCGCCGCCTGTTTGCCCATTTCAAAGGTCTTCTGGGCCACTGTGGTTACTGGAATCTTCAGGAATGAGAGAAACTCGAAATCGTCGAACCCGCCTACGGTGATTCTATGCTCAAGATGCGGATGTTCCAGAAGGTATTTGACCACACCCAGAGTAATATCTCCGGTGCTCCCGATTATCACTTGTGGAGGGTCATCGAGCTTCATCAGTTTTCTGGTGCAGGCGTAGCCGTTTTCCATTCTGAGGGTCTTTCCGCTGACGATGTATTTTGAAGGCAGTTTTATTCCGCACTTGAGCACTCCATCCATGAAGCCATCCAGCCTCTCTCTGATGGCTGTTGCGTCTTCCTTCTGAGTTATAAAAGCTATCTTCTCCTTTCCCTTGGAGACCAGATGTTCCACCAGCTTTCGAGAACCGTTGCGGTTGTCGCTCACAACAAAATCGAAATGCGAGCGGGGAATGTACCTGTCTATCAGAATCAGGGGCACGGAGATGCTGTTGAGAAACCTTAAGGATGCCTGATTGAAGACGCCCCCTACATAAAAGAGAATGAGCCCGTCAACTCGTTTTTCCAGCAGAAGCTTGAGTTCTCGGATCTCCTTCGTCGGATCGTTGTCGGAGACGCCCAGGAGAATGTTATAGCCTGCCGGAGAGCACACGCTCTCCAGGCCGTCGAATATATCATGCATGAATGACCTGAGGTTTGGAAGGACCAGACCGATTGTCATAGTCTTCTTCGTTACCAGGCTTTTTGCGGCCTGGTTAGGCAGATAGTTCATGTTTCTTGCTGCGGAGATAATTCTCTCCTTCGTCCTTTTGTTTACTCTAGGATCGTCTCTCAATGCTCTGGAGACAGTGGAGATTGACACGCCTACAAGTTCAGCGATCTCTTTCAAACCGACGCTCATACAATCACCTTTCTTCTCTTGACGTAGCTGTGATTACGAAAGGGGCACTTATGAAGCCGGATGCCCTTTCAAATCCCCCGCCTTCGAAAGTGTCTATATAGAACGAAAAGACCTGTACCTTTGGAGTCCCCGGTTCATTTTCACCGAGGAGGGTTATGCCCAGGTCCGAAGTGGCGCTATAGCTGTAATGCCTGAGAAGTTGAAACCTCAGCTTCTCGCCATTAGTGAATGAGAAACTCTGACGACTGGCGACCAAGGTCTTCTTCCCCGATCTGTCGAGAATGACAAAGCTCTCGAAGGGTATGAATGGAGGCCTCTCCCCGGCAAGACCGCTATTCAACTTCGTGAAGGACCTTGCCCCCATGTATTCTATGCCGGTGATGTCGTCAAACCCTAGAGCCAGAACATAGTTTATCGAATGGTCAGCGTACGGTATCAGCGGCAAACCTTCTTTGTCGATTGCTACCCTTATCTCGATCCCTCCATGGGAATAGACTGTGAGCGAAATCTGTGAAAGTGGGCCTTGGTCGAAACCGAGAGTCACAACCTCTCTCAACCCGTCAGAAGATCGATTCTGTGAAGAGATTTTAGCACCTGAAGGCAGAAAGGTCATGGGTTCTCCCGTCAAATAAGATTCAAACCTGAGGTCGAATTGCAGACTTTGGCCTTCTCTCGATGCTACTGTGACCTCTATCGAGCCATCCTCAACTTGCTTATAGTCAAGAGTGGAGATGTTTCCCACGTTCTCTTCAGTAGCTGTTTCTTTTCTGTATCCGTTCAAGAGCGCTGAATTCACACCCTTCTTCAACGGTAGAAAGAAGAAGTATCCCTCTTCATTAGAGTCCCAGCTATCTGTGTATTCTGTATGAAACGGGAACCCTGTGAAGGTCATGCCCGAAATTTCCAGTTGCAAACATTCTCCTTCGCGAGTTTCGGCCGGTATTTCTACGTAAAACTCTCCATCGTGAGGAGCGATAATGTACAGCTCGTTGTCTAAAGATTCTTGACCGGTCATTTTTTCGAGTAGTTTTTCAAGGGCCCTGTAAGCCTCCACGGCGAAGCCCACAACGCTAATATTCGACGTGATGTTCTTCGCCAACGTCAGCTTACCAGGCCAGCCGGCAGTGACGGCCGATGTGTGTTCTCCGTACATAACCAAATTGAGGTCCATCGAGCTTTTCAGCTCTGGGTCCGTTCTCTCGAGTTCTTCATCCAGTTCCCTTGCGAATTCCTGTACGCGGCGTACCTGTCCGGCTGAAGAAGGTCCTCCGCTCTTGACAACCTCCCACCAACCCGACCAATCGCCGCTGTAGGTTTCCAGAGTTTTTCCGTACTTCTCTTCCATCACATTCATGAACTGCGAAGGAGTGGAGATTAAGAGCTCTGTTTCCGGATCATCCCAAGCTTTGAAGATATCGAGATACGCGACGGCACCGGGGAAGTACCCGGCATTGTCAAATGCGATCATTATTGCCGCTTCCGAATACGGGTATCCCGTTTCTTCAAGATTGTTCAGATAATTCCTGAGCATTGACATATTCTTGAGCAGATAGCCCTCCGCGTAGCTGTCCTTGCTGATCCAGCAAAGAATCCGATTACCTAGGGGACCCTGCCAGTAGAATAGGTTGTGACTGCCTTCAAGACCAAGCGCGGACCCATAGACGTCGTTTATCCCGCTCATGAAGTACATTATCCCTTTCTCTGCTAGAACGTCGGGAAGATCTGCCGAGAAACCGGGGACATCGTTCATGAGACAGACGGCGATTTCGAAGCCGCTTTCACGGGCGAAATTGAGAGCCCTTTCCATGCTTTTCGAGAGTACGTAATCATTTGTAAACCCGGTATGCATCGAGCCATATGCCGACCCGAACTCTATCCTTCCCTCCCTTGCATAATGCCTGTAAAGGTCTACCAGATAAGGTTCAGGGTTCGATTTCAGCCAGCAATCGAACTGCCAGAAAGTCTCTACGGTGAACTTGAAATCCGGAAAACTCTCCATGAAATCAGGAAGATCGTCGTACATTTCCGAATAGAATTGCGCGACTTCTTGTTGCGTTCCCGTGAAACCGATATCCTGGTGGCTGAAGGGAATCAGATACACCTTTTCAATTTTGGCTTGCGCAGTCACCGCAAGAAATAAAACAGTCAAGAACAGAACGTTTCTTTTCATCGCAACGATCTCCCAACCTTCATCTTATTCCGGCTCTCAGAGTGAAACCGCGCATCATCTTGTCCTGTGCGGTGAAGTACAGAATAATGAGCGGGAGGGCAGTGAGCGTAGAAGCGGCCATCAACAGATTCCAGTTAGTCGAATACTGCTGCTGGAAACCACGCAATCCAATTGCCAGGGTCCACATCGACGGATCGTGAAGATAAATCAGCGGGCCGAAGAAATCGTTCCATGTGAAAACCACGGTGAACAGTGCCACAGTGAAGAGAGCCGGTTTTGAAAGAGGAAGCACTATCCTTGTGAAGATTCGCAACTCAGACGCTCCGTCTATCCTGGCAGACTCCATGAGCTCGTCGGGAATCGAGATGAAAAACTGCCTCAAGAGGAAGATGTTGAAGGCACCTCCTCCACAGAAGGCCGGTACGATCAGGGGCAGATAGGTATTGATCCATCCGAGCTGGGTGAAAAGAATGTACACGGGAATTATCAGGACTTGTCCGGGGATGAACATGGTAGCGATAGTGATGTAGAAGAGCAGGTTTCTGCCCCTCCACTGCAGCTTTGAAAAGCTGTAGGCCACCAAGGAGGCAGTGACAGTATTTCCCAGAACGTTCATCACGGTCAGAAAGACAGTATTGAAGAAGTATCTGAAAAAGGGGAAACTTTCAATTGCCTTGCCATAGTTCCCCCACTGCGGCGGGCGTGGGAACCACTGCATCGGTATCGACATTATCTGAGAATCCGGCTTCAGCGAGGTGGAAACCATCCAGAAAAGTGGAATCAGATAGACCACGCTGAAAAAGGCGAGTACCCCGTATATAGTGACAGATCTTATTGATTTCGTTTTGTTCAGGCTTCTCATAATCAATCACCCTCAGTAGTCCATCCATCTTCTGGATATTCTGAAGAGAAGGATCGTCATAGGGACGAGTATCATGAACATCACCCAGGACATTGCCGAAGCGTAGCCCATCCTGACATCTTTGAAGGCGAGAAGATAAATCTTCAGATTTACGAAAGTCGTTGATTCCAGGGGACCGCCCGCAGTCATTATATAGGACTCTGCGAATACCTGAGAGGCTGCTATGAGTCCAGTTACGACGTTGAAGAAGATCACGGGCATGATCATGGGAACTGTGATACGCCAGAACATCTGCAGTCTGTTGGCCCCATCCAGTTCGGCGGCTTCGTAAAGATACTCGGGGACATCCTGGAGACCGGCCAGAAAGATGACTATAATGCCCCCTATGCCCCATATACTCATAAGAATCAACGCGGGTTTCGACCATTGCGGAGAGTTCAACCAGAGAGGACCTTTGATCCCTATGAATCCTAGTATCTGGTTTATAAGGCCGCTTCTGGGATTGAACATCATCATCCAGAGAAACATTACCGGAATCGAGGGAAGAACTACTGGAAGGAAATAAATAGTTCTAAATATGCGCATTCCCTTCAATGCACTACTCAGGAGCAGGGCGAAGATCAGACCTATAAAAACTTTGAGAAAGACGGAACCGAACATATAGTAGAAGGTATTACCCAGTGCCTTCCAGAAACCTGGATCGAGTGTGAAGAGAATCTCGTAATTTGTCAATCCAATCCATCGTGGAGCGTTTATCATGTCATAGCTGGTGAAGCTGAGAAAGAGAGTTGCCAGTATCGGAGCGAGAATGAATGTTGACAACCCTATCAACCATGGCGCCGCGAAGAGATAACCGGCTAGGTTCTTTCTCCTGAAATACTTGCTCCGTCTTCTTCTCATGTTTTCAGGTTCTCCCTTCGGAAGAAATAGAAGGTAGCTGGACACGAGAAATCGTTTTCGGCCCGGCTACCTTCATCATGCTCAGTGAGTCATCTTGTACTTCTGAATTTCTGCTTCAATCAGTTTCTGTGCATCGTTTAGAGCCCGCTCGGGAGTCTTCTTTCCGTAGATCGCCTCTTCGGTTGCAACCTGCAGGGTCTCATACCAGAGTGGCGCCTCGAGGACGAAGGGTCTGAATTTCGTGAATTCGAGGGCCTCGACCTGCATCTTCCACTCGGGATCCTCAAAAAGGTCGGATTTGTAGGCGGCTCTTTTGTTGCCTATAAGAGAAGAAATGCTGTGGGCCAGTTTCAGCTGCACCTCATCGCTCAGCAGGTAAAGGGCGAACTCCACCGCTTCGATCCTGTTCTTAGTCCTTGACGAGAGCTCTAGAGAGAAGCCGTTGGACCAGGTTGCTTTCTGAACGGGATATGGTATCTGAACGATGCCGTAATCAAGATCCGGCGCGTAGGTTGCCAGATCGGCTATGAAATTGCCAACCTGGATTCCCATTCCCACCTTGCCGGCGATGAAGGCATCGGCAGCTCCCCAGCCAAAGTTTGCACCGAATGCAAGAAGCTTCTCCAGACCCATCTTGTCGATGAGTGCGACCCACTCCTCAAGAGCCTGAATGATTCCCGGGGTGTTGACAACTACATCGCCACTTTCATTGATAAAACTCTCTCCCTTACCCCAGACGTACATCCAGAAGTAAGACTGCCCGTAGAGTGGATTGAACCCAATGACATCGTAATCGCCGTTCTTGTCGACAACGTCGAGTTTCTCGGCATACGATAGGAGTTCTTCCCATGTCGTAGGCGGTTTTTCGGGATCGAGTCCCGCTTGTCTAAAGAGATCTTTGTTGTAGAAAAGCAGTCTCACATCTGTCTCGAGTGGAAGCGCGTAGATCCCGCCTTCATAAGAACACATCTGTAGAGGGCCTTCGAAGAACACTTCGTCGGGGTCAAACCCGGCTGCCACCAAAAAGGGCCTTAAGTCAAGCAAAATGCCCGTAGAGGCTCTCATCCCTACATTCCCCAGATCGTGAAGGAAGACGTCAGGTTCCTGTTTGGCAGCCATCGCTACCCTGATTTTGTCCCAGTAGTCCCAGAAGGATATTGCGAGATCTTCGACCTCAATCATTCCTTTGTGAGTTT
>Ga0209203_1002608_pt1 | contig 11792 bp, 11 predicted proteins | sample AD_UKC109_MetaG_FD_184423 | JGI IMG/M metagenome (GOLD analysis project Ga0209203, IMG submission 184423) | Active sludge microbial communities of municipal wastewater-treating anaerobic digesters from Hong Kong - AD_UKC109_MetaG (SPAdes)... | ecosystem: Engineered > Bioreactor > Anaerobic >...
AACGATCGAGATACCCGTCACGCTGTATCACGGCAGTCATGACGATCTCGTCCCGCTGAAAGAGGTACGTGAAATCGCCTCAAGGATTTTCAAGAACCTGAGCCATCATGTCGTGGACGATGATCATCCCCTGAGCACAACGTTTGCCTCCTTTGACTGGGACACCCTTCTCGATGATTAGGTCCTTGACTCTCATAGGCAATTAGGATAATCAGGTGGCTGGAGGATCGGTATGTATTCAAAAAAGATAGTCATCCGTTACGGGGCGGATATTATTGATAAACCCATAGTGTACAGTCTTGTAAAGGATTTCGACCTTGCCTTCAATATAATGCGTGCACGAGTATCACCGAGACGGGAAGGAATGGTGGTCCTCGATCTCACCGGTACAAAGAAAAACTTCGATCTGGCCATCCGCTATCTCAAAGATCTGGGGCTGAACGTTGAACCGCTTTCTAAAAGCGTTACCCAGAATATCGACAAATGCGTACATTGCGGCACCTGTCTGTCGTTCTGCTCAACCAACGCCCTGGACATCGATCCAGAAACCATGAAGATCACGTTCGATCCCGAAAAGTGTAACGGCTGTGAATTGTGCGTCAAGGCCTGTCCCCCACGGGCGATGGAAATCGACCTCCTCTAACGGGTAAGACAGGCTCACCTAAGACAGGCTCACCTGCAGGTTATACCCCGTCGATCCCCTTTTCATCCTTAAGCCTTCGCCAGAGCGTACTGATGCTGGTACCGAGGATTCGGGCTGCCTCTGTTTTATTTCCCCCCGTATGGTGCAGCACCATTTCGATGTATTTGCGCTCCAGCCCTTCAAGACTGGGGTAGTTCTCTGCCAGCTTATCGAGTGTATTCTGCGGATCATGCTCAGCAGGGAGGGGCAGATGCTCCGGCCCTATCAGATCATCGCCCGCCATGATCACGCCATATTCGACCCAGTTTTCCAATTCACGTACATTTCCCGGCCATGAATAGTTTTCCATTTTTCGTACCGCGTCGGGTGAAAAACCGGGATGAATCTTCTTCAGTCGTGACAGGAAATGGCGCGCCAGGATCAAAATATCTTCTCGCCGCTGCCGTAGTGGTGTTATCATGATAGGGAATACGGCCAACCGATAATACAAATCCTCCCTGAAGCGGTTTTCATCTACCATCGTTTTTAGGTTTCTGTTGGTGGCGGAAATAATACGTGCCTTAACGGGAACATTATTCGTTCCCCCGAGAGGCCGAACCTCTTTTTCCTGCAGGGCGCGCAATAGTTTTGCCTGAATGTCGATAGGAATTTCACCCACTTCATCGAGAAACAAGGTGCCCTCCCCTGCTTCCACAAAAAGCCCTTTCTTGTCTTTATCGGCTCCGGTAAAGGCCCCCTTTTTATGACCGAACAGTTCGGATTCCAGGAGATTGGGAGGAAGGGCCGCACAGTTTATCGCCATAAACGGCATATCCTCTCGCCCCGAATGTTTATGAATATATCGTGCTATCACCTCTTTGCCGGTCCCGCTCTCGCCCTCGATAATTACCGAAGACGACGAAGGGGCTACTTTTTCGGCGAGGAGTAAAACGGTTGCCATGGATTTACTTCTATAGATAATATCTTCCGAGCTTGCAAAACGACGAGCCTGATTTTTTAAAAGCGTGAGCTCGGCATTTTTATGAACAAGATCTTTTCTCGCTCTCTTAAGGGCCAATCTCAGGTTTGACAGTTCATTATCCAAATCGCTCACTGAGAAATAATGTTGTACCTCAGCCGAAGTCATTCCCCATTCTGCGATGCTTCTTCCCTCAAATGAGCAATAGGGATGGCCCTCCGCCTGGCAGGTCAGCTCTTTAACAAAGACCTCGCTACCCAACACCGCACTGGCACAGCCCGACATCATTCCAAGCATAACACTGCAAACCGGATGTGAACTGCTTCCGAAATTCGTTTGCCATACATATGATTCGAACGAATTCTTCCACGTACCCGTAAAATGCATACGATTATTTTCCTTATCCAGATCGATCTCCGTAATGTTTTCCTCTGCAAAACCCGCCATCTTGTGTACGACACAACAGGCTTTAAACCATTCCTCGGGTGTATCGAAATCGTAAAGTTCTGCAAGCGCCGTCGCCCAAGTCAGCCCCGTATCATATCCATAGCGCAAAAAGATGCTTTTCGTCTTTTCCCAGCCGATGCTATGGATCTGATCTTTTTGCAAACAAGCTAAGGAAGAAATACCAAACAATATAACACGAGACGGTCCAAAACAGGGAAATCCCGTCACGGTGTCTATATTGATCAATTCTAAACGCTGAAGATCTTCGGCACGCATATACTATACTCCTCTTTTCCCAGACGGGCTTTTCCACCCTATCAGAATCACAATTACCATACCGGTCCATCTCAATACCCGACATTACCGGCAACTATACCATATTGAAAAGGTCCTTTTCAACATGAAAAGCTGTTCCCGACCTATCATTCAAATACTCAAACCATAATTATTTGATTATACTAGATAATACAGTGTTTTCCATTTTTGGCACGACAGTTGCTTATTAGGTAAGTGAAGAAAGAAATCCCATCATATGATGAGAAATAAATAAGAAGTAGTGGTAGCAAAAAAAGGAGCTTGTCATGAAAAAAATAACATCAATTCTATCAATTGTTCTGCTTGTGGCGCTGTGTGTCAGCACCTACAGCTATGCCGGTCCAATAAACAAGTGGTACTATGAGAATCACCCAACAACGCTTCAGGATGCAAAGAGTGTATATGGAGACCCTGTTCACTCTCAGGAATTGGCCGACGGAACTCAAAAGGTTGTCTTCGCCTCCATCAAGAGTGGTATGGATTTGGGAAGTCCTTATCTCATCGTGAAAGACGGAAAAGTTTTAGATGGTGGAATCGGCGTCGCATACGTGAAGCCGAATGCAATTCAGGTGCAATGTGATGCATTAAAGGTACAGATTGCCGGCATTGAGGCACGTGTAAAAGAACTGGAAAAGAAAGATCAACAAACAATAAGTCTCCTCAGGAGTCAACAATAAGTCTCTTCTTCAGGGTCATGTCACCTATCCTTGATGGCATGACCCTGAGAGTAATATTACAACATATTTCATTGATGTTGTTTTTTGTGTAAGGAGATGAATCAAACAGCGAGCGCTTTTTCCTTGAGCAATCTCATTATGTGGTAACACATGACAGGAAAGACTTTAATTGTAACAGCACCTTAGAATAGAATCCTTTTTTCTTGACAAGAATAGAGTGGATGAGCTATACGATTATTCGGGGACTTTGGCTTAAAAAGTCAAGAACAAACCTAACAAAAAAGGGAGGTGCTTAATGAAAAAAGTAACGCTCGTTTTATCCATTCTTATTTTTTTGACATTTTGTATCGGCACGTATAGTTTTGCTGGTCCCATTAACCGTTTGCACTATGCGAAACACCCAACAACACTTCAAGATGCAAAAGATGTATATGGTGAACCTATTCATTCTCAGGCATTAGCCGACGGCACCCAAAAAGTTGTATTTTCCTCCATCAAGAGCGGCATAGATTTAGGGTATCCCTTTTTCATAGTGAAAGATGGAAGGATTATAGACAGCGGAATCACAGTTGAGTATGATGAGAGTGCACAACAGCAGGAAATCGACACGTTGAAGAGCCAACTAAAAGCAATAGAAATGCGCATGAAAGAATTGGAAAAAAAGAGTGGTAATTAATAATAACAGTAATTATATATGTTGATTTCGGGGCCATGCCATTATTCAATATGTATCGATAAATGTCATGGCCCTTTTAACAATCTCTTTTCTTGTTTCATTCCCCGCAGTTTGCTGTGTTGGAACATATATTAAACATTGAACGTACTCCCGTCTGTTTCCAGTGGGAAATGGGATTTAGCAAATAATAAACATTTTCTCTAACAATCGGAAGCTCACCGCAATTCATTGTGGTGGGCTTCAATAGCAATGTATTGTTGATCGGTATACTATAAAGAGAACAATGTACTACATGATACCACGTTACATATTTTCAACATCGAGACACGCACTCCAAAGGATTACCGTACTATACACAGTTGTAGCATGTGTGCTATTTCTTCTTATCCCTCACCAGGGGGTATCGTCAGAAATAACATTCAGCAAAGCTCTCCAGATTATGCACGCCAACAATGAAACCATCAGTGCAGCTCTCGCAAAAAAGAATCAGAGTGAAGAAAAAAAGATGGCTGCAAGGGGCCTTTTTTACCCACGTATCGGTATAAGCGGCAGATATTCACGGATCAACGAACCTATCACGATAGATCTCAATTCTATTCGTGATGTCATCACAACCCTTCATGGCTTGCCATCATCCAGCATACCGGATTTCGAACTCGCCGTTCAAGATGAGGATTTCTGGCAGGCCGATCTTACGATGACATGGCCCATATTTACAGGAGGGCGTATCCTGGCTGCAAATCGCGCCGCCGATGCACAGGTAAAAGCATCCGAGGCAAAGGTTCGCAGCACGGAATCTACGCTGATAAGCGAATTAGCCGTACGGTACTTCAGACTGCGGTTGGCCCGAGAAATGGTAGAGTTGCGCAGGGAAACACTCGATGCCATGGCTCAGCACCTCTACAAGGCGCAAAAATTTGAGGAGAACGGCATGATAGCCAAGGCGGAACGTCTCCACGCTGAGGTCTCATATGCGAATGCCGATAAAGAGTTAAAGGGTGCCATCCGAGATGTCGATATTGCACTGGAGAGCTTGAACAATATCCTCTCATTGCAGGAATCCATCGAGCCCGCATCCCCTCTTTTTATACTTACAACAATCCAGCCGATAACCTATTTTCAGGGCAAAGCTCAAGAAAAAAACCCAATCCTGGAACAGATTGCCATGCAACGTGTTATGGCGCATCAGGGGTATAAAAAGGAGATTGCCTCTTTCTCCCCAAGCGTATACCTGTTTGGTACAAGAAAATTGTATACGAAAGATTTAACCATCTTAGAACCCGAATGGATCGCCGGGATCGGTGTTGACCTTACCATCTTCGAAGGATTCTCCCGTTCGAGACAGGTGCATGCGGCTAAATTTCAGGAACAAGAAGTCATGTACCTGGAAAAAAAGATGCGGCGTGACATCGACACCCTTGTGAGCACTTTGTACCAGGAACTTATGAAGGCACGGGAACAGTTCGAAACATTAAAGACATCACGCATATCCGCCGAAGAATATTTCAGAGTCCGCAACCGAGCCTTTGAAGCGGGATATGCGACATCACTCGATGTTGTGGATGCCCAACTCGCTCTCTCCCGTATTAAATGGGAACAACTTGCCGCGGCATATAAATTTGACGTTACGTTGGCACAACTTTTAGAGGCCAGTGGGTCCAGTAAAGATCTCGAAACATATATTGCCGAATCCGACATGGAGGTTACTCATTGAAAAATATCCTTAAATACGGTGCCCTGTGCATCTCTCTGCTGATAATCGTTATCCTGATCTGGATCGGTTACGCATTCTTCGTGCCTGCTCCCGCCTCGATCATTCAGGGAGAAGTGGAAGCAACCGAGATCAGCGTCGCATCAAAGACCTATGGTCGTATCGAGCGACTGTTAGTCAAGGAGGGAGACTCCGTACAAAAGGGACAGCTTCTTGTCACCATTACAAGTCCGGAGATACAAGCCAAGATGAAACAGGCACAAGCCGCCGTCAAGGCGGCAAAATCCCAACAAGATAAAGCGTATATTGGAACACGGGAAGAGGAGATCCGTGCAGCGCGTAATGTATGGGAAAAGGCACAAACGGCCAGTAAACTCGCTCAAAAGACAAGAGATCGGATCATGCAACTATACAAAGACGGTGTCGTTCCTGCCCAGAGACGAGATGAAGCGGATGCTCAGTGGGAAGGTGCTGTCAAAACAGAAAATGCGGCCAAGGCGACCTATGACAAGGCGCTGACGGGGGCACGGGAAGAAGACAAACATATGGCAGCAGCTCTAACGGAGCAGGCAACAGCAGCCCTCGAAGAAGTCGAATCAATGGTACCCGAAACACACCTGAGATCACCCATCGACGGTGAAATAACAAGCATTATCGCAGATCAGGATGAACTGATAAGTCCCGGTTATCCGGTAATAACGATAATAGATCTCACCGATATATGGGTTGTCTTCAACCTTCGGGAGGATCTGCTAAAGAATCTTCGAATAGGTACCGTACTGGACGCCACATTTCCTGCACTGGGAGAGGGTATCGTGAAACTGAAAATTTATTACATTTCTCCCTTGGGTGACTTTGCCACATGGCACGCGACCAAGGCCTCGGGAGATTTTGATCTCAAGACGTTCGAAGTGCGGGCGCGCCCCCTCGACACCGTAGAAGGGATGCGTCCCGGAATGAGTTCGATTGTTCCTTTATCTGCATTGCAATAAATCCGGCAAGGGTGAACTCACCATGAACAAATCACCGGGTATCATGGCCGTCATCAGGAGGGAGTCAGAGAGAATTCGCAGAGACCATATGTCCCTTCTTCTTATGATTATTCTCCCCCTCCTCTCCCTGGTGATCACTGCTTCTATCTTTTACAGAGGAGTCCCAAGGGAACTGCCGATAATCGTCTGCGATGCGGACAATTCAACTCTTTCACGTCTCATAAAACGATCAATCGACGCCACCTCGTCCATGATGATCGCTACTACCGTCGAAAACCTTGAGCAGGGGAAACGAAAACTCCTCGCAGGTGATGGATACGCACTGATAGTGTTACCGGAAAATTTGGAAAGAAAGGTGTACCGAGGAGAAGCACCTTCCGTTATCTGCTACAACAGCAATCAATTCCTCCTGATAACAAGTATCATAAAAAGTGATATCACAAAGGTAGTACAGACCATATCACAAAAAATCTACATCACATATCGTCTTCAAAATTTCCATGAAACAATACAATCTGCACAAAGACAGTCATACCCTGTAAGGATGGATACACACGGTCTCTTCAACCCCTCTCTCAACTACATGTACTATCTGTTAACATCGCTGATGCCAACACTATTCCAGATCTTCGTCATTATGGCAGCCGTATATGCCTGTGGCAGAGAGCTCAAAGAGAGAACGGCAAAAGCGTGGTTCGATTCTTCGGGATCATGCGCATGGAAGGCGATCGTCGGCAAATTGTGCCCCTATACACTGATCTTTTTTATAACAGCATTGCTGATAGGGGTGTTCCTTTTTCTTGTTTTCCGCATACCCTTTGAAGGAAGCATACCATACATTCTCCTTACAACGCTTGTTTTCATACTGGCCTATCAGGCCATCGGTCTGTTTATTTTCTCCCTGACGGCGAATATGCAATTGTCACTTTCTTTCTCCGCATTCTATTCAGCCCCGGCTTTCGCCTTTGCAGGTGTAACTTTTCCACATTTTGCCATGCCTTTCCTAGGACGCGCATGGGGCAATCTGTTACCGTTGACACATTATCTCAAAATATTGATCGATCAGTCGATACGAAACATACCGCCTTCTTTTTCCATGAACGCCTTCCTCTGCCTGTCAATCTTTCCAATAGCAACTCTCCTTTTCGCAATTCCTCGAATGAGGTATCTATTGTGCCATGACACCTACTGGGGGAAATTGTGAGAGTTTTTTTTCAATCGTGGAAAGCTGAGTATAAAAATATTCTTCGCGACAAAGGGGCAGCATTGATGATGATTGCAGCATTTCTGGCATATCCCTTTCTCGTCCCTACACCCTACCTTCCTGAAGTACTGAAAGATGTGCCTGTTGCTGTTGTCGACCTTGATTCATCACAGATGAGTCGACAACTCATTCGTATGTTGGATGCCAGCGAACTGCTCATGACCGTATCGTATAGCCGTAATTTTACAGAAGAGAAAACAAACTTTTACCGGGGTGAAAACCATGGGATCATTGTGATCCCAAGAGAGTTTCAACGTAAAATAATGCGGGGAGAAAAGGCTGCTATTTCTGTATACAGTGATGCCTCGTATTTTCTGATTTACAAACAGATCATAACAGGATGCCTGCAAGCCTCGGGTACCCTTTCTGCAACCATCGGGATCAACCACCTCCTGGCAAAGGGATATGAGTTGGATAAGGCCGTTCATACCGTTAATCCCCTTCGCCTGACGATTAATGATCTATTCAACCCTGCAGGTGGATATGCCGAGTATATAGTCCCCGCCGTTTTTATCATACTGCTTCAACAGACCCTTTTGATCGGTATAGGAATACTGGCAGGGACGCGTCATGATGAATACAACGCGATACATTCCAGTGCCGAAAATTTAGAAACGCCCTCCCGAATCATGGGGAAATCGGTCGCCTATCTGTCGATATATATGGTTCATGCGATTTATCTGGTTTCCCTGCTCCATCTTTTTTATAGATTTCCTCAAAGAGGAAGCCTTTCGGATCTCTTTATTTTCATGTTTATCTTTCTCTTTGCCGTCACGTTTATGGGAATTGCGCTGTCGCGCTTTTTCAAAAGGAGAGAGACATCGATAATGATCCTCTTGTTTACGTCGATTATCGCACTTTTTCTTTCCGGTATCGCCTGGCCTGTTGAATCTCTACCGCACTGGTTGCGGATCATATCGCTTATCATACCGACCACGACGGGAATCGACGGGTTTCTGAGAATAAACCAGATGGGAGCAACACTCAGTGATGTATGGTTCGACGGGGCAATGCTCTGCCTGCTGTCTATTGCATATTTTCTTCTGGCGTACGTGCCAATTGCACTGAAATCATCGAGACAAACATCTGTCGATGAATTGCACACGAAAAAATCTGATTAAGGCGACCAGTGAACGGGACTATACCTGAAAATCGAAACGGCTTGCGTACCGGCAGAGCCGCCACTAGCCATGCCCGTTGTTTATATAATGAGGACAATAAGTGAAAGTGCAGGGCTATCGTGGGCGGATAGTACGTGATATGGGTATAGAACCGTACACGGCCGGATAGATTGACCAAGGGCACTAATTCGCCGTAGTTTCCTTTTCCTTTGTAACGGATTCTCCGAGTTTCTCGGCCAGACCCTTTCCCTTCTCTATCATACCCTTCCCTGCTTCAATGATACTTCCACTCTGATCTTCAATCTTGGTAATTGCCTCTTTTACTTTCCCCGAGAAGTCATCAGGCGCACGGTAATAGTGGTATCCACACAGGGCAATCAACACCAGACCGGTTACAAGTAACAATTTCAACAGACCTCTGAAAAAAAAGTAAAATAATAAAAGCAGAACGACGACAAGTATCATCAGAGCCACTGGGTGAGCGGAAAAATAAGTGACGAGGTTATCCACTGTTCCGACCTCCTGAATGTAAAAGTCCCCACATAAGCAATACCTTCGCTCCTCATACTTCGACCCATTTTCGAAGCGCATCAATAATTTTCCGGGCCTGATCTGCGCTCGAAATATTGAATTTGCTCTGCTGGCGGTATTCATCGTTCAGTTTGCGGTACCGGCGGACGGTGAACCGTTCCGGTCCGTATTCACCCTTCGTCCTATTCCAATCCTGATATCTGAATATGATCGTCGCCCAAGCCCCTTTTGACAGGATAACCTTGTCCAGTTCCTTGACTATTACAACACCATCTTCCTCATACTGTATCGTTATTTCATCGACATTCGAAGCCATACATCACCTTTTCAAACCTTTCATACAATCAACAATCAATTTCCCCATCTTCTCACTGTGTGTTTCTCTGTTGCTGGACATCATCTCCATGCGAGCATCGGGCATGAGGCCGAGCATTTTATTCATAACATCCAGACCGTGCAGGGTATCGCTCCGGGCGCCGATTATCAGTACCGGGGAATTGATTTTCGGGAGTTTCTCCCAAACACTGTAATCTTTTATAGCGAATGCGTTCGCCTTGAGCCTCCACGGATCGGCGGCATCCAGCGTCCTTTCATACTTTTTCACCTGCTCAGGCTCCTTATGTTTGTCCAGTCTGACATTGCGCAGATACCACTTCAAAAGGGGCTTGATTACCGTATAGAGTGATGTCGGCAACGGCCAAAGCAAAAAGGGAAGCCAGACGGGATAGATCAGTTCGCATATGGGCGCTATCAGGATTGCGAGTTCCGGAGACCTCAATCCCATGCTCAGATAATCCATAATAACCGTCGATCCCAGAGAACTGCCTGCAAAGCAGAATTTCTTCTCCTCTGCGACCTTACATGCAAGAATCTCAGCGATATCCAAACTCATACGAGGCATGGAAAAATCCACCTGTGCCCGCTGTGAAATTCTGGCACTGACCTTTTCCCTGGTCTCCACGTACAGGGTCCGGTAACGGGGGGTAAGTTTTTGTAATACATCTTTCCACCCATCTATATGTGAGATCCAGCCGGCGACAAAGACAAGCATCGGCATCTCCGGGCTGTCGCATGGAGGGATAAAATCGATCACCCTGAGTGCAACGCCGTCGGAAACCACGACATACTCCTCTTCCACCATGACATCCGTATCGGTATACGCTGTATAAATCATGGCCCCCATTTTCCGATCATAATCCTGTACGCTCTTCCATTGAGCATCGGGCGTGGACATAATAATTCATGGAAGCTGTCTGTTCTCAGGGATTTATCTACCTTAATCTCATTTGTGATTCAACCATAATTTCTTATACTGTCCGGATCCCATCATTACTTGCGCTTGAAGTTATTCACCAAATAAGATATCGTATGCCAACAAAAAACAATAACGACTTCATATGGTTGAGTAGTATCAAGGGTTTAATACAGATGAAAAGCGTACTCATTGGCATAAGCGGCGGCATCGACAGCGCCGTAGCCGCCGCGATCCTGAAAGAGAGGGGATTTCACGTCGAAGGGCTGTACATACAAAACGGCTTCCCCGGAGGTAATGAGGCGGGAGCCGTGGCCGTAGCCGACAGGCTGTGCTTTCCGCTCCATACACTGGATATCAGCTCGTCATTCAGGGAACAGGTGGTAGAGTATTTTGTCAGGGATTACCTGGCGGGCAGAACTCCGAATCCATGCATTGTGTGTAACAAGAAGATAAAGTTCAAGTATCTCTTGGAAGAGGCGCACAAGAGAGGGTTTGATTTCATTGCAACCGGTCACTATGCGAGGGTTGAAGATACGGAAGGGAAAGACGGCTTCCGACTCCTCAAGGGTATCGACAAGGGCAAAGACCAGTCCTATTTTCTCTTTCAGCTCGGTCAGGATGAGCTACGGCAGATCCTGTTCCCCAATGGCGACAGGACGAAGAAAGAGATACAGGAGATGGCGCCGGGTTTCGGTCTGGTATCCGGCAGAGAGAGTCAAGAGATCTGTTTTATACCGGATGATAATTACAAGGCTTTTCTCGAACAGTACCCCATCACTCTTCCTCGGCCCGGGAACATAGTCGATGAAAATGGAACGATCGTGGGGAGACACCGGGGAATCCATTCGGTCACCGTAGGACAGCGTAAGGGACTAAATATCGCATCCGAGCGTCCCTATTATGTGCTGAGAATAGACAGTAAAAAGAACGAAGTGATCGTGGGAAGAGATGAAGACCAGCTGTCGTGGGGACTCACCGCGACGGATTGCTCCTGGATATCCCTTGATCCTTCCAGACAGGAGAGTTTGCACGTGAAAACTCATATCCGGTATCGCCACAGAGGCGTCGATTCCGAGATCACATTCCTGACTGACAACAGGGTGCATGTCAGGTTCAATACACCTCAAAAGGCCGTGGCCCCGGGACAGGCCGCCGTCTTCTACGAAGGACAGTACCTCATAGGGGGGGGATGGATCGAGAGA
>Ga0209203_1002609_pt1 | contig 11790 bp, 12 predicted proteins | sample AD_UKC109_MetaG_FD_184423 | JGI IMG/M metagenome (GOLD analysis project Ga0209203, IMG submission 184423) | Active sludge microbial communities of municipal wastewater-treating anaerobic digesters from Hong Kong - AD_UKC109_MetaG (SPAdes)... | ecosystem: Engineered > Bioreactor > Anaerobic >...
AAATGACCTTGGATGATATTGCTGGTAGGTGGAATGAAATAATCAGGAGAAGTAGAAGTTACAATAATTGCCCCTACCTCATCTGCCTTAATTACATTCTGATCAATCAGATGCTGGATACCATAAATAGCATAGTCTGAAACACCTTCACCTTTCTTACCACAACGGCGGGTATTGTAACCCATCAGCTTCTTCAGCTTGTTCATTTTGAGTTCCGAATAACCGTAGTTATTCATCTCATCCATGAAATCAATCTCTTGCTGCGGGAATACAGTAAGCACACTGCTAATGGTCTTGTTCTTGAACTTTGTAATCATAAGTGTTTACTTATATTTTTCAATCAGTTCAACAATGGAGTCAAGATTACTGAAGTTCTTGGCAGAAATGGCAGTACCAGGGATGGTGATACCATACTCCTCTTCTACAGAGTCTACCAAGGCCACGATATCCATAGAATCGAGTAATCCTTCCTCAATAAAATTCTCACTATTCTCGAAATCACATTCGGGTCTTAACCCAGAAAGGATCTCCATTATTTTTTCTCTCATAATTCTACTTATTTATTTGTTTGTTATAATAAGCGCGATCAATCTTTCCATTCTGGTTTCGCTTCAAAGATTTCTCCCAGAGATAATCTGAAGGAAGCATATAACGGGGTACGTGCGAAGATATTGCCTTGCGGAAATCAACCAGCTTGATTTCTTCCTTTGCCTCATAGAACAAGACTATCTTCTTTTCTGCATGATCATAGATGACACAACAATTATCTACAATCTTTGAAGCAAGTACGGCATTTTCAATTTCGCCAAGCTCAATACGGTAACCATTATGCTTAATCTGTGAGTCCTTACGGCCACAGTAGATAATTTCACCTCGTTCATTCTTGTAGCATACATCACCAGTTAGGTAGATATACTCACGGTACTTATCGTTAAGCGGGTTTTGGATAAAGGCCTTGTTGGTCTTCTCCCAATCTCCGTAGTAACCAAGTGCAAGACAAGTACCGGCAATTGCCAGTTCACCTTTTTCGTTTACTTCTGCTTCACGCTTACCATCCTTGTCATCAACGAGAATCAGGTTATCACAGTTATTGCAAGCAAAGCCTATAGGCAGTGACTCGTCATCTGCAAACTCACGATCTACCTCATAATAGGTACTGATAACCGTAATCTCTGTAGGACCATAAAGGTTTACATAACGGCACTGAGGTAAATACTTGCGCCAATAGTTCAAGTGACGGTTAGGCATCACCTCTCCTGCAAAGAACACGTCCTCAAGATATTGAGGCAGCTTTTCGCTGAAGATATCCACATTGGCGGCATTGATTAACACGAAAGGCACCCAGAATACAAAATTAATCTTCTTTTCATTGATGAAGTCAATCAGATCTGTCGGGAACGAGAAATACATTTCGGGTATGATAACCAATGTTGAACCCGTTGCATACATCAGGTAGATGTCAGATACCGACACATCAAAATAGAACGGTACTTGATTACCCATAATGCGGTTCCCGTCAATACCAAACCTGTCAATCATCCAGTCAATGAAGTCGATGGCGGAACGGTGAGAAATCACCACTCCCTTAGGAGTTCCTGTAGAGCCTGAAGTAAAGATAGAATACACAGGATCCAAGTCTGTCTGGTTTCCAATATACTCTTTCAGGTTAATCTCCTGTGCTTCCTTCGCAAGCATCTCCTCCATTACCAGCACCTTATAATCACCAAGGCCTTCTGCTTTTGCTTTCAGAGCAGCAGTTGTTATTATAACCTTTGCCCCAAGTACTTGAAGAATGGACTGGATACGAGCATCGGGCGATTTCGTATCCAACGGAACATAGAAGTTGCAACTCAAACTTACACCAGCAAAAGCCTGTACCATCTTGGTACTCTTAGGGATGTACACTCCAACAGGACTTTTCCTGAGACCCAACTCACGGATGCTAGCAGCCACTTTTATTGCAGACTGCTTTAACTGTGCAAACGTTACTTGTTCCTTGTTGTCATCAACGGCAATCTTGTCAGGAACACGTTCAACTGTTTTCCACAGATATTCTATGACGTTCTTCTGCATAATTACTTGGCTCTTTCGGTTACCAACTCATAAAGCTCGCCCAGTGTTTCAACACTCCTCAGATCTTTATTGTTAATAGTCACTCCAAATTCATCGTCAATCATAGAAATGGTTGACAATGCTGCTAAAGAATCCCACTCATCCAGCTCTCTGAAAACTGTAGTATCCTGAACAAGTGAGGCATCTTCAATCTCAAGGATTTCCATAATCTCTTGAATAAACTCTTCCTTTGTCATATCTTAAAAAATTGGTTTTGCGGGGACTCCGAAAACAGAAATCCCAGGTTTAACACTCTTAATTACAAAACTACATGCACCAACCACGGCATCTTCACCTACCGTTACATTGTGGCTGATCATTGCATGGGTATATATGGTCGCTCTGTCTTTGACAATAGTGCCACCGACTAACGAGCACTGTGTATCAATTCTAGCATAATTGCCAATCACGCTATCGTGACCAATAATGGCTTGGGCTTGTAACAGGCAATCTGTACCAATAACCACATCCGGGTCGATATGAACCCCCTCGTCAATAATGGTTCCCTCTCCTATCTTACTATTCTTACCTATTACAGCGTTGGTGTGCACCAGCGTAATGAACTTTCCTCCTTTCTTTTTTAGTGATTCGCAAATTTTGACTTTTGTTTCCACTTCACCTATAGAACAGACGAAAACGTCATCTTCTTCAGGCTGATAGTCTGCAATACCAGAAAGAACGGGTTCATAACCTTTGAAACCATCAAGTGCCTTCAGGTTATCATCCAAAAAGCCTTTGATAGTAAACTCGGTGCCATAGCCAATACTGTTTTCAGCAATACAGTAAACGCAACGCCCCATGCCACCGGCTCCAATAATGATTAACTTTTTCATATCCTTGTCTTTTTACCTAATTATTTCCGTTAAAAGCTTCCATTGTAGCAGCTGTCTCAGAATTGATATCCTTACGCAACAGCACGTTCTTGATTGTTATAAATATAATCTTAATATCAGTCCAAAGGGTACAATGGTCAACATACCATACGTCTAATTTGAATTTCTCAGTCCAAGAGATTGCGTTTCTACCATGACACTGTGCCCAACCACTGATCCCTGGGCGCACTTCATGCCTTCTTGCTTGTTCCTCACTATATAAAGGCAAATATTCTGGCAATAGGGGTCTTGGGCCAATTAAGGCCATATCACCTTTTAGCACATTGATTAGTTGTGGCAATTCATCAATTGATGTTGAACGAACAAACTTTCCAACTTTAGTCAATCGATCTTCATCTGGTAATAGCTCACCATTTTCATCTCGCTCATCGGTCATAGTCTTGAACTTAATAACCTTGAATAACTTGGCATTCTTACCAGGTCTTTCCTGAGTAAAAAAAGCGCCAGCTCCCTTATTGGCATAGTGGAGCCAAATAGCCACAATTAATAAAAACCAGCCTATAAGCAAGAGAGCTATAAGTGATATGATGAAATCAAAGACTCTTTTAAAAAAATGCTTATACATCTTAGAACTATTCACTTTTGAACAAAAAACCAGTTGCGTACCACCACATCTGCTTTAATATACTCTGCTGATATATCTCATTATACTTCCACCTGTACTTGAAGAGATTTCTCACTATATGCCATCTATTAGCCCAGCCGCTCTTTCCACTATTAAACACGTAGTCTTTGTCGTTCAGAGTAGAATAAAGAACTTTTTCAGTGTATGGACTTTTTGTGACAATTTGTAAATTATCCACCCTTATCCCAAAATAACTCACCGCAATATCAGTCGCCACATCCGCGAATCGACGTAAATGATACCTTTCACAAATAGAATAAAACTCCGGCCATTCAACTTTATCAGCATCACGTTTAAGGAACAACGCCCAGTCAATCAACTGTTTCAGTCTCAACCCCTCCTCAAGGAAATGAGCTTGCGCATGATAAGTTAAAAATAAAGCATTGAACATTGGAGGTGGCAACAACACTTCAGTTCCAGGCAAGGTTTCAAAATGTACATCCTTTAATGTGTCACACAATAATTGGTTAAGTTGCTTACTTTTCTTTCCTTCACGTGTATGAACAAAAAACTGGTGGTTTTCTATTGTTTGACCTCCATAAGCTATAACGGAATGCTTGTACCAGCCTTCGTCTACTTTATCCGCCCATGCTTTGGCAGTTTCATTGCCCTTGGCGTAGTCATCAAAAAGGTAACAGTCTATGTCGCCTGGGTACCGGTGCTTGGGGTCGGGATAATATGTCCCCATGGCAAGACCTTTCATCAGCATTGTACGAATACCAGCCTCAGACCAACGACGTTGAATGCTATCTGCAACTATCATTTGTTGAATGTTGCCTCCTTCATAAACCTGCTGGACTTCACCTATCCATTGAAGGATAAACATCTTCCATTTATCAGGTGAAAAAGAACGGCTGAAACAACTGGGGCCTAAATCATTGATTATCGCTTGAAGCCCATCGAAAACAACCCCTAGAACACCTTGGAAACGAGCCGTTTCCAACAACTGTTCCCATTGTTTCTCTGTCGCCAAAAACAGGTCTGAGATGTTTTCCTTTTGAATATCCTTTTTTGTACCCAATCCCAGACGCAAAAGGGCAAATAACACGTTATTGTTCATCTTCGCAGGGCTGCCTCTATTACCTTTATTTCCTCTTCAGCCAATACACTATAATCAAAACGTTTTGCAACTATACGCACTCTTTCACACATTGCGTCATATTCATCTTTAGGTAGTTCAGCAAGACTTTGAATAATACTTGCTAATTCTGCAGGGCTATCAATATCTTTTGCAACTCCTAAGTTGTTATCCCAGATAACATTATCATAGGCAATATTAATATTACAAACTATAGGCTTCCCTGCAGCTAAATATTGAAACATTTTTCCCGAAGACACGCCCATATAACCAAACCCTTTCTCATAAGTCATAACATTAACAGTAGATTGACTTACGATCCATGCGACTTCATAAAGTGGTATACGTTTTTCTTTAAAATGAACATTACAAATACTATTATCTTGAACGTAATGCTCTAGCTCCTCGCGTTGTGCGCCATCGCCATAAATATAAAATTGATATTTAGGGTTAGATTGTAGAATAGCAGCAGTATCTATCAACATCTTCACATGGTTTGCGAAGCTAATAGTCCCCATGTATATTATTTTATATATTCCCTCTTCATTAATATCCGCATCTTTGCGTGGAAATAGGGTTACATTATGATCAAAATAGCCTAAATTAACTCCGTTGTTAATATAATGAACGTCTTGCTCGATAATTCGCCCGCCCGTAGTGGTCGTCCATCCTTTATCTTTAAGATAGTTTATTGCTCCTGGTATTGTAAAAACCAATTGGTCAGCATGATAGTAAATCCATTTTTCTATCGCATAAAACAATGGCATAATAGGATTGTGCCGCGAGACAAGTCCGAAGTTCACAAAGTTGTCAGGCCAAAGATCCCATACTTCTGATATATATTTACTCTTAAGCTTTTTTGCCGCTAAAACGATTGGAAAATCAAAAGGAGCATGGACATTATGCAGTATAACATCTGGTCGCTCAAACTCATTCCTATGCCTAAGTAACCTCCAGGCAAATGTGAAGATACTCTTCATTCTGCCCAGCCCGTTTCCCTTATATCTCGGAGACTTTATATGGACAAAATCATGGCCGTCGTATTGTTTATGGAGAAAAATTTGCCTTTCCTTAAACTCCCGAGAAACGGCATTGTCTAAAAATGAAGCATTAAATGTTACAACCTCCCACCCTTTTTCTTTAAAATGTTTTGTAAATTCAAAATACCTATGATTGGTATCATTCTCTGGTGGCTCAGCATAGTAATTAACTATCCAAATACGCATCTTTTGCCTATTAAATGAATCCATTAATCAATTTCACTACTTGGGCGACTTCACTCATTTTTATTGAAGGCCCAATAGGTAGGCTCAATTCCTCATCTGCAATCTTCTCAGTGATAGGCAGGCTTAACTGAGGTTTATTCCAACTCTCTTTGGCATAACATTCTTGCTTGTGGGGAGCAATAGGATAATGAATCACAGTACCCACGCCATTCTGCTCCAAATAGTCATGCAAAGAATCACGCTTACCATTAGCCACCAAAATCGGGAACAAATGGTATGCATTCTGCTCATCAGGCAGCAAGTCCGGCATAGTAATCAGAGGATTACTAATATGCTGATAATAGTAATGAGCCACCTCTTTACGGTGTGCATTGTCCTCAACCAAATACTTCAGCTTCACATCCAGCACAGCGGCCTGAATTTCATCCAGTCGACTATTACGACCAGTGTACTTGAACACATACTTCTTCTGTGAACCATAGTTAGCCAAAGCACGTACAGTTGCAGCCAGCTCAGGATCATTGGTGGTTACTGCTCCACCATCACCAAGAGCGCCAAGGTTCTTGCCTGGATAGAAGCTATGACCTGCCGCATCACCAATACTACCGGTAACTCGTCCATCTGTATGCTTGCAGCCATGGGCCTGAGCATTGTCTTCAACGAGCTTTAGATTGTACTTCTTACACAAGGCACCTATCTTATCTGTATAGGCATTGCGACCATAAAGGTGAACAATGGCTATAGCCTTTGTCTTGGGTGTGATAGCGGCCTCTATGAGGTCATCATCAATCTCCAGTGTATTGAGTTTGGGCTCAACGAGAACAGGCTTCAAGCCATTCTCTGTGATAGCAAGGATAGTGGCAATATAGGTGTTTGCCGGAACAATCACCTCATCACCTGGCTTCATCACTCCCATCTCAATGTATGCACGAAATATCCAGATAAGGGCATCCAGTCCATTGGCACAACCAATACAATACTTGGTTCCTATAAACTTGGCATAGTCTGCCTCAAACTTCTCGTTCTCCTTTCCTTGGAGGTACCAGCCTCCATTTACAACGCGAGTAACAGCTTCATTAATCTCTGCACCATGAAGGGCAGTAACATCTTTCAGTGATAAAAACGGTATCATATTTAAAAATCTGCTCGAGCTCTGCTCGCTTATACTCGCAGAGTTTCAAGAACTTTTCTATTAATAATGTTAAAAATCAACCTTACGATAAAACCTTGCGGGATTACCCAACCACAGTTCGCCAGCAGGAACGTCTTTAGTCACCACAGAACCGGCAGCGACAAAAGCACCTTCTCCAATAGTAATACCTGGGAGAATTACACTACCGGCACCAATAGTTGCGCCTTTGCACACTCTGGTTTTAAGTAACGTCCAATCCTTATTCTTAGACCGTGGATACATATCATTGGTAAAGGTCACATTAGAGCCAATCATCACATTATCCTCTAGTGTAATACCATCCCAAATCTGTACGCCACATTTGACGGTTACGTTGTTGCCAATCGCCACATCGTTTTCAATCAAACAGTGGGAACATATATTACAATTCTCCCCTATTTTGCAATTCGGAAATACAATACAGAACTGCCAGATATTTGTACTCACGGGCACGTTCTTATTCATACAATCAGCTAATTTATGTATCATCTTTCTATGAAATCACATTCTATCCAAAACGTCATCAATATACATTTTTGCAGCATTTTCATCTGTCAGTTTCTTGGCTGTATTTAAGGCATTTGCTGAGATTCTGTTTAACTCTTCTGACGGTAATGAGTTGATATATTGAATGAGCAAAGCCAATTCATCAGCATTTCCTGCCTCGCAAAGGAACCCATTTTCACCATTGACTATAACACCATCAAAACCTTCATGTTTTGATGCAATAGTAATACATCCTCGTGCCATCGCTTCCAAGTACACCAATCCATACGCCTCCCCCTTACTTATCATTACCATACAATCCGCATTATCGTATTCATTAATTATTTGATCACGGGGTATACGACCTAACAAAAAAACGCGCTCATCCAAATTGTGTTTAGTCTTCTTTTCATCAATTACTGAGGCGAGTTGCCCTTCGCCAATATATCTAATTGTAAAGTCTTTTTCAGGATATGCCTTAAGAAGTGCATCAATAATCACATCCGGATATTTCCTATCTACTAGACCACCAACAAAGACAAAATTGTGGAGTGGTTGATTGTAATTATGCGTATTATCTACTGTCAAAAAATATTTAGGTATGCCCGAATAACAGATAAAACTATTGCTAACCTTTCCAAATATTTTTTCAAAATCTTCTTCAATAGTTTTACTTCTAAATCCCCACATGTCTATTTTATCCATAAGACCAGAAAGCCTATTGCCATATACTTTTTTCATAATATCTTCGTCACCATGCATCACAATACATGTTTTCGCAGAAGGATAATTATTCTTTAATAAGCCAACGATTTCCAATTGCGGGTTAGGAAAGTGACCAATTATTACATCTGGGTTAAAGCTATTCGCCTTACAGTCATTAATTATTTGCAGGGCTACCTTTTCAATTGAACGGGACAAAAATCTTCCATGAGGTATCGGCTTATAAACTGGGACACGCATTACCGGGACTTTGTCCATAATATACTTCTCAACCTTATTGAGACGTCTTGTATAAACTACCGCACCGGTTTTTGCTGCTATTTTTTTTTCAAATAATTTAGCAAGCCAATACAACGGGAGTGGATATACTGCCTGAACATGTATAACACGCACATTGTAACCCATTTTTACCCATTCTCTGGTAAAAAAATGACAAACTGAGGTTCCTTGATTCTCTTTTGAAGGAAGTGGATATATTGTAGATAATAATAATACGTTTTTCATTTATTTCGTATTAAAAAACCATGAAATAAATAATAAAACCACACAGAGAAAGGGATTAAACTATTTACGCCTTAGATTTAAATGTTTTATAAATAATGGAAACACTCAAAATCATTGAAGTGTGATTCTTATCTAATCTTTTTTACTTTTGAAATATCCAACTTACTTCCCATTTCTAGTAAACAATCTTGTGTAAGATAGTTCATTGTCCCGCCTAAAGAAGTAAATGTCATTTCACCAAAATATATTTTACCATTTATATTATACAAATCAACCCGAACTTCAGGGAATGGTTCCGCTAATTTTTCTGCAACTCTCAACATTTCCTTTAGATTGTCAGGTTTTTTCACCAACACACTTTGTTCACGATAGTGATCGGTAAAAACAGATTTCTCAGGTAAATAGTTCCAGTTTACATCAAATAACGCGACCTCTGCTCCTTTATCTATCTCTCTATTTTTGCATACCCAAATATAATATGCAACACCATTCAAACACCAGATTTTATAATCAATGATAGATGATGATTGATTAATATCTTCTGAATAATCTATCAATTGTTCAGCGATAATACATGGATGAATATTTTTATAATGGAATTCTGTTGTTGACGAGGAATTGTCAAACGCCAACATATTCCCTATTGACAATTTTACCTCTCTCTCATTAACACTATTTTTATCCTTTACGATAATTACTGTACCACTGCCATTATTAGTTTTTAAAACAAATGAATTGGGCAGTGCTTCCCACTTTATATCATCGGCTTTTTCCCATTTACCGTATAAAGGAACTAAAATATTCTCCAATCCCCTTTCGGCAACATAACCTCTTACTGCATATTTGTCTGTAAGTCTTGTCCATTCTGTGGTATCAGAAAATAACGATAACCATAGAATCTTTTCATTTAAGTCTTTCGGGTTCTTTGTATTGAATCTCTTTCCAAACATCAGTCTAAATCTCACCTTCGCAAGGAAGACCGGAAAATTGAGATTAATAAAATATACGATTTTTCTATAGAACCTATTTTGTTTAATACTATTCATCTATCCTTCTATTTATTTCCGCCAAATCATTTTATTTACAATTCCCACATAGCTCTGGATGAGCTTAATAACTTTAGTAGAAACATTCTCATCCACGTATGCAGGTACGGGGCTAGCGTCGTCACCATTTGCGTGCATAGCCACAGCTAATTCTACTGCTTGACAGACTGCCTCAGATGTAATAGAACCAATGGTGAACACACCTTTATCCATAGCCTCAGGGCGCTCTGTGGATGTACGGATACTTACAGCGGGGAATCCAAAGAAGGCCCCCTCCTCAGGAACAGTACCACTATCACTCACCACACAAAAAGCATTCTGCTGAAGCTTGTTGTAATCAAAGAATCCAAGAGGTTTGTGCTGTATAACCTTTTCATTGAACTTGAAACCTCTCTTTTCAATCATCTTCTGGCTACGAGGATGGCAACTATAGAGGACCGGCATATTGTATGTTTCTGCCATCGTGTTCACTGCATTCATCAAAGAGAAGAAATTAGCCTCAATGTCAATATTCTCCTCACGGTGAGCACTCAACAAAATATACTTGCCTTTCTCCAATCCAAGATCTTTCAGAACTGTGCTGGCTTCAATTTGAGGAAGCACATCTTTCAGCACTTCTGCCATAGGAGAACCAACCACATAGGTATATTCAGGCTTCACACCAGTATCGAGGATATAACGACGTGCATGTTCGCTATAGCAAAGATTAATATCACTTGTTACGTCCACCACACGGCGGATAACCTCTTCTGGAAGGTTCTCATCCTTGCAGCGGTTGCCAGCTTCCATATGGAAGATAGGAATTTTGAGTCGCTTTGCAGAGATAACACACAAGCAAGAATTTGTATCACCAAGAACAATAACAGCATCCGGCTTTACCTCTGCCATCAGTTCATAGCTCTTGGAAATCACATTACCCATGGTTTGGCCAAGATTGTCACCAACCACACCAAGATAGTAATCCGGTTCACGGAGGCCAAGATCTTTGAAGAAAACCTCGTTCAGTGTGTAGTCGTAGTTTTGGCCAGTATGAACGAGCACCTGGTCAAAATACTTGTCTGCTTTATTTATAATAGCAGACATCTTTATGATTTCGGGGCGGGTGCCCACGATGGTCATCAGTTTTAACTTTCTCATGTTCTAAAACTTTTGAATCTTGAAACTTGAAACATGAAACTACAGCATGTAATGCGGATAAAGCTCTTTGTGCTTATAAATCCATTCTGCCATTTCAGCTACCATCTGCTCATAGTCTGGAATACGGTAGTCAAAATCCCAGTTGGTTCGCTTAAGGCTCTTGTCCGCATTCACCCCTTCAACAGGATTAATCTGCACACGACCACCACGGAGATACTTATTGAAGAGTTTCAACAACTCATATTTGGAGATGTCTGTATCAGGTACAGCATTCACCAATCCATGAGCACGTTCTTTAGCAGCGGCTTCCATAGTCTTTGCCAACTGGTAGGTGCATTGACCGGTCCACATTGCTTTGGTGTAACCATTCACTTCAGGATGATCACCTGTGGTATTGTTCATGAACCAGTTCAGCAGGCCAATGCCTTTAGGATTAATGTCTGCTCCAACAATTGAATTTCGCAAAGAAAGGTTCTTATCATCTTCCAGTTCGCCAAGGGCTTTACTACGATCATAGAAGGTCTCGCCATCACGAAGGTCATGCTCTGTGTAACTACCTTTCTTGCCGGAGAACACACAGTCCGTGGTCATGTGGATAACCTGGGTATCTGTACCCTCTGTAGTCTTAGCCAAGAAGTGCGGAAAGTAACTATTCAAGAAAGCAGCCAGCGCATGATTGTTTTCAGCAAACTGGTTCAGCACACCAATACAGTTAATAACAGTATCATAATTACCATCTTTGATAACGCGACCAATGGTCTCGGTATCAAAAGCGTTCCCCGCAAAACT
>Ga0209203_1002614_pt1 | contig 11770 bp, 7 predicted proteins | sample AD_UKC109_MetaG_FD_184423 | JGI IMG/M metagenome (GOLD analysis project Ga0209203, IMG submission 184423) | Active sludge microbial communities of municipal wastewater-treating anaerobic digesters from Hong Kong - AD_UKC109_MetaG (SPAdes)... | ecosystem: Engineered > Bioreactor > Anaerobic >...
GATACTTGACGATGGCCCTGGCATCGGATTCATCGGCCCCTGTCCATTCAAAGGCAGCACTGTTGATGTTGATAACGGCCCCGCCATCCGGCCCGCTTGTCTTTTGAACCGTTGGAGGAGGGTTGGGTGTTTCTTCAAACTGAGCCGTTACGGTTTTATTCTCGTCAACGGTTACAGTATAGGGATTATCCTCGCTGACTTTTATTCCCCCTTCATACCAACCCTCAAAGGTGTAGCCAGCTGCAGCCTGGGCATGAATATCCACTTGCGTGTTTTCATCTACGGTGATTGTATCCGTGTCTTTCCACTCTTGTCCTTCAATTTGGATGTCTCCACCCACTGCCGGACTCGCTTCAACAGTTAAGGTGAATTCGGGGATGGTGTAGGTAAAGCTCCAGGTAACCGGATTCGATTGGTCGTCCTCATCATCGAAAGCCTTCACACTGAAAGTGCGATCGCCTTCAGTGATATCGTTCCAGGTGTAAGTGGTCTGCGTCAGAGGATTCATATCCGTCCAGGCCCCGCCGTCTTTCCGATACTGATACTTGACGATGGCCCTGGCATCGGATTCATCGGCCCCTGTCCATTCAAAGGCAGCACTGTTGATGTTGATAACGGCCCCGCCATCCGGCCCGCTTGTCTTTTGAACCGTTGGAGGAGGGTTGGGAATGGGGACATCACCCCCACCTTTACACGATGTCATGATTAAAAAGAGTAATAAAATACCCAAAAAAACAATTCCAGCGCCTTTCCTGTTCATATCAAAACGCCTCCTTACAAGGGTTTATTTCCCTTTTGTTGTTATTCCAAGAATTCAGGATGATTCAAATAATACTCAAAACGATCCAATGCCTTTGTGGAAAATGTTCCAAATGCGGTTCGTTCATCTAGCGTATAGTGAATGTCCATTACCTGTTTAAACTCATAACCTTTTTCTTCATGAGGAACAGCTAACGGATATGACTTTCCGACTGACATAAACAGTGAACAGGTTCCCCATTCGTAAAGATGATGATAGGGTGGATTCAACCCGACACTACCCACGTTGGCAATGACACAGGCTGCAAACATGGGGTCGCCTTCAATCATCTTTTTTGGCAAGAGATTCATCCGGTTCAACAAATGGGCGCAACTGAAAACCAACGGTCTTAAAAAGGGTGGAAAACTAAATAAAAACCTCAAGCTCTCGTCTGCCCCACCTCCTGAGTCTTGGTCTGCCTCATGTGTTTTTTCCTTCAAGCGATTTAAAAGAGTTGCAATCTCATTCAGTCGTTCCTTGCCGGTAAAGTGTACCTTCACCCAATTATTTCTTGCTTCGTGCTCATTTGAGGACTTCATCACAAAGGAAAATGTTATCTCTTTTCTCCGATATAGACGTTTGCCAACCACAAACCGGCCTAATTGAGGAAATTCAGGGGCGATTTTCACCATCGCCGCCAGGAGTACTGAAAAAAAGGTATATTCTTTCTTTGAAACCTGCTCATTGTGTTCTTGAATAAAATCAAAAACCCGTTGGACCGGAATGGTCTGTTTGTAAAAAATTAACGCCTCATGCTTTGTTTTTAAAAGATATGGAGCAAATTGCTCGATGATCCTGGCATCCTTAACTCTCTCTCCGTCAGGTCTCAAAAGTCATCTCCTTTATGCGTGTTGTAATAAATGATTTTAACCTTTAATTATAGCACTATCTGGGCTATTTTGCAAAAAAAGAGACCTTCATTTACGGGCACAAAGTGCGAGCCAGACGAAATCCGGTTTGAAAATCCTGATAGATCGGAGCGGCATAAAAACGGGAAGATACACGGCAAAAATGTTTGCCGAAAAACCAGCTGCCGCCTCGTACCACTTTATGAGGCCCTGTTTTCGGACCCAACGGATTTGTAACAGGGGTGTCAGGATATTCGCCAAACCAGTCATGACACCATTCCCAAACATTTCCACTCATATCATATGTTTGAAGTTGGTTGGGTTTTTTTGACTTGATAGGATGTGTCCTGACTTTGTTTTTTGCAATGATCCCTCCGTTCCATCTTTTTTCTGGCAAGTAAATGTACTTGTTTCCGCTGTTTTTCCAAAACCACGCAACGGGTTCAAGGCGGTTGCTTCCTGCATATTTAAGATCCCTGCCCATTAAATGACCGCCACGAGCCGTATATTCCCATTCAGCTTCGGTTAAAAGCCGATAGCCTTTTACTTGATTCACATCATCCGTCACCCGATTGGATGCATCAATTAGGCGTCCAGGATTCTCCTCATCTTTTAATCGGTAGGAAACCGGCAAATGATGTTTACAGCTCATCCAATTACAGTAAGCTATAGCATCCCACCAGGAAATATTCACAACCGGGTTCTCTCCCCTACCCAAGTGATAACCTGCTTGCTGACAAAAATCGGAAGGTGGCTGGATATCCAGATCCTGACAATATTTTTCGTACTGTGTGAAGGTAACCGGTGCATCTTGAACCGTGAAATCGTAGTTGAGAATCACCTTGTGAACCGGATATTCGATTGCCCATCCATCTTTGTCCTTTCGGGTATTTCCTGCAAGATAAGAGCCACGTAAAACGGTGACTTCTTGATTCATCACGGTTAGTTTACTCATAGCTCGTCACGCCATTCGCTTTTTCCAGTGCTCGGAAATCAATTTTTCCGAACTTGGTCCTGGGCAATTCCGGAAGAAAATCAATCTCTTTTGGACATCTTAAAGGAATTAAATGGTCTTTGCACCAATGGATCAACTCGGATTTTTTTTCATTTTCTGCGGATTGGAAAATACTCTCCTTTAAAGCCACGACGGCCTTGATCTTTTGCCCTCTTTGTGTGTCTGGAATACCGATCACACAGGATTCAGCAACATCAGGATGCAGATTTAGCACTTCCTCGACCTGAACGGGATAGACCATCATTCCGGATACTTTGATCATTCGTTTGATCCGCTGTTTAAAATAAAAATAGCCTTCCGGATCTCGATAACCGATATCCCCTGTATGTAGCCAAAGCCTGCCGTCTTCATGTGTTTTTAGGACCTTTGCCGTTTCTTGGTCATCATTCAAATAACCCAGCATAACCGAAGGACCGCTGACGCAAATTTCTCCATCCTCCATATCCGGAATTTCTTGTATCGTCCCGGGGTGGACAATTTTAACCAGCATATCCGGAAAGGGTTTGCCGATGCTGCCCGGTCTATATTCTCCTTCCGGCATAGCAATGCAACCGCTTAGTGTTTCGGTCAGGCCGTACCCTTCCACAATCGAAATCTTTGAACCGCTGGTTTCCAACAGCGTATTCAATTGTTGGCGTGTCCTTTCCGGCAGCTTATCCCCGCCGCTGTTGATATGCTTTAGGCAGGATAAATCGGCTTTTTGGAAGTCTTTGGTTTGTATCACTGCATCGAGGATTCTTGGAACTGTTGGAAAAAATGAAGGCTTTTTCTTACGGATCAGCTTTCCGATTTTTTCAGGGGTAAATACGGGTACAAGTATCACTTGTGCCCCCCAAAACAAAAAGGTGTGGATACAAACACCCAATCCATAGCCGTGAAAGATGGGTAAAATACCCAGCATCTTTCCGCCTACTTCATGGGCATGGCCACGGGAGCCGATCTGCATGGCTAATGCGTTGAAATTCTTGTTGGCCAACATGACCCCTTTGGGTTTCCCCGTTGTACCACCACTGAAAAGAATCACGGCGAGCTCGTTTGTCCGGTCTCTTTTCGGTTCCAGATTCGGTGTGCAATGGTTCGGTTTGAGATCGTGATGCGAATCCTTCCAGGCAACAAAGTGGTCCGGCAAATCTTTTTGGCTCACTTCTTTTCCTTTTTTAAACCGGTACAGAGGTTTCAGGTAAAACGGCATATCCACACTCAAAGACCGAAAAACGACTCCTTTCAATGACCGGATAGACTGCAGTTTTGCAAAATGGTGGACAAATAAATCCAATGTGATGACCCAGTTGCTATTTGAAATTTTCAGATATTCTTCTAATTCATAGGGTTGAGATAACGGATGAATGGGTGTTACGACAGCACCCAGCTTATTGAGGGCATACAAACTGACAACGGCTGAAAAACAATTAGGAAAACACAATAACACCGTATCCCCTTCCCTGATCCCTAATGCAAAAAAAGCCTCAGCGGCTTTGTCTATATGGTGTAAAAGGTCTCTGTAAGATGTCTGTTTTTGCATGAATTCGCAGGCAATTAAATAAGGAAATCTCATGGCGGCCTTTCTGATAGCATCATAAATGGATCCTTTTTCGTATTCCACTTAGCTATTCTCCTTTATCATTGTTCTTTTTTTTATGATCTATGGTTTGTAATTGGCTATATGCTTATTTTATCACATTCCTGAGTAAAGCCTCCCTGATTATCCTGCTTTTCTGATATCTTATGCTAAAATAAATGAAAGGAGGAGATATAGATGTACACATTTCCAAATGGGTTATATTCAGATATTCGAATTGAAGATGTATTCGAAACAAAGATCGAGTTGACGGATGGCCGTCTTGATGAAATCAAGGAAAAGGAATACAAGGGGGCTTTTATTCGTGTTTTTGACGGGAAGCGCTGGTATTATTCCGCTACGTCTGACATTGAGGGGATTCAAGATGAACTTGATGACTTAGCAAAGCTGGCTGAGGCTAGCGATGCTATCGATAATCATCCGGTTGTTAAAAAGTTCGAGGTGAATCAAGGAGATTTTTGTGAATTTACAGGGGACAAGGATATTGCGTCCACCAATATTGAAGACAAAAAAACATTACTCAAGGGCTATACAGATTTATTAAAAGGGCACGACACGATCACTTCCCTGAAGAGTTATTATGTGGACAAGCGTAAAAAAAAGACGTTTTATTCAAGTAAAGGGGCCAATTTGACCTTTGATTTCCAGATGGCGGGATTGCGTCTGGCCTTTAGTTTGAAAAAAAGAGACAAGCTCTTTTCCGAAAGCTACGATGGATCTTCAGCTGTCTTTGGGGATTTGAAAAATAAAGAAAAAGAAGTGCAAGAACACTTCAACAAAGCCGTCGAATTCTTAAATACTGCTGAAGATATCAAAGCTGGAAAATACACGGTGATCTTTTCTCCACTCGCTGCAGGTGTCTTTGCCCATGAGAGTTTTGGCCACAAGAGCGAATCGGACTTCATGGTGGGTGATGAAGCCATGCGCAAAGAATGGACGATGGGTAAAAAAGTGGGGGCGGATTTGCTGTCGATTATCGATGACGGCAACCCGGATGGCAGTGGCCATGTCACTTTCGACGATGAAGGCACTCGGGCAAAGAAAACATACCTCATCAAAGACGGTATACTCAGTGGACGATTACACAGTTCTTCTACAGCGGCTTATCTGGAGGAAGATGTCACGGGAAACGGCCGGGCCATCAATTTTGAATACGAGCCTATTGTCAGGATGACCACCACTTATATCGATAAAGGCAATAAAACATTGGATGAGCTGATTTCAGAAGTTGAAGACGGTGTTCTGGTGGAAACCATCAAACATGGTTCAGGCATGTCCACCTTCACCATTGCGCCCTCTCTGGCTTATGCCATTAAAGACGGAAAGCTTTCTCATCCCCTGAAAATATCCGTTGTTTCAGGAAATGTCTTTAAAACCCTCAATGAAATTGACGGGGTGTCCGATACCATCCAGTTGCACTCGTTTGTTCTGGGCGGATGCGGAAAGATGGAACAGTATCCGTTGAGTGTTGGATTTGGCGGTCCATATGTCAGAGTCAACAACCTGGATGTCCAATAAGAGGGGGGGATGATGATGATTAAAGAAAAATACACCATTAATAGCGAAGAAACTTCACTCAATTTGGTACAAACCCAAATCGAATCCGTGAGAAAAAAGAATATCACCAAAACCGGATTCAGGGTTTATAAAGATGAGAAAATCGGGGTCAGTGGCGCCATCGGCCATTACAATGAACAAGAACAGTGGGAAAAGGCCCAAAAAGCACTTTCGTTGAATATTGAATATCCCTATGAGGTTTCAAAAGATCTGGAAAAAAGTGTTGAAAAGACCTGCGATTTTGCAGACGGCGTGGCCTTCACCCGTGAGATGGAAGAACTCTTAAAAGCGCTTCGGGAAAAACACCCACAGTTCATCTTTTCGAATAAAATCAACCTGGTCACCAATATGGTTACTATGGAAAATGACAAGGGGTTGAACCTGCACAGTAAAATATCCAAAATAGAGGCTTCTATCCTGATTAAAGAAAAATCTTCTCCGGATCTTATGGATGCCTTCATGGGAATGGAAGGAACCCGATGGGATCGTGAGGAATTTCTTAGAATGGTGAATCTAACTTGTGAAGGTCTTGAAAAAAGCGCAGAAATAGACAGCGGCATGCATAAAGTTGTCATGATCCCGTTTGGCTGTGAATTCATGGGCAAGCTGTACAGTGAATTACACGGGTTGAAATACGGAACCGGAGGTTCGTTGTTCTCCGGCAAGATTGGCGAACAGCTGTTCTGTGATCAATTTACGCTGTATCAGTCTCTTTCTGCCGAAGACGGTATTCTGTCCCCTTTCTTCGATGCAGAAGGCACGGTGAATAACGGTGAACGATACACCCTAATCGAAAACGGTGTATTAAAAAGCCCGTACACGGATAAGAAATATGCTCGTCAATTTAACCTTGAACACACGGGCTCAGCCGGCGGTGGCTATGATTCTGTTCCATCTCTTGCACCATCACCCCTGGTAATAAAAAAATCCGAAAAAACCCTCAAAGAGATGCTTGAAGGAGAAAAAGTCATCCTGGCGTTCTTTGCGTCCGGTGGAGACTTCACCCCGGAGGGAAAATACGCCACACCGGTCCAAACCTCATTCCTGTTTGACGGCGAACGATTGTTGGGAAGGCTTCCCCAGTTGAACATCACCTCTCATCTTAATGATATGTTCGGAAAAGACTTCATCGGGGTAGCGAAAGATTCATTCACAACGCTGTTTCCCATGCATTTACCGGTAATGAACATGAAGGTGGAGAAGGTATAAAAACATCGGGAGACCCTGTGTGGGCTCCCGCAGTAAAAACAACGGATGATGGTTAATGACCGATTTGTAAAATATCTTTTATAGGTTAATCATACCGTTATTTATCCAAGTTCAAAGGATGTAATCCCGAAGATTTTTGAAAGGTCCATATCGGGAGCTTTTTGAGTGTACATCCTGGCAGTTTCAAAACAACTTTCCATCGACAAGGCCTGTGTGAGCGCATAGGCCTTTTTATTCACTTCGGGGATATCCAGAAAAAAGACCTCTCCCTCTTTTAAATCTGAAATCAGGTCTTGTATCAACTGCATGGCCTTCTTATCATCTTCAGCAAAAACTGGTCCGATTTTAAAACCGGTTCGGCATTTTCTGATAACACCATAGCCTTTCAGCTCTTGATCTTCTACTATCCCAAGAGCTTTGGTGTGAGGCCGGCTGATCCAGAGTTTTAAAAACGCTTGCCTGTTTGCGGGGAAAAAACGTCGATCATAGGCTAAAAGATGCTCAAATGGCACTTGACTTAAGTCAATACTCATTTGTGACGGAGTCTCTTTTCCCTTAATCCCTTTGAAGCGAATGTTCCGATGAGCCAAGTTAAACCCGGACTTTTTATAATTGGATTGCTGATCCACCACGCCATCCAAAGCCACGTTGCAGCCTCCAATATCTTTCATGGCCTCTTGCCAAAGGAGGTAACCATACCCTTGTCCCCTGTATTCAGGCTTGACGATATAAAAACCCAAAAAGGCAAAAGTTGAATCGTACTTCACCACAGAAATAGAGGCAATCATTTCTCCATCCAAAACGCCCTTAAGATACCCGGTTTCATCCGTTGCGTAAAAACACCTGGCATCGTAAAGCCCGGGATTCCATCCTTCCTGAGCAGCCCAATCAATAGCCGTTTCCAAATCTTCAAAGCGCATTTGTTCAATACTGTACAGTTCAAGTTCCATGAGGGCCTCCTAAATGATAATGGTCGTTTTGCATATTCAACGGATAAAGAAAAAAAGCTGTCAATCATCCTTTTTCAATGCCCTAATCAAATCATTCTTGACAACAGGTTTGTTAATGTAACCATCCATGCCGGATGCCAGGGCTTTTTGAATGTCCCTGTCATAAACGGCTGCAGAATAACCGACAATGGTGGTCCGTTTGTTAGCCGGTTCAATTTTCCGGATCTGCTTGGTGACTTCCAAGCCATCCATCAAAGGCATTTGAACGTCCATAAGAATAAAATCCGGATGATGCAATTCATATGCTTCCAAGGCTTGTTTTCCATTTACGGCTTTGATCAGTTTCACGCCGGGCATTATTTCTTTCAACAGCATTTCAGCCAACATTCGAGAGACCTCATCATCATCTGCGATCAATCCCGTTTTCATGTTTGTAAGGATATTTTTGTGAGAGATTTGCATTGTCTTTGATTTTTCAACATTCAATTCAAAACTGAATAGACTTCCCCCCATGAATTCACTCTCCAAATGGAGTTTACTACCCATCAGGTTCAAAATACTGTTGGAAATGGATAACCCCAGTCCGGTGCCTTCATTTTCTTCCGGAGTGTGATTACCGGCTTGCTCGAAAACTCTGAAAATCTTCTCCTGTTGTTCTTTTCTGATACCGATTCCTGTATCTTTTACGGAGAATAAAATCCGTACCTTGTTGTCTTTTTCATCTGTTTTTTCGACTTTCAACGTGATATGGCCGTTTTTAGTAAATTTGTTGGCATTTGTAAGCAGATTGATCAGTACTTGACTGATTCTCAAAGGATCAATTTGTATGAACGAAGGAACATCATTACCAATCGCATATGCAACAACGTTTCCTTTTTCAGAAGCCTGGGGGCGGATTATGTCCAGGGCTTGTTTGACCAGAGCAATTATTTCGGTATCTGTCAGCTTGATTTCAAGTTTTCCGGCCTCCATTTTTGAAATAATCAGTGAATCGTTGACGATTTTCAAAAGTGCCTTCCCAGATCGGACGATGTTATTCGCAAACATCTGTTTTTCCTCATCCAGATCCATATTCTTCAACATTTCGGAAAACCCGATGATACCGTTGAGTTGATTTTTAATCTCATGGCTCATAGTAGCCAATATGTTTGATTTATTTTCAGCCAGTTTCTCGGCCTTCATTTGTGCATTTCGTAATTCGGTTATATCCAGTCCGTATTCAATAACCCCAAGGGGTTTACCTTCTTTATTTTTAATCGGGACCAAAAAAACTTGAAGCGCCCGACCGGTTAGCTTTTCACGAGGGTCCTCCGGAGTGGTGGTTTCAATGAGGGCTTCTCCTGTTTGCAAACATTTATCAATTTGACACCAGGGGCAGGGAGTTTGTCTTTTCTGAAAGACTTCATAACATTTCTTTCCCAGTAAATCATCGGGAGATTGATTGCCCGCTATATCCAGCTTGATCCTGTTTTCATTTAAAGCCAAAAGTTTGTACTCAGAATCCATGACATTCAATGTCCCCGGCATGGTATTGATGATAGACCGGAAAAGGATTTGGTTTTCTTCCAGGCGCATTTCCAACAACTTTTCCTTTGTGAGGTCTTTGCCGTGTGATATGACCCCAATCACTTCACCTTCTGTAGAAAAATAGGGAAAATAGTTCATGACCATATATTTTTTTTCGCCTTTTGGGAAATTGACCCATGAGGAATATGACACCATTTCAGAGGTGAAAGAACGATCAAGTTTTGGCTTGACCACTTTCAAAAAAAAATCTCTATCTAAAAAATCATCCACGCTTTTTCCCTGAATCTCATCTATATGGGAATGATAGAAATCTGAATAAGCCTTGTTCACCATTATGTACCGATAATCTCTTCCAATAACGGCCATGGGATCATTGATGGTTGACACAATATTTCTGTTCAGCTTCAACTCTTCTTCTTTCTTCTTCCTTTCCGAAATATTTCTGACAATTGAAATGATCTTTTGCCCGGAAGGTTCTTCTATCAGACTGGTGTTGATCTCAACCGGAACCTTTTCTCCGTTTTTCTTTACATGAACAGCTTCAAATTTTACTTTTTTATGCTGCAAAAGTATCTTCAACATTTCAGGAGATCGCTTTAAAGAATCTGCCGAATCAATATCAACGGGAGTCATTTTTAAAAATTCTTCTCTGGAATAACCCAGCATTTCACAGGCTGCATCATTCACTTCGCAAAAATTCCCTTGCGTCCCGTCTTGATTCAATGTATGGAAATAGATGGCATCGCTTGAATGGTTGAAAATAGATTGGTATTGTTCTAAACTTTTCATTTTAAAACCTGCCCTGTTATATCCCTTGAAGTGCAATATTTCTTTACTTCTAAATTTTTATTCATCATTATACTATAAGGTTTTTTTGATTGTCAAACCACACTAACATAATATCTGGAAACACTTTCAAAAGACAACTAAATTGATCAAGGGGGAAGCTGGAAACAGGAATCACCACTCCAAATAAACCTCTCATGCAAAAGCTTGAAAAACTGTCTATCACATTTGAATCAGTCCATGAAAAGAAAAAGACACGGAGTCTCTATGTTGATTTGTTAGCACTCACAAGAGAGATTGGACATGCAAGATTTAATGGATACAGGAGAGTAAAAAAACGCAAAAATATTCATCAAATACTATGCTTCAAAAATACATTCTTTCCTCTTTCTTCTTCAGAAGCACTCGAATGTTACAATTTTCTTTGAAATAATGCCATTATCTGGTAAAATACGATATATTCGGGTTTCACAAAGGTAACACCCTATGATAAAAAGCCAATAAATTACATAAACCAATGCATTTTTATAAAATACCGAATAAAAATATTGCTCTTATTTAGCACAAAATCGGTTGAATTTCTTTTATTATAATTTTGATTCGCATTCATATACCCGGAATTTGTCCATACGAATGTATACAATAACAACATCCTATCCAAAATGAGGAGTACTCATGGCAGAAAACAACGAATCCGGAACAGCAAAAGCCTTAAACTTGATTAAACTGTATGACAAATTCAATCGGGGAGAAGCCGTAACCAAAAGCCAATTGGCAAAAGAATTCTCTAAATCGGAAAAAACGGCCTATCGCTATATTAACGACCTGAGGACACTTCTTGAATCCGAGCGCAACATCATTATCGAATACAATCGCCGGAAAAAAGCCTATGAAATGACAAGAAAAGAAGAGAATTATCTGACGAATAAAGAGGTCCTTGCCCTATGCAAGATCCTACTGGAAAGCAGAGCCTTTAACGAAGAAGAATTATCCAACCTGATACAAAAACTCCTCCTACAAACAACGCAGTCGGACAGAAAAAGCGTTAAAGAGCTCATCAAAAACGAGTGGGCCCATTACATCCCCTTAAAACACAATCAACCACTCATGGATAGAATATGGAAAATGTCTGAATTCATACACGAAAAAAACACAATCACCTTCAAATACAAACGCCAAGATGGAAAAATCAAAACAAGAACCGTAAAACCCGTAGCGATCATGTTCTCAGAATTCTATTTCTATCTCATTGCTTATTTTGCTGACGACAGCAAAGACTACCCGGCCGTTTTCAGATTGGACCGGATATCACATATGCAAGCAACCGGAAAAACTTTCTCCATCCCCTACGCCAACCGTTTTGAAGATGGCGAATTCAGAAAACGGGTTCAATTCATGTACTCGGGAAAGCTAAAAAAAATCACCTTTGAGTTTTCAGGACGATCCTTAGAAGCTATCTTGGACAGGATTCCCACGGCAAAGGTGATTGAAGAGAAGGAA
>Ga0209203_1002618_pt1 | contig 11742 bp, 5 predicted proteins | sample AD_UKC109_MetaG_FD_184423 | JGI IMG/M metagenome (GOLD analysis project Ga0209203, IMG submission 184423) | Active sludge microbial communities of municipal wastewater-treating anaerobic digesters from Hong Kong - AD_UKC109_MetaG (SPAdes)... | ecosystem: Engineered > Bioreactor > Anaerobic >...
GCGGGAGCTTTGACGGCTGTATGACCTTCTACTATACCAACCAGCAAAGCTCCCGCTTCATGTTCTATCATGATCACGCCTGGGGCATCACCCGCCTGAATGTTTACGCAGGTGAAGCTGCCGGTTACATCATCCGTGATGAGACCGAACAGGCTCTGATCGATAGCGGCTTGCTCCCAAGCGGGCAGTTTGAAATTCCACTGGTTGTGCAGGACAAAACCTTCGTTTCTTCCCCTGAACAAATGGCCGAGCTCGACCCTACCTGGGATTACAGCCGTTGGGGTGCTGAGGGCGACCTCTGGTATGAGCATGTCTACATGCCCGCGGAAAATCCGGCTGATCCTTCAGGCATGAGTTCTTACGGACGCTGGTTCTACGGTCCGTGGTTCTGGCCTCCTGCTGATCCCAAGTATCCACCGATTGCCAACCCTTATTTTGGCTTGGACCCGGAAGGTTTTGATGGCATCAGGCACACCGCGGACGACTGGGGCATCCCCCTGGTAAGCCCCTGTGACCTCGAAGACCCAACCACCTGGCAGTACGATACCGACCCCTTCTGCGAGCCGCCGTTCATCCCCGGCACGCCGAATAATTCCGCCGGCATGGAAGAGTTCAACGATACGCCAGTGGTAAATGGTACTGCCTATCCAACGACCACCGTTGAACCAACTGCTTACCGTTTCCGCATTCTTAATGCTGCCAATGACCGCTTCTTCAACCTGCAGTGGTATGTGGCTGACCCAACCCAAATTGGTGACCCCGCGATTGGTGCGACCGAAGTCGCACTGAATCCTGCAGAAGTTGCCGCAGCACAATTAGACCCCAATGTATTCCCCACGCCTGACCTTTCCCTGAGCCCTGCTGGTCCGGATTGGATCCAGATCGGAACTGAAGGCGGATTTTTGCCACAACCGGTTGAAATCCCCGCTCAGCATATCACCTGGATCACCGACCCCACCCGCTTTGATGTTGGGCTTGTGGATCAGCACTCACTTCTGATGGGTCCGGCTGAACGCGCTGACGTGATCGTGGACTTCTCGGCTTATGCCGGTCAGACTTTGATCCTTTACAACGATGCACCCGCGGCATTCCCGGCTCGCATTTCCACTTATGACTACTACACCGGAATGCCCGACATGTATCCCAATGCTCCTGCAGCAGTGTTGCCAGGTTTTGGACCCAATACCCGCACAATTATGCAGATAAAGGTGCTCCCGAATACACCTGCTCCAACATACGACTTCAACGCCCTGCGTTCCGCCTTCCTGCACAAAGCAGATGGCTCGGGTGTATTTGAATCAGGGCAACATCCAGTAATCGTCGGACAGGCAGCCTACAACGCCTCCTATGGCACCGACTTCACCTCAGCTGGCTGGTGTAATGGACCGATCAATCCGAGCCCTGAATGTGACGGCTTCGCCCGCATTTCTGACCAGGGTGGTGACATCTTCAAGTTTGACACCCTCCTCGGAAACCAGCTCGGTGTTAAGATCGAACCCAAGTCTATCCAGGACGAGATGAATGAATCAAATTTTGAACCCTTTGGGCGTATGCAGGGCAACCTTGGTCTTGAAACGGTTCCGGCAACCCCAGGACTCCAAAACCTGGTTTTGTATCCATTCGTCAACCCGCCAACAGAGATGTTCGACGGCACCAACCTGCCTACCACGGCAAACGTGACGCCTATCGCGGTTGGAGATGACGGCACCCAAATATGGAAAATCACGCACAATGGCGTCGATTCACACCCAATTCACTTCCACCTCTATGACGTCCAATTGTTGAACCGGGTCACCTGGGACAACATAATCAAACCACCGGAGGGTAACGAACTTGGTTGGAAAGATACGGTACGTGTGCACCCGCTGGAAGACACGTACTTCGCGATCCGACCGATCATACCTATCTTCCCATTTGAAATCCCCAACTCCATCCGTCCATTGGACCCGATGATGCCATTGGGAAACACAACCATGTTCAATCCAACGGATCCAAATGGTAATCCCGTCGATCCGATTGTGAACAGCCTGGTCAACTTTGGCTGGGAATATATGTATCACTGTCATATCCTGTCTCACGAAGAGATGGACATGATGCGTCCTAATGTTGTGGCAATGCCGCCAATTGCGCCAGATGGTTTGACGCACACGATCAACGGGAATTCTCTTACGCTTGAGTGGCAGGATAACTCAATTACGGAAACAGAGTTTGAAATCCTGGCGACAAACGACGGATTCAACTGGATCAGCCTGGGTAACATTCCCTCACCATTGGATCAGCCCAACACCCACGGCGCACGCAGCTTTACCGACCTCAACTACAACGGGACGCGTGTGGCCTACCAGGTTGTGGCAAAAAATACCATCGGTTACCTGCACACAACGCCGCAAAATCTGAACTTCACCTACACGACCGATTTCCCGTCGCTCACGGCGCAATCCACGTCGGCACAATACTTCCTGACCGGTCCGATGCTTCAGCTATTCTTACCGCTGATGAATAAGTAAAGGACCACCGCTTAATCGGATTGCAGGTGCCAGTGACACTCACATGCTTGCTCTGCAGCCGTGATTTACAAGAAAGAGGCTTCCCCAGAATTAGGGGAAGCCTCGAATTATGTAAATCGAAGTGAGGATCTCTTTGAGGTTTCTTACTTCAGAATAATCGGCAGAGAAAACCCGAAGCCTGGTGTGACTTTCATCCCATACAGCACTGCCGTGCCGGTGAGGTTGGTGAAAGCTGGCTCAGCTTTGATATAGACGGTCTGGTTTTTCGGGACCATCAACCCCAGGCTGGTGTTGGTGTTCACTGCTGGGGCAGCCGCGCTGCTTAGGAGCGTGCTGCCATCGGCAGCATAGACCGATACGCGCACTGCCGCGCCAGCACCAATCGATCGGGCAGAAAACCAATAGCGGTCCTGATCGCCCGTTGAGAATTTGAACCAATCCGCGTCTCCCCAACCGCATATATTCCGCTGTTGTTCCGAGCCAAAGCTAATGAGCACCGCGGTGGCGGAACTGTCATCCTGTTCCGCGGAATCTTCCACACAGGTGGCAGGCGTGTTGACAGTGACTTCAGCGGCATCGCCTGCAGGCCAGGCTTCGGACTGACCGTTGTTGTCGAGCGCGCGCGTGCGAAAGCCATAACTTACACCCGGAACTCCAACAAACCAGGACGTCCTTACCCCCGGGGAATAGGTCATCTGGCGAGCCTCAGACCAGACCTCCGTGTCACTGCGCCACTGAACCTGGAACGAGGAAATGCCCGCCCCCGATTCAGCCGCCGTCCAATTAAGCATGAATGCCGTCCCATCGTAAGTGGTGGGGGTCGTCATCTGGCTGACCGGAGGCGGACAGGCGTGATCCACCTGGATGGTGCGGCGGGATAGCAAACTGACCATGTTGCCCTCATGATCCCAAATTTTCAGGGCAACCTCAAGCGGTCCATTCAGCGGGCCAGCTTGGCATAAGTTGACATCCCAATCAAATACACCTGAAGCATTTGGATTACTGACCCGCGGCGCGATCTCGCGCCAGGTGCCACCAATCAGCCCCTGCAGCACCGCGGTCTTGACGCGCACATCATCCTGCGTGCTGGCGGTGACATCCATCAGTGGGTTGCTGCCTGGTGCGACTACGGCTCCAGGCAGAGGCCGCGTGAGCTGCCCGGTGGGAGGGTTTGCGCCGACATTCCCCGAGGTGAACCAGTCATTGCTTGGGTTCAACGGATCAGCTACGTTTCCGTTGCACTGGGTCGCGCCGTTATAAATTGGCAGGTTTGTAACCTCGTAGCAGGTGCGTGGAATGCCGTTGTTGATTGGGACGTCCGAAAAACGCACGTCTGCAGAATACCCCCAGGGATACCGATCCCCATCGGCATACCAGAAGGATGGGACGATCATGAAATGAACATGCTCAGAAGTGCTGTAGCCGGTGTCGTCCGTGTCGCCGATGTAGGCTCCCCGATTGAGGGTGACACCCGGTACCAGGTGGTTGGGGATTGTGCCGTAGGCCAGATGCAGGTAGATCTGATAGACCCCGCTTGTGCCATCAAAAAGGACGATGTAGTTGGTGCAGCCGGTGTTGCCGTCGGCGCAGTTGTCGCGTGAGGAGATCACCGTGCCCGTGTGGGCTGCAACCAGGGGGAAGTGACCGACGTCAGTGAAATCGTAAGCGTACTGGCAATACGCCTGGGCGCAGCTTGGATAGCCCAGGGGAGGGTAATTATGGAAGTGGAGCACCGAACCCTCGAGTTTGTGGGCAGTGCCAGCGACGTAGGGAAGGTAATAGCCCCAGATGGTTTGCAGGCTTTCGGCTGGAGCTTTTCCAGGAGCAGGTTGTAGCTCCGCGGGCAGGTATCCTTCCGGCAACTGACTGAGGGTTTGCTCCCAGCCCGGATCGCCCCTCAGCAGCACTTGCCAGCCATCGGTGGATAAGGTTGCCAGCGCCAGACCGGGTTCGGTCGCGAGGATCCGACCTCTGTAGTCGCGCAGCGCAAGCCAAAGGACAGCCGTCTTTCCATCCGGGGAGATGAAGCCCTCATCCAGCACCGGCTCGAATAAATTTAATATTGGATCATCGCGATTATCCAGCATGACTTGAGCATACCGTTCCTGGTACGCCGCCGACAATTCCTGCTTTTCAGCCTCGCTCGCGATTCTTGGCGGTGAAGGCGCGGCAGAAATGAACAAGACCATCGCAAATAAGCTTAGTACGCCCAATCCGATTGTTCGAAGGAAGTAGTGACTGAATTTATTGTGTGACCTAATAAAAGTGTGCATAAGGTCTACATTGCTAGTTCTATGTTAGAGAAAGTGCAAATTTATCTGGCAGAAAGCAAACCCGGTCAGAGTCAATTTGCCAGGTCGGTAAGTAAGTTGGGCGCCTAAAAGCCGTCATCAGACAATGATAATTTGATTTACATTCCGTTTGTATATCAAAATAACATAAAACATCGCTGTTAGCAAAGAAAAACAGAAGGATGTAAACATGACATCCTTCTGTCTATAAAATTAAGTTCAATCTTATTTAACAAATAGGCTTGAGCTAATCTATTTGCCTTAAGTCTCTATCTCAAAGTTGATCTTGCAAAGTTACCCCGATTGATCCTGTATCAGAAATCTCATCAAAATTCGCTGTTATGGTCACATCCCCTGTTACCGTCAACGGATGGGGGTTGTCTGTTCCATTGTAGTTGCCACTCCAATATGCGAAATACCATCCATCCTTTGGTGTAGCACTGATGCTAATCTCGGTGCCAGCCAGGTAAGTTCCTCCCCCTGACACATCACCAGCTCTATTTTTATTAACATAAAGCGTTACTGTGTAATAAGCAACAGGAATCGGCTCAAAGGAAGCGGTAAAACTAACATTTTCGGTTACAGTAAATGTACAAGACAATCCAGAACCCGCACATGTCCCACTCCATCCGGTAAATCTATAACCATCATTTGGACTGGCAGTGATTGTCACTGATGTATCATCCTCATACACTCCCCCACCTACTACTGACCCACCTTCCGCTGGCGAAGCACCGACTGATACCGTCCATAATTTTGGCTTTTCTTTGAAATTAGCTGTAACACTCAAATTACCGGTCATGGTGACTGAAACTGGATTGGTAGTACCGGAAGCAGCTCCACCCCATCCAGTGAATTCCCACCCATCGTTGGCTTTCGCTGTCACCGAAACCACTTCATTCGGCGAAAAAGGACCCGTTCTATCGGCTGTAACGCTGCCCCCATTACTTGGGTTGGCGATCAAGGTAAGAGTGTATTTTATTGGTGTGGGAGAGTTAGTGGGAGTCGGAGTGTATGTTGCAGTCGGTTCGTCAGTACGTCTCTCTTGTGTCCCTGTCAGCAAAATCGGGGTCGGGGTCAAAGTGGGAGTCGGAGTAGGGGTTGGTTCAGGCACGACGTTCGTGTCCATACACCGGTTACATTTAATGTTATAAGTCCAAAGTTCGTCATAAAGCGCGAACAAAATATCAACGGGCTGGTCAATCGTCCCGTTTACCGGGAAGTAACTCCGCCGCTGAACCGCAAAGGTCCTTTCGGACTCTTTAGCAAATTCCAGCGAGCAATCGTCTTTCAGACACCAGAGCTGCACTTCGTCTCCATCGAGGTGGAGAAGCATCGAACCGCCTGTGAGTTTGGCGATCGCATTCTGATGATTGGGGAGGGTAATTTGAGCAATTTCAGACCTGGACTCAAGCCTCAGGAAAACGGTTCCCTGGCGCAGTTCCATTTCCAGGATGTCTTGGTAGGTAAGTTTCGCGTCAGAATTGCCATAAAGAAAGACGCTGCTGTTCACCTGACCCTTGGCTCCCAATGAGAGCATCACGCCCACATCACCGAAGGTTTGGACATCGATTGCCGGGGTGGAATTATCCGCTGTGGTTCCAAGGGTGATCTCCTCGCTCCCATCCGCTTTGATCGGAGCCCAGGCGTCTGATCCTGAAACAGTCCATTTCGGGTTCTCTGGACCACCCGCGGGATAGGATTCATACCTGTCTTCCACCTTCGAACCCATCGAGGCAAACTTGAGTGTTCCTGCCGGGAGGGCGATCATCTGCGTAGGAGTTGGCGTCGCGGCAGAGGTCGAGCTGGGGCGGTATGTCTGGGTTAGCAATTCGTTGCCCGTATTGATGTTTGCTTTAATCAAAAGCGACCCAACTACAAGAGCCAAAACTGCAACCAGGCCGAGCCCAGCATAGATCAATTTCTGCCTGAGTGCTTTGCGCTCTTGTTTTCGGAGGACATTCTCGATCAACGCAGGCGAGGTATATTGAACGGTCAGCGCGGTAACGTTATCATCCACGTAGCGACCTTCAGCCAGGCCGGTCATCTTTACCACCGCGGCATTGGGCTGGGTTTCAGTCTGGAGGGCGTGGACGATCTCGTCCTCACGCACAAAACGTTCACCCTTGGTGTCCGACTTAATTAACCCATCCGAGCAAAGCAAAATGCTGTCACCCAATTTGAGTGGCAGACCCTGGATCCCGATCTTGGCTGCTTTCTGGCGGTCCTTGTCCTTTACATATAAACCAATATCAGCAAAAACTTCCTTGCGAATGCCAATCGCGTTCACCAGCACATCCGCGTTGGGCGCATTTGGATCGGTGCCTTTGATGTTGGAATAGGAATGGTCGAGGGTAAGCTGCATCACCTTGCCGGATTCCTGGATCCAATAGGCGCGACTGTCACCGACATTACCAACATAAAAGCGATCTTTGTAAAAAACGCCAACAACCAGGGTGGTGGAGGCGTCCACATTGCGGGTGATTACATCTTTGTAAACAACGTGATTGGCATACTTGATGGCATTCGTGATTAACAGCGCGATATCTGTTTCATCGCTGTTGGTCATGTAGGAGACCACGGAATCGATTGAAAGCTGGGCAGCCAGCCCGCCATTATCAGCACTGCCAACACCATCAGCCACAATCGCGACCAGCAACTCAAGCCCGCCAGCAGTCTGAAGTTCGGTTACTTTTCCACGATCCTCGTACTGACGACGCGTATCACCAACAACACTGCTGAGCCCCGTCAGGAATTTGCCTTGTTTTAGTGTAGTTGTTTGTGCCATGTATAATACCAATCACTTTCCTAAGTTACACCCGTGGTGGACGATATTTCTGTTCGAGCAGATCGATGATCCTGCGCATTGTCGGTCTTTTTTCAGGGTCTGGTTTTAAAATCGCCCTGATGAAATCCGCAATATCATTTGGCAGGTTTGGGTTTTCCTTGATGTACTTTTCGTCAAAACTCCGACCGATCAAGGTGGTTCGAATGTCCTTGGCAGTTCCGCGAAAAGGCAGACTGCCAGTAAAAAGTTCATAAACGAGCAATCCAAAACTCCAGATGTCCTGGGGTTCTGGCTTAAGTGAAAATTCTTCTGGAATCAAGCCGGAAGCCTTCATGACCCTTTCCGGGCTGGCATATTCAAGCGTATAGCTGGCCTCGATCAAAGACAAGGCGCTCTTGCCGTCGCTGGCCAAAGCGAAATCAATCAGGACCGGCTGGGGAACAATCGTTGGCGTGGGTGCTGCTCTGAATAAGATGTTGTCGGGCTTGATATCCCGATGACCATAACCCTTGCTGTGGATGAAAGCCAGGGTAGTGGCAAGTTGATAAAGAAACTCGATTTTCCAGTCAAAGGAATACTTAACGACTTTGTCCATCCACTCTGTGAGTGTTTTTCCAGGTAAGTATTCCATCATGAAAAAGCTTGGCTCGTTTTCCACGCCTGTCGCGCGCAGAACATACTGCGCTTTGTTGAGATGGATGATCGGATAAAGCCTCAGGATCCCCGGATGCCGCCAATCGGGTCGGCACAAAAGGGAAGCTTCGTGGCGCAGCAGCACATCCTCATCCACCACATTCCTGCCATCACTATGCGCGAACTTGACTGCCGCTTTCAAATCCGGTCTGTTGATGGGGCGCGCGAGGTAGACGGAAGCTGTTCCACCACGCGAGGAAAGTGGTCCCTCAATGACAAAGGAATTGTTAAGCGTTAGCCCAGACTTAATGTTCACTTATTTCTCCCTCAGGTCTTCGAAGAGGGAATCAAAATCATCAGGTTCATTCACCGGCCCAAACACGTCATTGTCAACCACCGTCTGAGTCACATTGCCTCGATTAGGAGAGCCTTGATCTGGATCATCCACAACCAACACCTGGGTCTTTCGGTAACCGTCGGGGTCAGGAACAGCTTTTTCAGGTTTAAATTCCATCTCTTCCGCAAAGTCAAACTTCTCGGAGGTTTCGACTTCAACAAAACGGAAGAGTGCGGAGCCAAGATCCTGGTAACCCAGTTCCACGAGCTGTCCGCCCTTGATTGGTACTTCTTCGTGCATGTTGATGCGCTGTTCATTCACAAAGACCGGGCTGCCGCTGGCAGAGACTGCAATGATCTTCCAACCGTCGCGCTTCTTTACCAGGTGGGCGTGTTCCCCGCTGACAGAGCACTCAGAATTCAGGCTATAGAAAGTGTAGTCCGAAATATTTGGATCCCTTCCAAGCTTAATGCTCTCCGTGAAGATGGATTTTACTTCAACAGTAGGACGTAAGATTTCCAGTTTGGCAATCGGGTTTTTCCTTCGCCCTGTGCCGCCAACAATGGTTTTCCGTACGTTCTCAATTGCCATTCCGATTTTGCCGCTGGCAGAAAACGCCTGCTTGATCTTTTTTCTGAAGATGATGATCAAGGCAATCGCCAGGGCTATCAGACCTGCCAGTCCATAGACCAGATACTGGGTAATTTGCAGATTCTTTTTGATTTCCTGGGTTGTTTGTTTGGCAACGGTTTCTGGAATGACATTCTTCAAATTGAAGTTGACCGGTGTAGTGATTGTTTTTACGCCCAATTCGTCGGTAATTTCGACCCTGATGCTCAAGGGATTATCGCCTTCTGAGGTGAGATCTTTGATATCCCAATCAGCGTGATAAGCGGTTTGATTCAGCTCTGTTCCAGCAAAATCCCGGATAGGCACTTCTCTGGTCGAAGTAATTCCAACGACCCGGATCTGGCTAAGGAGTCTTTTTATCCCGTCAGGCCAATCAACCGTGAAATCGATTGGAACAATGTCTTTGTCATAAGTAAAGATTGGATCAACAAAGGTTTCAGCTGTGCGGATAATATTAGCGCCCACGAGTGGTGCTTGCAGGGTCACAGTTGCTGGCTGGAGATCAATCGTATACCTGCTTTTCTGAGTGTCCGATGTTGAAGTCACGCCATTGAGGAGAACGGAAAGGTTTCTGGTCCCGGAAGCTCCACTGGTGGTGCGGTAGGAAAGTGTGTAGGTTCCCCTGAGGTTACGGAGCTTTGAAAAGAGACCATTATCCAGATCGCTTGAGCCAGCCCCAATTGTGGCTTCACTTCTGGTAATACTTCCGCCCGTGCCATCAGCCATCTCGCTGAAAAAGCTAAAAGCCTTAGCTTCATCAGAGGTCTGCACAACGTGGATTTGAGTGCCAATCTCAGTCGCCGTGGTGACTAACAAGTTGACCATTTCCTCGTTAGTGTACGAAAAGCTAATGTTTCCACTAATAACCACAACCGCGCTTGGCTGAGCGCAACCATTACCGCTGGCACGGATATCGTCCAAAGCCTTTTGAACACCAATTAATGGGGTGGTGTCGTAATTCAACCGGCTGGAGAGGTCGCTCAACGGGGCTTTTACAGCGCTGAATGTCGTGGATTTGTCGAGGATAACGTTGGAGCCCTGGTCATCCGCCTTGATGATGGTAATTTGATCAAGCCCATCCACGCCAAACTGATCAATAAACCGGTTTATCACACCCTGAACCGTGCCAAGGTCAGTATACTTACCACGGTCAAAAACGAAATAGAGGTTGAGACCTGCCCCCTTCTCGTTGAAAACCAGGCGATCAACCTGGTATTGGTCACTCTCTTCCCGGACTGAAAAACTCGCCTGGGGAATGCCATTGACCGGGTTCATGTCGGCATCAAGCGCCCGAACAGTTAACTGAACATCGGGAAACTGAGAAATATCAGGCTCGCCAATCACACAAACGGAATTGCCTGAAGTTTGAGAGGCAACCTGTGTTGGTTGAACTCCGGGAAATGGAATAAAGACAAAAATCAGTAAAACAGCCAGGACACTCAGTATCTTTTTCATTCCTCACCTTTCTTGCGCAGAAAACCCCAATAATAACTGCCTGGACTTCTGCTTTTATAACAATTGGTCCTCTGTGAGTTGTTCTGCAAGTGGTATCTGGGTTTTTTATTACCAATTCGCATTCCCACTTTCCCTTCCAATGAACAAAACCCATCAGGTTACAGCAATAAACTTATGCGATTATATCCCAACCTTCGCAATTTTAGGAAACATTCTAATCAGAAAATCATAATTCATAAGCAAGCATCACCTTTGAACAAAGATGAGCTTTACTCCTCGCTTTTCGGAGCCGAAATACAGCACATCCTTCGGCCGCAAAGGAACTTCCTGATTAAATACCTGCCTGCCATTAATAAATGTTCCGTTTTTGCTTCCAATATCTTTGATCCAGTACTGTCCTCCCCTGAAATTGATGGCGGCATGATTACGGGAGACGACTGAATTCAGATCCAATGGACTGAGGTCAATATCCTGATCAACAGCTTGGCTGGACCTCCCAATCGTATTCTTTTTGTAAAGCTGAAACTTGATATTTCCTGGTCCCAACAAGTAGGCTAATTTTTGATTATTTGCCGCCTGGGGAACCAAGCGCAAAAACGAGCCGTTGATGAGTTTGGCTTGCGACAACGTTCGGGAACTGCGAATTAGCATGTCTCCTGAATTTTCAACCAGGTAAAGGTCCAGGGGTTGATTATCCTTGACCGGAAGTTTCAAGGCGGAACAAATGGACCTGGAGAGTAAATGAACCGGAACATTATCTGGTAAAACCAGGTCGGTTTGTTTTCCATTCACAATCAATGTGCAGACCACTTCTCCCATGTGCCTCTCCTCCAATTATTCCATCAAGATTCGGGGTATTTGCAGGTAGGTGAATGCTGACTTGTGGACAAAAAAGCCTCTGCCCGACGTTTCGGGATAGTCTTTTCGCTGTTGAAGCGTCATGCGTAAGTTGAAATACGTCAAGTCGTTGTCGTCCGATGAGAGGTAGAAACCAGTTTGATTCTGCTGACTAACTTTGAGCAACGGCGAAAGGTAAGCCGCGCCACCTTTCAGATTAGCAGCCAAATCAGCGATAACCACCAGGAAGTTGCGGTTAGAGAT
>Ga0209203_1002622_pt1 | contig 11728 bp, 11 predicted proteins | sample AD_UKC109_MetaG_FD_184423 | JGI IMG/M metagenome (GOLD analysis project Ga0209203, IMG submission 184423) | Active sludge microbial communities of municipal wastewater-treating anaerobic digesters from Hong Kong - AD_UKC109_MetaG (SPAdes)... | ecosystem: Engineered > Bioreactor > Anaerobic >...
CGCCGGGCCGGAACCACTCCCGGACGTTGCGCCCGTGCAGCCGGACGTATCCCACCGGGGACGTCGCCAGGGCGCTCGGCCCCAGGGAGAACGAGACCCTCGGCTGATCGATGTTGCAGAAACCGATCCCGAGGGCCGCCAGGAGCTCCGCGGTTTCGGGGGAGTCCCAGGAACCGTGCCTGAATTCTGCCACCAGCGGGCTGTCGGGGAACCGGTCCCGCAGCGCCGCCAGAAAAGAACAGGAGCCGGCGGTGCGATGAAAGGAGTAGGGGAACTGCGCCAGGATCGCCCCCACCCTTCCCCCGGCCTCCAGGGGGGCGATCCCCTCGTCCCAGGCGTCGGTTTCGAGAGTGCCCGAGAGTTTCAGATCGTGGGTGAACCCCCGGTAGAGCTTGAGCGTGAAGCGGAACTTGGGAAACGGGGAAATCTTCTTCGCCCAGGATTCGGAACTGCGCGGCGTCGGCGGTCGGTAAAAAGTCGAATTGATTTCGACCAGGTCGAGGTAGCGGGCCAGGTAGACCAGGGGGTCGAATCCCCGGGGCGGGCGCGGCGGGTAGAGCACGCCTTTCCAATCGGGGTAGGACCACCCGGCGGTGCCGACCAGGATCTTCCCTGCTTCAGGCACGGCGGGGGCCCGACAGAACCAGGCGCGCGCCCGGCGCCGTTCCCAGCCGGTCACGGGCGCTCCCTCCCCGAACCGCCAGTTCCAGGAACCCGGCGCTCCCCGCCACCGCCATCAACTCCCCCTCTTCGCCGAAACCGTAACTTTCCCGGACCGGCACCGGAATGCCTTCGACCGCCGGGGACGGACCCAGTTCCCCCAGGCGCTCCGCCGGAAACGAAGTGACCACGTTCCCGAAACGGTCGATATGCAGCACCTCCACCGTCCACTCCGAACCCGAACGGGAGGGGACGGGAAAGTCCAGGCGTTCCGCCGGAGCCGACGGGGGGCCGCAGGTCTCGAAGGCGCCCGCCCCGATCAGGGCGGCCGCCGCCGGAGCGAAAATGTCCCGGCCGTGAAAGGTGGGCGCGGCCGACGGCGGCGCGAAGCCGGGATCGAGCCGGCGGACCTCCGGGTTCGAAATCCCCTCCAGGGCCCAGGAGAGCACCCCGTTGTCGGGCCCCAGGAAGAGGTGGCCGGCGCCGCGGGCGGCGATAATCGGCCGGGACGTACCCACCCCGGGATCGACCACGACCAGGTGGAGCGTCCCCGGCGGGAACCACCGCCAGGCGTTCATGAGGACGAACGCCCCTTCCCGGACGTTGCCGGGGGCGATTTCGTGGGTGATGTCCACCAGCTTCGCCCGGGGCTCCCGCGAGAGGATCACCCCCTTCATGCTGCCCACGAACCAGTCGCGGGCGCCGAAATCGGTCAGCAGGGTGATGATCCTGTCCGCGGCCACGCCGAAGCCCTCTTCCGCCGCGCTCACCGCCGCAGCGCGATCGCCGACACTTCCACCAGCGCCCCCTTGGGCAGCCGGGACACCTCGACGCAGGCCCGGGCCGGGAACGGCGCCGGGAAAAAGCGGGCGTAGACCCGGTTGAACTGGGCGAAATCGTCCATGTTTTTCAGGAAACAGGTGGTTTTGACCACGTCTTCCAAGCCCGCGCCGGCGGCGGCCAGCACCGCTTTCAGATTCTCCAGGACCCGGACCGTTTCTTCCTCGATCCCCTCCCCGACCGGCTCCCCTTCGGGGCTCAGGGGGATTTGCCCGGAAACGAAGATCAGGTCCCCGGCCTTGACCGCCTGGGAATAAGGGCCGCCTGCCGCCGGGGCCGCGGATGTGGCTACGCTTTCTTTCATGGGGCCTCCTTGGACTTGAAGAAACATGCCCGGCGCGCAATCGCCGTTTCCACGCCGCTCTCGGCCGCGGCCAGGGCGCGCCTGATGGGTTTTGATTACTCCGATTCGGGAAAAGGAGCAAGGGGAGAATTAAATAGGGCTCGGGCCCCTGGAGATTTTTGCACCTGATTACTCTGATTAACTCTGAAAGGAAAAGAATTCAGAATTCAGTAGCCCCCTACCTTGCCCCCTCAATGAGTCCACAGATTCCACAGATAGGGAAAGGTTTTTAGGGGGAAGCAGAGGGCACGGGATAGTTGAGGGCATTGCTGTACTCTATGCCCTATGCGCCATGCTCTATGCTTTCTCGACCATGAAGTTCATGAAGGGAAGAGGATTAGCCACAAAAGGCACAAACGGGGAAAGAGTTGGCCACAAGAGGCGCAAGAGGCACAAGGGGATTTTAAACGGTTTGATGACGAGCTGAAGATGTCGCCCGGCAGACAATGGAAACCATGATTCTTTCCCTCTCAATCAGAGTTAATCAGAGAAATCAGGTGCAAAAATTCCCTCTTCGATATCTGTGGAACCTGCCGGCCGGCAGGCAGGTTTAACAGATCTAGAAGTTGGCGAAATCACCCAGAACCGACTGGAGCCGGTCGCCGCGCCCGGCCATAAACAGAATCCCTTATTAACGCTAAAATCGATATAACTACGGTATTTCGGTTGTTATGGTAACCAAACGGATATTTTGCAACAAGATTGATCGCCTTTAGGAAGACAAAACAGCGGAATATTGACGTTTTTCCCTCTCGCCGGTAAAATTTTGCCACTAGGTACCGGCAATTGGAGATTGTGTAGAATCATAAGTTCTGTCTGAAAGAAGATGAGAAAGAATAGATTACTGATCTCGAATTGCCATGCGAACTGCCCCAAGTGCAGTCTGCCGACCGAATTCCAGATGTTCGAGAGTGGTCTGGGTGGTGATTTCGAAACCTATGTTGGTGCGAAGTCGGGCAGTATCTACCGTCTCGATCTAGCAAAGGTACATTACGAGAAGAAGTCTCGAGCCGACCTCTTGGCAGAAGCCAGAGAGTCGGAAGGAAGTCTCACCTGTGTTCCGAAGGAACTCAGGTGCAAGATTTGTGGAACTGAATTCAGTGCGGAGACGATACCGATTGACGGAGAGGAAATCGTCGAAGCCTACGAAATCTGAAGACAGAACAAAGCACTGGAGGTTATTGCTTGCTACGCGCGCAAAACCTCAGTGCAGACGTTAGCCGTGAAGAGGGAAATACGAGCATGAAAACAAGCCAAGTGTTTGGAATATCACCTGAACTACGTGAATACTCGTATGTGGATCGTGGGAACCTTGACGCTGCGCTTGCCACTTACCTGGATCGCACAACGCACATAGCAATTCGCGGTCCTTCCAAGTCAGGCAAATCCTGGTTGAGGCAGAAGGTCTTGCACAAGCCGCTTACTGTGCAGTGCCGTCTTCGGAAACCATTCACAGATATTTATGTTGATGCCCTGTCGCAACTCGAAGTTAGGCTCGAAGTAAAGGAATCTCGTCAAGGAGTATTCAAAGCCAGCCTATCGGCAACCGGCGAAGGGGGTGCAGCCCTGTTGGCCAAGGTCGGCATCACAGCATCCATGGGACGCGATACCGAGAAGACAACTGAGACAATGTCTGTTGGCCACGACATCAACGATCTTCGCTTTGTCGCTGAAATCATCAAGAATTCTGGCCGTCGTCTCGCAATTGAGGATTTCCATTATATGTCCACCGAGGACAGGAGACATTTTGCTTTTGACCTCAAGACGCTGTGGGATTATGGGGTCTACGCGATCATTATCGGAGTGTGGTCAGAAACAAACCTGCTTCTGCATCTGAATCCAGATCTCACTGGCCGCGTCCATGAAATCCCAATTGAGTGGATAGAGAAGGATCTTGAAGCGATTCTGCACAAGGGGGGTGATGCACTCCATATTGACTTCGGCCCAGACGTCACGACAAGACTTGTTTCCCTCGCCTACTCAAATGCCGGGCTACTCCAGCAACTCACGCTGCTAACGTTGGACGAAGCTGGCATCACCGAGAAAAAACTTCTGAAACAACATGTGAGTAATGTGGAGCACGTTAATGGTGCAGGCATGGCCTATGCCGAACAGTTAAACCCTGTCTATCAGCAGTTTGCCAAGAGAGTGGCAGCCGGCATACGAACTCGTCAGAACGCCACCGGTATCTATGCTCACACGATGGCGGTGCTTATGGAAACGAGCGACGACGATCTCATAAAAGGGATCCACGCCCGAGCGATTTTTGAGAAAGCGGTCAAGCGGCAGGAGCGGATTCAGTACAGCAATTTGAAAGCTATTCTCGAGAAACTTCAGGAGTTGCAGGTTGATGAGGATGGTCGCGGACTTATTCTTGGGTATAGCCCGGCAACAGAAGAAGTGACCGTTGTTGATCGACAGCTTCTTCTCTATCGAGGCTATGCAACAGTCAAGTGGCCTTGGGAGGACCTAGTCCGCGAAGCGGATGCAGCAGGCGGACAGCTGGAGGTCGGCTAACGGGCGCCTGAGCTTCAGTTCCAGCGGCCCGCGCTGGCGCGCGGGCTAACTAGCGCTGGAACCGATGCCCCCTCCGGGGGCACCGCTCAGCCGCAGCCCCGTTCGGCTGACAGACAATACGGAGGATACACAAGATGAAGGGCGGAGGTATCGGAGCGATCATTCTTATCATCATCGTTGTGCTTGTCTTGCTCAGGCTCTGTTCCTGCTAAGGCGCAAGGGGAGATGTGCAACATGAAGAAACTCAGGATTCCTCACTTGCGGCTTGTTGCGACCGGGGCAGTCATCGTGGTGCTTGCTGCCGTGCTTGTCCCCCTGGTTCCGAAGATCGTTCAGCTTGTCCAGGTCGTAACGTCGGTAAAGCATACTGAGCGCAACGCGCTGGAAGTCCTCAAGAGCGAGGAACTAAGCTTTCTTGTGACCGATCGGATCACGTCTCAAATCGTGGTCGAGTCGAACGACAGCAACCCCATCCTCGGAAAGAAGGAGGGGTATCTGATCGCCAAGGCAAAGCTGTACTACGGAATCGACCTTGCCAAGCTGACCGACGCGGATCTGGCAAGAACTAACAATCAACTCGTGGTTCATCTTCCCGAACCGGAGGAACTGGACTTCTCTGTGGACCTTGAGTCGATGCGATTCATATCGAAACGATCTGGCTTGATGGTGATCGCCGACTGGATTACGAACGCAGATCAAGAGGAGGCATTGCGCACGCAATTCAGGGATGCTGCGCTTGACTACATGAAGGGCGAAGACCTCATCCCGTCAAAGGAAATGATCATCTTTCGCCTTACCAAGCTCGGCGAGATGTTCTCAGAGTATATCGGGGTGAAGGTCGTCTTTCAATAGCAGAGAGAGAAGACGGAGCCGAACATCACACTGAACGCTATCGTCGCTTCGCGCCGAAGCGTTAGTGTGGGCGTTAGCCCGACGCACCAGCGCGTCGGGCTAACGGGCGCCTGCGCTTCAGTTCCAGCGGCCCGCGCTGGCGCGCGGGCTAACTAGCGCTGGAACCGATGCCCCCTCCGGGGGCACCGCTCAGCCGCCCGTTGGCAATGGAAAGGAGACCAATCATGCCCGATGCGCGAAGAACAACAGGCGGGTTCAAGTATTGCCCTCACTGCAACGAAGTGAGAGAGACCCGAGTCTGTGAGGAGCTTAACAAGAACGTTCGTATCGGCGATTTGCAGGCAAAGCGGAGGCGGGTCATATGCGGACTCGACCGCAAGGGGCAAGGCGGTTACGGCCGCAAATGGTGGACTGTTGAGGTCGTCGAATCGGAACTCAAGCAAGCATTGTGTCTATCTGATTGAAAGGAGCGTGACGACGAATGGCAACGAAACTCATCTACAAGAACGCTGAAGCGCTTGAGCCCATCAACAAGCTGCTCCAAGAAGCATCAGAAGGGGTGGAGGATGAAGGCCGGACTATTGATAGTAGTTCAATGCCTGGTGTGCTGGGTGCCGCAGTTGGTGGCGGAGTGGGTGCAGGTGCGAGCTTTGCAGCGCTTTACTTCTTGGGAACGGTCGGACTAAGCGCAGCTGGCATCACTTCGGGCCTTGCAACAGCAGGAGCAATTGTCGGGGGTGGCATGGTGGCGGGTGTGGGCGTCCTAGCAGCCCCAGTGGCTGGCCTGGCGGTAGGCGGCTATGCGCTGATTGCGCGTCGAAACAGAAAGCGTCTTGTCCAAGCCAAAGAGTACCTGCTCAAGCAAGTTGTTGCCAAGCACGACGCCGTCCTGAAAGCGCTCAAGAAGCGCGTCGACCTCTCAGAAGAGCGTGTGCAGTACTTGGAGGCACTGAACATCAGCCTTCGAAGAGCAATCAGCGATCTTGAAGAGGACCTGGCGGCATGAGCGACAAATACGACACAGTCGATGTCACTGGCGTTGACAGCGATATGCAAAAGGTACTGAAGCATCAAAGCAACGAGGCAACTGACCTGAACGAGCGCCTCTCGCGTGGCGAGAAAACGCTCGATGCTACGATATCGGAGTCGGAGAGAATACTAAGAAGGCTCCAGCGGCCAGTGCCCAAGCGTGAGCCTGCGAGGAGCCCCTCCGAGTTAGCCCTCCCTGCGGTTCGCCCTTGGTCCCAGATGCTCAGTGAAGCTGAAAACGATATCTCTTCTGAGATATCGTTGGCAGACCTGCTTACCGAAGCAGAGATGTCTGACGCAGAAAGCGGCATTGCTATCCTGCGCGAGGAGTTCGACGCACAACACCGTCTCGATGGCATAGACTGGGCCATTAGCGGCGTTGCGGGCACTCTCGCCGCGCTGGTCGACACCTTCCTTATCAAGATGCCGAGTTCTCCCGGATACCTTGGGTCTAAGAAGACGCAGGGCGGTGCACTTTCGGACTACATTCGTGACCGTCTGAAAAGCGCTCATACTCCGGAGGAAATAGCTGCCCTTGAGAAGAAGTATGGCGTACCCTACGATATTCCACACTCGTCAAAGCTTGGCAAGAAGGTCAGTGGCCTTGGTCCGAAGACGCATCGCTTCCAGTCCTTGGGACATGACCCGATTCTCGGATTCATTTTCGGGGTGTCTGATATCCTGAGAGGCAAGATGACTGCGGTCGATGCCTCCGGACGGTTGATTATCCAAAAGGTAGGCGCCTCGAATCCCGGAATGTCGATATTTGAGGCAATCGCACATCAATTTGGACATCTAAAGTCCGATATTTCAACCAAAGCAGGACTACCTGCCCCGCTTATGCCACTACTTCAGTTCATACAGGTTGGACACTTCGGGAAAGGCGACAGGACTGTTGGTGAGATTGCCAGGCTAATGTATGTGAAGGGATACGACTTCGGCCACTTCCTCGCAATGTCTGTCCCAGTGCTTCTTATTGAGGTAATCGTGCGTGTCGCATACTGTGTCAAGCGTCTGAAGGAAGGCCATGACCTTGCCGGTGCGTTGCCGCTCAATCTGCCGGGAAAACCCCACCAACCTAAGCTCCAGACCATGCTGTTCACGGCCCATCTCATATCAACAGCCGTCAACGGGACGCGGGCATACCTCACAAGCAACCCCTTGGCCATAAACTACCCGCAGTGGATTATGTTCGCAAAGTCAAGCTTTCAGCAGTGCAGGTGGGTTCTCTTCAAGAAAGAGCAGGAGAGATTGGCGCATACACAAGCCAAGATGGACAACGAGTGGGAAGTGCTCAACAAAGACCTGAGCGCTTGGTGGGACAACGACGAAGTGGGAAGCGATGTCCTCTCGCTTCCTGCCTCTCAGTAGTGTTGAAAGCAAAAGAAAAGATTGCCAACAAGCGCATGAATGCGGACAGGGCCACGGTGTCGGGTCAGCAAAGTGACTGAGCATTTCCGAAGTGAGTTCGCCCACAAATGTGCCTTGGGGTGTGGCCCTGCCGGTTATGCAAACGTTAGCCAAATTATTATTGTAAAAGAGATTTTGGATTATGTTCCCCCCCTTCCCCGCCCGTATAAATCCTTGGACTCACCATGAAGGTCATGAAGGGGAAAGAGGTAGCCACAAGAGGCACAAGAGGTTTTTAGCGTGTTGATGATGGGCTGAAGATGCCTCGCGGCGGACAGTGGGAATACCCTACTATTTTTCAATCTGTGTAATTTTGGTCCCCCAATCTGTGTCACCTGCCTGCCGGCAGGCAGGTCTGTGGACTCCCTCCCTTCCTGAACCCCAAACACTTATCGCACCTGATTTCTCTGATTGGGGGAGGAATTCAGAATACAGAATACAGAATACAGAATTCAGTATTCAGTAGCCCCCCGCCCCAGCCCCTTGTACTCACATGTAGGCATGTAGGCCATGTAGGGAAAAGGCTGAAGGGAGGCACAGAAAGAGTCCGAGGTGGAGTGGTTTTTCTCTATGCACTCTGCTCTCTGCTCTATGCTCCCCTCCTGAACCCCGAACCCTGAACCCTCTCATTCCCCCTCTGTGTCCTCTGTGGTTAATCCCCCTTCCTGAACCCTCTTCCCCACCGAACGCCCCGCTAGCGCTCGGGGGGGATCATGCATTCGCTCGAAGCCTGGATCCCCGAGGCCACTTCCGGGATGATGCCGAGGCGGACGTAGACCGGGCGGACATGGCGCCTCAGGGCCGGGAGGCGGCGGAGGAAAACCAGGGCGCCGAGCACGCAGGCCGACCCGCCCAGGGCCAGCGTGGCCGGGGCGCCCACCGCGTCGGCGAGCGCCCCCGCGGCCAGGCTCCCGAAGGGGGCGGTGCCGACGAAGGCCATCATGTACAGGCTCATCACCCGTCCCCGCTTATCGTCGTCGACCAGGGTCTGGATGATGGTGTTTCCCGACGCCATCTGCACCATCATCCCCAGGCCGGCCAGGAAGATCAGTCCCAGCGATAACGGAAAGGAACGGGAAAAGGAAAACGCGACGAGGCTGGAACCGAAAAGGCCGGCCGCCCGCGGGATCAGGCGCCCCAGCCCCAGGACGCTTTTACGCGAAGCCAGCCAGAGCGCGCCGGTCAAAGCCCCGACTCCCGAGGCCGCCATCAGGAGCCCGAAGGTATAGGGTCCTCCCCCCAGCACGGATTTGGCGAAGACCGGCATCAGAACCATATAGGGCATGCCGGTCAGACTGATCACCCCCAGCAGCAGGATGATCGCCCGCACCGGCGGGAAGCCGAACGCGTAGGCGAGCCCCCCGCGCAACCCCTTCAGGAGCGAGCGTTCCCGGGAAGCGGCGCGGGTCCGGGGCAGTTTCATCAGCAGCAGGGAAACGATCACGCACAGGAAGCTGATCGCGTTGACGACGAAACAGACGCCTTCGCCGACGGAAGCGATCAGGGCCCCCGCCAGGGAAGGCCCGAGCAGACGGGCGCTGTTCACCATCGAGGAGTTGAGGGCGATGGCGTTGCCCAGGTTCTGCCTCTTTTCGACCAGATCGACGACCAGGGCCTGCCGCGCCGGCATATCGAAGGCGTTGATGACCCCCAGCACCGCGGCCAGGGAAACGATCTCCCAGACCTGGATCGTCCCCAGATAATAAAGGCAGGCCAACGCCGCCGCCTGCAGCATGGCCAGGACCTGGGTCGCGATCAGGACCCGGTAGCGGTCCCAGCGGTCGACCAGGACCCCGGCGACGGGGGCCAGCAGAAAAGTCGGCACCTGGCCGGCGAAGCTCACCACCCCCAGAAGGACCGGGGATCCGCTCATGCTGTACACCAGCCAGGGGATGGCGACCCGCTGCATCCAGGTCCCGATCAGCGAGACGCTCTGCCCCGTGAAAAAGAGCCGGTAGTTCCGATAGCCGAGCGAACGGAATATCGTCCCCCACCGGAAGCCGTTTTCTTGACCGTTGTCGTTCGTCTTCAACTCCGTCGCCGCCCGCGGACCGTGTACATAACCCGGCAGTATACCCGCTGGACGGTCGGGGGTGAACAGGGTTAGGGGAAGGTCCGGGCGGCCATATCCCCCGATGACGCGTCGGGGCGACCTATCCGCCGCGCCTTTCCAGGCGCGCGGCGAAGTATCCGTCGCCGTCGGCGTCCGGGATTCCCTCTTCGACCGCGACCGCGCTCCACTCCGGGCGGGAAGCCAGAAACGCTTCGACCGCGCCCCGGTTTTCTTCATGTTCGAGGGAACAGGTGCTATACACCAGCCTTCCCCCCGGTTTGAGCAGGGAAGCCGCGCGTTCCAGCATGGCGGCTCCCCGGGCGGCCAGGCGGGGGATGTCCTCCGGCCGCAAACGCCAACGGACGTCGAGTCTCCGGGCGAGAACGCCGGTGTTCGAACAGGGGACGTCGAGGAGGATGCCGTCGCAGGGAGAGCCCGGGAAGGTCTCGGCGCCGAGGAGATCGTATTCCAGAACCCGGGCCGAGGTTATCCCCAGCCGGGAAATATTTTCCCGGAGCGTATCGAGCCTGGGCGCCGCGGAGTCGGCGGCGATAACGACGCCCCGGTCCCCCATGAGTTCGACCGCGGCGCCCAGCTTACCCCCGGGAGCGCTGCAGAGGTCGGCGAACGTCTCTCCGGGAACGGGCGCGAGCAGTCCCACCGCGGCCACCGTGGACGGGTCCTGAACCTGGAACAACCCCGCGGCCAGGGCCGGGGAAGAAGCCGGGGAAAACCCCGGAGCCAGGCGGAAAAAACCGGGGCGCCCCGCCACGGGCCGCGGATCGGCACCCTCCTTCTCCAGCGCCTCCCGGAGAACGTCGGGCTCCGCGCGCAGCCGGTTGGTCCGGGCAAAGACGGCGGGGATGCGCGCCGAACCCCGGCAGACGGCTTCGGCCCAGTCGGGGCCGCGGAATCCCAGCCAGCGCTCGATCATCCACAGGGGTATCGAATAGCGCCGGGACCACGCCTCGGGCCCGTCGCCGGAGGCGCCCGGCGGCAGGGAGCTCTTTTCCCGCAGGGCCCGGCGCAGAACCGCGTTGACGAACCCCGTCCAACGCGACCGGCCCAACCGCCGCAGCGTCTCCGCGGCCTGATGCAGAACCGCATATTCGGGGACCCGGTCGAAATAGAACAGGTGCGCCAGCGAAATTCTCAGCACCTGCCGGACCAGCGACCCGCGGGCGGGCGGACGGCCGGAGCAGAGAAGGTCGATGGTCTCGTCGATGGGCAGCAGATTCCTGACCGCGCCCTGGACGGTCGCGTACCAGAGCTTCCGATCCCGGGGGGAGAGTTTCCCGGCGCCGGGGAAACGCTCCATGAGGTCGGAGAGGTAGCCCTCCCCCCCCTCCCAGGCGGCCAGGACCCGCGCCGCGGCGACGCGGGAAGCGGTGCCGGCGGAGGAGTTCATCGCCCCAGGAAAACCTTGATCGCCTCTTCCACCATCTCCGCCGAGACCGTCGTATCCCGGCAGGGGCCCTGGGGGCGCTCGATGACCACCCCCAGAACCGGCTTCCTTTTCTTCTTGAGCATCCCTTCCAGCAGTTCGTTGAGACAGGCCACGGATACCACGCCTTTTACCTCGGGCCGGGCCAGCTCGGCCAGGGCGATTCCCCCGCCGGTGGCGATGGCCAGCCTGGTCCCGTAAGTCTCGGCCAGACGGTTGAGGTCCCCTACCCCGCAGCGGCCGCAGCGGCGGCATTCCCGGGGATCGACGGCCACGCGGGCGGTGCAGAGGCTGTTCTGGAGACAGCGGGGGCCCAGAATCAATACCTCGTCCGGGCGAAACCCGTATTTCCGGCGGCGGACGCGCCGGTTGTTCAGCAGAAGCAGCAGTTTTCTCACCGTGCCTTCCCTCCTTCCACCGGCGGGTATCCCCGCAGGAACTCCGGGGCCGTCAGCGCCTTTTTCCCGGGAACCTGGATTTCCGTTATTTCCACCGCGCCGGAACCCGCTGCGACCACCAGCCGTTCCCGCTCCGGCACGTGGACCGTGCCCGGCGCGCCCCAGTCCCCCGGCACGGCCCG
>Ga0209203_1002627_pt1 | contig 11719 bp, 6 predicted proteins | sample AD_UKC109_MetaG_FD_184423 | JGI IMG/M metagenome (GOLD analysis project Ga0209203, IMG submission 184423) | Active sludge microbial communities of municipal wastewater-treating anaerobic digesters from Hong Kong - AD_UKC109_MetaG (SPAdes)... | ecosystem: Engineered > Bioreactor > Anaerobic >...
CTGCCGTCGATGATCACAGAGACGCTTCCCCTGATCTCGTAGGTGCCGGGCTCGGTGATCTCTCTGTAGACGTAGTATCTGAGGGGCACCTCAGCAGTGATCTCGTCCTGGTCGGCGGTCTTTATGCCGATATCACCCATCAGGGAGACGTCCCTGTCCCTGCTCAGGATGATCCGGTTGTCCTGGTTGTCCATGACGATCTGCATCGAGCTGGGGTCCACCGTCGCGACCCTCATCTTGCCGAAGGATGCGCCTTCTTCGATGCTGACGGGCGCGTCCGAGATTTGCCAGATGCCGTTTACCACGGCGGCGTCCTGGAGGCCGCCTTCTGTGCCGTGGAAGACGGGTCCCTTGAAGTGGACGGCTATGACCACGACTCCTTGCGAAATTCCAAGATCTTTGGTGTAAGTATAGGTCTTGTCGGCCATGGTGGCGCCGTCTTTTAGCGGGGCGATGAGGTTGGAGTCGACGACCTCGCCGTCTTTTCTCAGCTCAAGCCAGACGGACCCGTAGGCGTCGATCCCCTTGATCGCCAGCTCGTAGCCTTCGGCAAGCTGGAGGGGAGCCTCTTTTGTGAAGGTCCTCTCCTGGTCGTCGTCGATGAGGATCTTCGACAGCTCTTCTCCGACCATCAGGTTCTCGTCTCTTGATTTGTCATAAAGGTAAGGCGAGTACCAGTCATCGTATGAATTCTCGGCATATCCTGCGAAGTGCTCCTCTCCCAAAAAGGAGATTTTATAGTACATGCCCCAATCCTCGAAATCGAAGTCGACGAGCTGGGCCGACGTTTCGTAGACGACTCCCATCGGCTCGTCGAGGGAGCTGTCGGTGATCGTCAGGGTCAGGCGCTCAGTTCCGACGTTCTCGTCGGCGTCGTAGCTGAATCCTGCAAAGCTCTGGGGGTCCCACGTATAAGTCGAGCCGTCATAGGCAACTGCAACGGAGCTTCGAAGCTCCAATCCCTCAGCGGCGCTGGCGGCTGTCGTCATGGAGAGAAAAATTATCATGACGAAGGTGAAGAACGTCGGGGTTCTCATAGTAACGTAAATTATTTATTAACTATAAAGCAGATTTGGTAAGCTTTCGTGACATTAGCGACAATATTTGATTACTATAATTTATTCATATCAATCTCATAACCACATTCTTTAAGCTCCTTTACGAGCTTCAATTTCCATCCACCGTGCAAGTCATAGGGGATATAAACGACTCCTTCATAATCGGAAGGAATCTCAATGCCTTCTCCGCGGCAAAGAGCAGCCGAATGATGTCTTCCGAGCTTGTTATTGAAATATCCCATTTCAAAAATAACGTTCTGTCGAGCCCTTGCTTTCACTCCGCCTGGAAGGTCGGATGTCGAGCAGCCCATATCATCTGGGGAAAGAAGAAAAACGGCGAAATTCACATCTGAATAATCTTCAAATTTTTCAATGATAGTCCGTCCTCTATTTGCCTTCTCATCTAATATTATTGGTTCGAGGCCCAGTTTCTCAAGTGTTCGGGCAACGTCAAGTTTCATTTCTCTATCATGGCCATGGACTACAAATACTCGGTTTTGTTGAAGATCCTGTTGTATCTTATCTCCCTTTAATTTGCTTTCCTCCAACATTACTTTCAAGATATTTAACATTTTAATTTTACCTGAGTACCATGCCCTATCTTTTTCTTGTTTTGTAGGTTGTACTAGACGTAATTTTTTGAGTTCGATGCGCTGACTTGGATCCATACCAGGAAGTATATCTGTAATAACTCGCTTGTACTCCGGGCGAGCGTTAAATTCAATCTTTAAAATATCTTCTTTGTATTGCTTTGCCGCATCTGAATATTCAAAAATTTCTCTAATAATCATCACAGCGCGTCTCCTGAGATGATCTAAATTCTCTTCATCTCTATGCGGCAATTCATTGAGATCATCAATCAAACTTTGAATGAGTTCAACTTCGTTCATCTACTCCACAGTTATGACCGCACACACAAAAAAGTTCCGTCGTCACAAGCAACCTCTCCAATCTCTTCGTAACAAACCCCTTAAATCCCAGGAGAACAATATAACCCCCGATCAAGCTTCTCTCAAGGTGTCAATAGATCATGAAAAGAAAATGGCAGCACGATAGAGGATTAGAGGCGAGGATGCTCTTCACCATGTTCCTCCTGCTCCTCGTTGGCATCGCATTTTTGGCGATACTCGCGTATCTGGGCGCAGGAATGATGGCGATGCTCGCCTTCGGGACTATATACATACTCATACAGTACTTTTTCTCGGACAAGCTCGTCCTCAGGGAAATGAGCGCGAAGATCGTCTCCGAGAGCGAGGAGCCCGAGCTTCACCAAATGATATCAAGGCTCTGCGCCATGGCGGACCTTCCCAAACCAAGGATAGCCGTCGTGGACACGCCGATGCCCAACGCCTTTGCCACCGGCAGAAACCCAGGAAACGCCGTCGTTGCGGTGACCACCGGGATCAGGCGCCAGCTAAATCAAGCTGAGCTTGAGGCGGTCCTGGCCCATGAGCTGGCCCACGTCAAGAACAGGGACGTGATGGTGATGACGATCGCAAGCTTCCTCTCGATGGTCGCCTTCTTCATCGTCAGGTACTCCTTCTTCTTCGGCGGCGGAGGCTCCGACAGGGATAAGGGCGGGATTGCGGCCGCCTTCCTTGCCTCGGTCGTCGTCTGGATCGTGAGCAGCCTTCTGATAAGGAACCTTTCAAGGTATCGGGAATTTGCCGCAGATAGAGGGTCGGCCGTGATCACAGGCCAGCCCTCGAATTTAGCGTCAGCATTGATGAAGATCAGCGGCGTCATGCCCCGAATACCAAAAGAGGACCTCCGGAAGGTCGAGGGGATGAACGCCTTCTTCATCATCCCGGCGGTCTCGGGCTCGTCGATAATGAAACTCCTCTCAACCCATCCTCCGACGGAAAAGAGGATCGCAGCCCTCCAGAAGATCGAGAGGGAAATGGAGATGGCATGAATCGAGTTAGGTGTGGGACGTCCTGATATGAGGTGAGATTGACATGAGGTTTAAGATCCTGGACGCGATCCTTGGAAAAAGCGAGCTTCCTGCGGCCAAGCTCGACCGGCTCTTCGCCATCTCCACCGCCAGCATCACCATGGAGGCGAACCTCGGCCTCTCGCCGGCGGGCGCAGCCGGTATCTGCCTCAAGCCGATCGAGACCTCTCGGTACGAGGCGGCCCGGTCCGAGATCGAGGACCTGCTCAAATACAGCGCTCAGGAGACGGGAACCAAATACAGGGTCGAGAAGGACGAGTACCGCTACCTCTGGGTGGTCCTGGAGGACCCCGACTTCGATGACCTGGTGGCGAACGTCCATCTCGTGAGCACGACGATGGCAGATCACGGCTTCGGCGAGCAGCTCCTCTGCGCATTATACCGGTTCCGGGGACGGGACGGTCCCGTCTATTGGATCTACAGCTTCAAAGGGGGGGCTTACTACCCCTTCGCCCCTGCCGAGGGACAGGAAAGGGACAGCTCCTTTGAGTTTCGGCTCCGATCGGTGATGGAGCCGGAGCTTCCCGTGGAAAAAGACGTGGAGAAGTGGTACCCCCTTTGGGGTACGCCCGTATAGCGCGGCGAGAAGGGCTTTGGCTTACATATGTCTAAAAATATAATAGGTTGATCATCAGGATGCGCGTGATACTTCACGTCGATCTGGACGCCTTCTTCCCCTCCGTCGAAGTTCAGGAGCACCCGGAACTGAAGGGGAAGCCTGTGATAGTCGGGGCCGATCCGAAAGGGGGCAGAGGCCGAGGCGTCGTCAGCAGCGCCTCTTACGAAGCCAGAGAGTTCAGGGTGAGGTCAGCGATGCCCATATCCAGAGCCTGGAAGCTATGCCCCGATGGCGTCTATCTCAGACCTCACTTCGATCTTTATGTCAACGCATCCGAGAGGGTCATGAAGATCTTGAGAGGCCACGCCGATAAATTCGAACAGGCCGGCATCGACGAAGCCTATCTCGATATCTCAAGTCGAGCGAAGGACTTCGAAGAGGGAGCAGATTTCGCCAAGAAACTGATGGAAGAGGTCTTGGAGATGGAAAAATTGACCTGCTCCATCGGTGTGGCGCCCAACAAAATGCTTGCCAAGATAGGTTCCGATTACAAGAAGCCGTTCGGTCTCACCGTAATCAGAAACGAGGATGGCGAGGGTTTCCTCTCTCCCTTGAAGGTCAGGAAGATCCCGGGCATAGGGCCCAAGACGGAAGAAAGGCTCCACGACCTCAAGATCGAGACGATAGGCGATTTGGCGGCCACAAATCCTGAGCTGTTGATGAGATTTTTCGGGATTTGGGGCGTTAAGCTTCATGAGTATGCCAGGGGCATCGATCATCGAGAAGTCGTAGAGGGACGTGAAACAAAATCAATCGGAAGAGAAGTGACCTTCGAGGAGGATATAGATGATAAAGCTCAAATTCTCGGGATTTTAGATGAGCTGGCGGAGGAAGTGCATAACGAACTGAATGATGCCGGTTTCCGCTTCAAGACCGTCACCATTAAAGTGCGGTATCAGCATTTCGATACCTATACCCGAGCCAAATCTCTGCCTTTCCTGACCAACGACCTGTACATTCTCAGGAATAATGCCAAGAGATTGATAAATGCCTTTTTGAGGGGAGATAAAAAGATCAGATTGATCGGTTTGAGGGTCTCCACTCTAGAAAGTTGCAGGTAGCTTTATTGAGATTGCTGTAGCCGCCAACTCCCCAGCATCGACGGGATCAGAATAAGCCCGGCTCTCGTCGTAGAACTTCACTTCGAGCACGAGAAGTTAGCCACATGAGATAGTGAAGAGCCAATTCTTTCAAGCCCAGTAGTAGAGTAGTAGGAAACTATTCGATCCCAATCCACTGGACGTGCCATCCCCACAAATTTGCCTGTTTAGGGGTAACTGCACCACAATCATAAAAGACATACAACCGGAATCCCGAAGGTGTAGCGTTGTAAATTGACGTGGCACCTGTAGTCCGCCAGTGGTTACCGTTTCCTCCCAGGGATGTAATGTAGATTGGCGTCTCTGTAAACTCTGCAAAGCCGGTGTTCACATCCACGAAAAGCCCGTTGTCCCCGAACTGCACCCAGTTGGTGGCTCCAGGAATAGTCGAACCTGCATTAACCTCATATCTAGGAACCCCAATCCACCGGACGTGCCATCCCCACAAATTTGCCTGTTCAGGGGTAACTGCACCACATTCGTAAAACACATAAACCCGAAATCCTGTAGGCGTAACGCTGTAAATTGACGTGGCACCGGTGGTCCGCCAATGATTGCCGTCCCCTACCAGGGACGTGAAGTAGATCGGATTCTCAGCAAACCCCGCCGAGCCGGTGTCCAAGTCCAAGTATAAAGAATTGTTTTTGTACTGCTTCCAGTCCGTCGCTCCCGGTGTCGTAGATCCTACCGCCACCAAAGTTGACAATTCCTCTATCGATGTCATCGGGTAGGCGGGACTCTTCAAGATGCCAGATGATGGAACACTGGTTGACCGGTTACAACACTTTCTCGCCCAGTCCTGAAAGTGTTCGGTGGCGTTGTACCAGGGGATGACTTTTTCGGAAAATGAGCAGAAGTTCACAATTATCGAGAGCCACCCGCTATAGCAAGCTCGGTTAAATCCGATTTCCCCATTGTAGTCGTTGCGAAGGTACCAGACAGTGGGCGAGGCCTTGTACTCCTGGGGCCATCCCATCAACTTTGACGAGGGATCTGTCTGAGGATAGTCAAACTTGGCGAGGGGTTGATTGACGGCGTAATTTGTAGCGTTCTTATCGGACAGGTTGGTGATGCCACACCATCCGCCTACGAAAACGGCCTGGTTTCCAGCCCCTGAGAGATCCTCAAGGACGATATCGCAACCACAGTTCAAATCGTTGAAATGATTGAGGTAACCCCCCCCAGTCCAAGCGCCGTCCAGGATTAACTTGATCGTCGAGCCCGGAAGATCGATCACCTCATTGCCAATTAAGTCGTTCACGTTTTCGATGTAGAGCTTGGGTTCATTTATTGACAGAACGCGTTCAAAGTCGAAGGGCTCTGAAAAGCCTCTGTGGCCGAGCATCGCGTTTTCATCAACCGGCGCGAAAGCCCCGGTGATGGGAAAGAAGACGCTCAAAATCGAGACAACAATTAAAGACCAAAAGCGCGACGAAATGTTTCTCATGTTACTCTAATCCCTTCAATCCCTCACCGTCGAAATCAGATATAAGCGGCACTTTCACCCCGATACTCTATCACAGATGCTTCGACAATATAAATCATTATCCACACAGGATTCCGCAACTTTAACTAAAAAATATAAAAATTAAGATTATACAAGTTCATCTAGCGTTTGCTAGATGAACTTGCACCTTACCACTTACCTGCGATCGGCTCGTCGATGCATATACCCCATACGAAACTGTACTCGCTGCTTCCTGCGTTGTCGTAGTTTAAGAACCACATACCTGTCGACGGTCTGAATAGGCCTGCCTCGTCCTTCCCGTCTCCGTCCCAGTCGCCGGCAACAGGTATGTCGGTGCCCAAACCCCAAACGAAACTGTACTCGCTGCTTCCTGCGTTGTCGTAGTTTAAGAACCACATACCCGTCGACGGTCTGAATAGGCCGGCCTCGTCCTTCCCGTCGCCATCCCAGTCGCCGACAACAGGTATGTCGGTGCCCAAGCCCCATACGAAGCTGTACTCGCTGCTGCCCGCATTGTCGTAGTTGAAGAACCACGTACCCGTCGACGGTCTGAAGAGGCCTGCCTCGTCATTTCCGTCACCGTCCCAGTCGCCGGCGACGGGTATGTCGGTGTCCAAGCCCCAGACAAAGCTGTACTCGCTGCTACCGGCGTTGTCGTAGTTGAAGAACCATGTGGACGTCGACGGTCTGAAAAGGCCTGCCTCGTCATTTCCGTCACCGTCCCAGTCGCCGGCAACAGGTATGTCGGTGCCCAAGCCCCATACGAAACTGTACTCGCTGCTGCCCGCATTGTCGTAGTTGAAGAACCAGTTAGAGGTCGGCGGCATATAAAGAAGACCTGCTTCGTCCTTTCCATCACCGTCCCAGTCGCCTGCAATGGGTTTGTCGGAGCCCGTGCCCCAGACAAAGCTGTACTCGCTCCAACCTGCATTGTCGTAGTTGAAGAACCAGGTACGAGTAGACGGCCTGAATAGGCCTGCCTCGTCCTTTCCGTCATCGTCCCAATCACCGGCAACCGGAACGTCGGAGCCCGCGCCCCAAACGAAACTGTACTCGCTGCTGCCGACGTTATCGTAGTTGAAGAACCATGTGGACGTCGACGGTCTGAAGAGGCCTGCCTCGTCTGTCCCGTCACCGTCCCAGTCGCCGGCAACCGGAACGTCAGTGCCCAAACCCCAGACAAAGCTGTACTCGCTGCTGCCGGCGTTGTCGTAGTTGAAGAACCATGTGCCGGTCGATGGTCTGAATAGGCCAGCCTCGTCCTTCCCGTCACCGTCCCAGTCGCCGACAACGGGTATGTCGGTGCTCAAACCCCAATCAAAGCTGTACTCGCTGCTGCCGGCGTTATCGTAGTTGAAGTACCATGTGCCGGTCGATGGTCTGAATAGGCCCGCCTCGTCGTTTCCGTCACCGTCCCAGTCGCCGGCAACAGGTATGTCGGTGCTCACACCCCAATCGAAACTGTACTCGCTGCTACCGGCGTTGTCGTAGTTGAAGTACCACTTAGAGGCAGACGGTCTGAAGAGGCCTGAGGTATCCGGTTTACGCTCACAAGAGAGATACTCAATAACCTTGCCCATCAACTCGTTTCTTGCAGTCTCACTATTTACCGCCTCAAAACCAAAGGCGAAGTAGACCACCTTATAGGTTCCCGTATCCGCTTTTATCGCACCGCAGCCGTCTCCCTGATAATTGAAGACCGCCGAGGCCGCTGCATCGGCCGGTGCGATCTCGCTGGGCCATCCCTGGTTGTTGGCTCCGTCTCCACCGGCTATGCCTATGGTCATCGAATCCGATATCGGATCTCCACCGACCCCGTTTAAAGTCAGGATATCTGTATCATCTCGTACGTACTGGGCGTGGAGGTAGTTCTGATAGAACGGTGTACCCCCCACATCATATCCTATGTCTTGACCGGATATGAAGAGGCTGCCTCCGTTGTCCAAGTAAGCTGCCAGGTTTATTTGATCGTCGTCTGTTAATGCGATATCATAGTTATCACCCGTGACCCATACTACGCAATCAAACCTGTCCAAATCTCCCGGAAGCGGCGATCCTCTTATCGTCACATAGCTAATTCCGTTTGCAGAGAGAGCATCCTCGAAATACGTCTCATAGCTTTCTCCCATATCTTTATCCACCAGGAGAACTTCGGCGTCTTCTATGGGCAGGATGTAGAGGGTTTCAGGGTCGCCCAAGAGATTTATCTCATAGTAGCAGAACCGCGTGTAATTGTCGCCAGCATAGACGGACCCTGCGTTTATCTCCTTGGAGAGCTGGTTCGCAATACCAATATTCCTGAAACCATATCCGAATATGAGGTTCCAGAACTGTCGGTCAAATAGTTGGGAGTAGCCATCCGTGGTTGGTGTGGGCGACCCCCAGCCATATCGAGAGTTGCCGATGAAAGCGAAGGCGCCAGATGGCCCGGTTACGAAATGCTCCAAGATACAGTCAGGGCCGATGTAAGAACAGTCAGGATCAAACCATCTGTTGTCGAAAGCACCTGCATAACATCCCTGACTATATCCAAGGAAGTATTTGTCGTTCGTGAGGGCATCAACATCGTTGTTGACCATCTTCATGTCATAGACGTTGTTGGCGTGTCCCAAGTGGTTTATGGAGTGGATGTTGCCATTGATTCTGGTAATGAGCTCCGATTTGGGCCAATTATTGCCTGGATAGTCGCGATCGTATAGAGTCAATTTGTCGAAATAGTATGGGAAACCCTCCGTACAATATCCGTTTGCACATGACGAGTCCTTGATCTCATCCTTAAAGTTTCCTCCCCAGTGCGATGTACCGGTCCAATTTTCTCCCATGTCCTCTCCCACCATCAACGCCTTTTTTAAGTATGCGTGGCCGTATGAGGACTCGTAATCGATGGTCTTTCTCACAAAGTTGCTTACCTCAACACAAGAGTCGACCGGAGCCCTGCCGACGTAGACCTCCGCAAAAAGGTCGACTCCGTTGTAGCCATCGTTCGGCTCGCCGTAGACGCCGTCGCCGTCTTCATCGTAGCTCCCATCAAGACAGGCGTAGTAGAGATCGGAGGGTATGTTGGGCGGAATGCACTCATCGTGACTTGCCCACAAGCCTCTCACGGGCACTATGTTATCTCCGCTTTCCCATCCAACATCGTCGCCATCTGCGTCGCCGCCTAGCAGCACATAAGTCACGCCGTTAGAGTAGTAGGCGTCGATTATAAAGTCGCGAATATCCTCCTGGTTGTCTGTCCCGTTATACGCAGGATAAATCTCTTCTACGGTGACTATAGCAGTTGAAACTCCCCTTGAATTTTTCCAGTTGGCTAAAGCCTGGAAATTATAAGGTCCGGGACAGTTTTTCAGAGTCTGATCCGTGATGATCACGTAATCATACTGGCCAGTTAGGAGAGGTGAGACGCCCAGGGTGGCATCTATTGAAGGGTACGTGTCCACCTCTTTTGGGTTATCTACCAACTTAGCTACCATTTCTTTGTCTTTCGCCAGACCCCTGAGCATCCCCCTATCGAGACTTACCGAAGGTTTGGTCGTCACCTCGATTTTGAAAGATCCAAAATAGGACGTGTCCATGGTACTCGGTACGTACTTAATCGGATACAGAATTATAGGAAGTATTTTATAACCCTGTTTACTCTGAACTCCGGATTTCAAATAAACATTTTTCGGGAATGGTTCCAAAGATGCGTATATCGCCTCGTTTGGAGGGGTTGGCTCTTCTCCCCTTGTGATAAACGGCAAATCCGTATCGCTGATAGGAAGCGGTTTCTGACCGGGCTCTATCATGATCCTGCCTAAGTACTCCTCGTCACCAGGAATAACCTTGACTTCTTGGACTTCTTCTCCGTAGGGTATCAATACATTGACTATCTTAAAAGGAACTACAGGCTCCCCGGGAATGTTCAGATTTGGCAGTCCAGGAATGGTGATCCTCTCGTAGGCGGTATCCCTTATTTGAGGTCCATCCTCTAAGATCGGTTTTTCCAGTTCGTATTCCAAGACGATACCTTCACCCGCGATTCCGCGCTCGTTCTCCGCCAGAGCAGATGAACAGAGCATAAATGCCAAGCTTAGAACAAAAACGCAGGCTAAGCTCATGGCGTGCTTCACTTCCACCTTTCTAGGTAGGCCACTCATACTATCTTCCTCCTTCCATCTACCTTCTATTCGGGCTTTCTAAATTTAGTTAGAGTTAGTATTAATATCTTTCTTTTGAGTGGGGACTTCGAAAAACCAAGTACCGCAATACTTATAATCATTAAATATTATGAATTCTTTTCAGCTTGGGCTTTCCGAGAAGCTTAAACCCTATGCGATCTGAAATTTCGATCGAGAATCAAAACTATCTTTTTTGGGTTTTAGAAGGCGGGTCTATTAAAAAATTCGAAACATCATCCCTTTTGAATCGATCCTTGAAATCGATTACATCTGCCCCATTGAGCGCATAAAAACCAGAGGCTGGTAAAGGCTCAAACGGATTCCGCCGTTTATTAAAATACAAAAATTAAGATTATACAAGTTCATCTAGCGTTTGCTAGATGAACTTGCACCTTACCACTTACCTGCGATCGGCTCGTCGATGCATATACCCCATACGAAACTGTACTCGCTGCTTCCTGCGTTGTCGTAGTTTAAGAACCACATACCTGTCGACGGTCTGAATAGGCCTGCCTCGTCCTTCCCGTCTCCGTCCCAGTCGCCGGCAACAGGTATGTCGGTGCCCAAACCCCAAACGAAACTGTACTCGCTGCTTCCTGCGTTGTCGTAGTTTAAGAACCACATACCCGTCGACGGTCTGAATAGGCCGGCCTCGTCCTTCCCGTCGCCATCCCAGTCGCCGACAACAGGTATGTCGGTGCCCAAGCCCCATACGAAGCTGTACTCGCTGCTGCCCGCATTGTCGTAGTTGAAGAACCACGTACCCGTCGACGGTCTGAAGAGGCCTGCCTCGTCATTTCCGTCACCGTCCCAGTCGCCGGCGACGGGTATGTCGGTGTCCAAGCCCCAGACAAAGCTGTACTCGCTGCTACCGGCGTTGTCGTAGTTGAAGAACCATGTGGACGTCGACGGTCTGAAAAGGCCTGCCTCGTCATTTCCGTCACCGTCCCAGTCGCCGGCAACAGGTATGTCGGTGCCCAAGCCCCATACGAAACTGTACTCGCTGCTGCCCGCATTGTCGTAGTTGAAGAACCAGTTAGAGGTCGGCGGCATATAAAGAAGACCTGCTTCGTCCTTTCCATCACCGTCCCAGTCGCCTGCAATGGGTTTGTCGGAGCCCGTGCCCCAGACAAAGCTGTACTCGCTCCAACCTGCATTGTCGTAGTTGAAGAACCAGGTACGAGTAGACGGCCTGAATAGGCCTGCCTCGTCCTTTCCGTCATCGTCCCAATCACCGGCAACCGGAACGTCGGAGCCCGCGCCCCAAACGAAACTGTACTCGCTGCTGCCGACGTTATCGTAGTTGAAGAACCATGTGGACGTCGACGGTCTGAAGAGGCCTGCCTCGTCTGTCCCGTCA
>Ga0209203_1002629_pt1 | contig 11712 bp, 8 predicted proteins | sample AD_UKC109_MetaG_FD_184423 | JGI IMG/M metagenome (GOLD analysis project Ga0209203, IMG submission 184423) | Active sludge microbial communities of municipal wastewater-treating anaerobic digesters from Hong Kong - AD_UKC109_MetaG (SPAdes)... | ecosystem: Engineered > Bioreactor > Anaerobic >...
TTCTTTAAGAAGTCTGAGTATTACTGCAGTCTGAGGAGTCCTTGTCCCACTCAGAATTATTTTGGCTGATTGAATAATATCATGTTTATCATACAGATCAGCTGTCCTCCCTTCTATCTCTAAAAAACCATCTTTATCAGCATTTTCCACAATACAGGAAGCTCTCTGCCGTACTCCCTCATCAAAAGCAGGGTTGGTAACTATATTTTTTATGATGGGGAGCAGAGAGACATCTCCTTCTGAAGCATTTTTAAGTATTTCTTCAACGAACCACCGGTTTTTGGAGCCCTTACTAAGTGAAAAGCCGCCTGTAACAATACTGAAGAAATTATATTTAAAAAATCGTTCTCCTGAAAACTTATTATTCAGAGAGCACCAATCATCTGATTTAATATTCTTTAACATGTCTCAACCCCCGGCCCCACTGTTAGTTTACAGAAGGAGTAACATACGCAGTATTAATCTTACTAAAATAAGAATTTTAAACTACAATTTCAGTTATTAAGATACTTATTGATAAGACTAAGCAATAAAGAATAGTCAACATGAGAACCCTGTACTATAAGATCAGCCATATTATAAAAACATTCCCGTTCATTTAACTTCTTTTGAATATAGTCCTGAAGCTGATAATGGGGTATGTTTTTTATCAAAGGTCTTTCCCCTGACGACTCAATTAATCTCTTTTTTAGCTGTTCCGGGGTCATTTTCAGATATATAGTCAGACCGTTCCCCTTCATAAAATCCATATTACCTGTATGACAGGGTGTTCCGCCTCCTGTTGATATAATACTGTTAAACAGGTTTGCTGTCGATCTCAGAACGAAAGATTCTGTTTTCCTGAAACTATCTTCTCCATCTTCTTCAAAGATCCGGGGAATACTTTTTCCTGAATAGTTTTCAATCTCTTTATCAAGATCAATGAATGACCATCCGAGGGAGAATGCCAGCTTTCTTCCTGCAGTTGTTTTACCGCTTCCCATAAAACCGATTATATAAACAATCTGTTTTTCTTTCATCACAATTCAAGCTTCATCTGTGCAGGATCGTCATGTCGTGATTCTTTAGGGCCATCCTCTGTTTTAACATCACTTAATACCGGCTTATCTTCTTTCTTAACTATCGGTTCAACCTCAGAAATATTATCTACCATAAAGCTGGTTAATCTTTTTCCTCTGGCTTTATAACTCTTGACACCAATAAACCTTTCAACTTCTATTATTTCATTATCACGGTCTTTATGTTTCCCCCCGAACTGTATTTCAAAACGGGGATACTCAACTTCAGTTATACTGACCAGTCGTGTTCCGGCACTCTCATTAATGAAATACTGAGGTTTTTCTGATTCCTCTATCATAAACCTCTTAACATAATAATAATTCTGGCCGGCATCCCAGTATATTACAGAGTATACCTTCCCGGGCCTGTACTTTTCTATTAAAAGGATATTTTCTTCAAAATGGTTAGAGAGATCAAAACCGGTATGTCTGTAATATCCGGTTTTTGTTATAACCAGAATTTTGTCATCGGCACTGAATTCCCCCAGATATTTTCCTCTTCCGTCAACATTAAGCCTCAGTATTGCATCATCGAACCATATCTTTCGGCCTCCCAGGGTGGAAAGACCTTTTTCCTTAAGTGTAATTTTCTGGACCGGATTTCTGGTAAGTATATTCCCCTGGGATGATTTGCCTTTGATAGCAAGTTGTCCGAAATCATATTCAAAAAGAAGTTTCTTGAGACGAGCCTTTGGTTTATGGTGTACTTTGATAACTTCAGCTTCTCCGTTAGGATTTGCACTCAGATAAATAATTCTTGAACCATCATTGCCTTTGGTGATATTATATACCTTATCGCGTGTTAACCCTGTAATGGCACAACGTTTTATGTACACAGGACCGTTCCTGCCATCCTGGTAAACAATATTATAAATAGTTCTTTCATCGTTTTTCAGGAAAACCTGTGCATAAAGTATATCATTTCCAACAAAGACTTTATCATCTATCCGTGTTATAAGATAACTGCCATCTTTTCTTATCACGATTATATCGTCAATATCGGAACATTCACATACAAATTCATCTTTTTTGAGACCTGTACCAATGAATCCTTCTTTATAATTAACATAAAGTTTGGCATTATTGGCCACTACTTTTGTTGCCTGTATTGTATCAAAGTTCCTGATCTCGGTTTTACGTTCTCTTCCTTTACCGTATTTCTTTTTTATCTGCCGGAAATAATTAATTGTAAAAGGAATGATATTATGTAAGTGGTTTTTAACTTCTTCTAACTCTGTTTCAATACCTTTTATATGATCTTCAGCTTTTTTTGAATCGTATTTTGATATCCTTTTAATCTTAATTTCAGTGAGTCTTATCAGATCTTCTTTAGTTATTTCCCTTGAAAATCTTTCTTTAAAAGGTTCCAGCCCCTTATTGATTGCTGACAAGACAGCTTCCCATGTTTCACATTCTTCTATATCGCGGTATATTTTCTCTTCTATGAATATTTTCTCCAGAGACGACATGTGCCAGTCTTCCTTTAATTCTGCCAGTCTGATTTCCAGTTCGCTTTTCAGCAGGTAAACTGTTCTGTCGGCAGAGTTTTTGAGCATCTCACTTACTCCAATGAATGAGGGCTTGCTTCCTGTAATGACACAGGTATTGGGAGAAATGGAACATTCACAATCGGTAAATGCATAAAGGGCATCAATAGTCTTGTCAGGAGAAACACCGGGCATCAGGCTTATTACAATTTCCACATTAGCCGATGTATTGTCATCTATTTTTCTGATCTTGATTTTCCCTTTTTCATTTGCTTTAATAATGGAATCTATCAAAGTTGATGTTGTTTTACCGTAGGGTATTTCTGTTATAACCAGTTCTTTTTTGTCTATTTTTTCTATTTTGGCTCTGACCTTAACTGCTCCGCCCCTCTGACCATCATTATATTTTGACACATCAATCATTCCTCCCGTTGGGAAGTCGGGGTAAATAACAAAATCACGTCCCTGAAGATAATCAATTGTTGCATCTATCAGTTCGTTGAAATTATGTGGAAGAATTTTAGATGCAAGACCTACAGCTATCCCTTCAACTCCCATGGCCAGTAACAGGGGGAATTTGACAGGGAGTGTCACAGGTTCTTTGTTTCGTCCGTCGTAGGATAATTTCCATTCGGTTGTTTTTGTATTAAAAACAACATCCAGTGCAAATTTGGATAGTCTTGCCTCAATATAACGCGGTGCTGCTGCACCATCACCTGTCAGTATATTTCCCCAGTTACCCTGGCTTTCAACGAGGAGATCTTTCTGTCCCAGCTGCACCAGGGCATCTCCTATGGATGCATCTCCATGGGGATGGAACTGCATCGTATGACCAATAATATTGGCTACTTTGTTGAAGCGGCCGTCATCCATCCTTTTCATTGAATGGAGTATACGGCGCTGCACCGGTTTAAGGCCATCATGAAGGTGAGGAACAGCTCTTTCCAGAATCACATAGGAAGCATAATCAAGAAACCAGTCGCGGTACATGCCTGACATGGCAGTTACCGAATGCAGTATTCCCTGTTCTTCAGAGGCTTCTTCCTCTGGTAAAAATTGTTCATTTTCAGGCTTCAACTCTTCTTCCATGATCATATCAATCCCTTCCCTGCAATTATTTTATTGTATCTCTTCAACAACATCCTCCTCTATCCTCAGGTTCTCTATTATAAAATCCTGCCGTTCAGGAGTATTCTTTCCCATATAAAACTCAAGATAACCATTGATAAAATCATTTTTTTTCATTCTGACCGGTTCAAGACGCATATCTTTTCCGATAAAATGCCCAAACTCATCAGGAGATATCTCACCCAATCCCTTAAAACGGGTTATTTCAGGATCCGGTCCAAGATCCTTAATAGCTTTTGTTTTCTCCTCGTAAGAGTAACAATATCTGGTCTCCTTTTTATTACGCACCCTGAAAAGTGGAGTCTGAAGTATATAAACATGTCCCTTTCTTACAAGTTCGGGGAAAAATTGAAGGAAAAAAGTGAGTAAAAGAAGTCGGATATGCATTCCGTCAACATCAGCATCAGTAGCGATTACTACATTATTATATCTCAGGTTTTCTATCCCATCTTCAATATTCAGTGCAGCCTGAAGAAGATTAAACTCCTCGTTCTCATATACTATTTTTTTCGTCAACCCGTAAGAATTAAGTGGTTTCCCTCTAAGGCTGAACACAGCCTGGGTCTCTACATTCCTGGATTTTGTTATCGAACCGCTTGCCGAATCTCCCTCTGTAATAAAAAGGGTGGAATCGAGCTTGTCGGGATCATTTGTGTTGTAATGTATCCGGCAATCCCGAAGTTTCTTGTTATGAAGACTAACCTTTTTAGACCTGTCTCGTGCCAGTTTCTGAATAGAAGAAATGGCTTTCCTTTCTTTTTCTGATTCCTGTATCTTCTTAAGAATTATTCCGGCTGTCTCAGAATTTTTGTGAAGAAAATCATCAAGCTGCTTTTTGATAAAGTCATTGATGAAAGCTCTCACAGAAGGACCACCGGGTGCTATGTCTTTCGATCCCAGTTTTGTCTTTGTCTGTGATTCAAAAATGGGTTCTTCCACTTTAATGCTTATTGCTGCAATAATAGAGGAACGTATATCTGCAGGATCATAATCCTTCTTAAAAAACTCTCTGAAAGTCTTAACAAGAGCTTCACGAAAAGCAATCAGATGAGTGCCTCCCTGAGTTGTGTTCTGTCCGTTTACAAAACTGTAATAATCTTCACCATAATTAAAGCCATGAGTGAAAGCTACTTCAATATCATCACCTCTAAGATGAATAAGAGGATAAAGACCCTCCTTGCTCATATTATCGTTCAGCAGGTCAGCTAATCCATTACGTGAAAAAAATTTGTTGCCGTTAAAATTTATTACCAGCCCGGAATTCAGATATACATAGTTCTTCAACATTGTATCAACATATTCCGAGATGTAATAGTAATTGCCGAACAGGTCTTCATCAGGCTGGAAGATAACCTCAACACCGTTTTCTTCCTTGGTCTCAACAACCGGCTGATCATTGACAAGGAGGCCACCGGCAAACTCACTGGTCTTAAGTTGCCCGTCACGTACCGACCTGACTATGAACCTGGACGACAAAGCATTTACTGCTTTGACTCCAATACCGTTAAGACCAACAGATTTTTTGAAAGCCTTCGAATCATACTTGGCCCCCGTATTCATCCTGGATACAACATCCAACACTTTCCCCAGAGGAATACCACGACCATAATCCCTTACCCTTACTTCACGGTTATTGATGGACACGTCTATTTTCTTCCCGAATCCCATCATGTATTCGTCAATGGCATTATCCATCACCTCTTTTAACAATACATATATACCGTCATCTTCTGATGATCCGTCTCCCAGTTTCCCTATATACATACCCGGACGAAGCCTGATATGTTCTCTCCACTCAAGAGTCCTTATGTGTTCCTCTGAATAACCGACAACTGTCATTGGCCTGAATTTTTGCGCAAATATAGTTAAATAGACACCTCCCTATTTATCAATTTTTCAACAATAAACTAATATAATTATATGTGACTGCATGTTATTTAATTGATAATCATGCAGAATAATGAATATTGGGCCGTTCAATAATTTAGAAAGTCCCCAAAGAAAATTAATCAGTCCAGAATACCCATCTGCTTCATCAGCAACACTGCATTCTTCTTACTGGCTATCCCATCCCTCAGGATATAATCAAAATGTATTATTTCCCCGTCTATTTCAACTTCTATACATTTATTTATTATTCTGTCCGGATACTTTGCTTCAAGAGCTCCCAGTGAGAGATCATGTGTGGCGATTAGCCCCGAACCTCCCAGCTCAATCAACTTATCAATAAATATCTTTGATCCCTGACTTTTATCTTCTGAATTTGTCCCTTTAAGTATCTCATCAAGGAGAAAAAAGACATTTTCTCCTTTCTGAAGCTTTTCCTTCAGTATTCTCAGTTTCTTAAGTTCAGCATAAAAATAGGACTCATTTGAAGAGAGAGAATCAGTTGTACGCATACTGGTAAACAGCCTTACCGGTAGAAATTCAAGCTCTTCTGCACAAACAGGAGCACCTGTCATAGCCAGTATACAGTTAATAGCCACACTTCTTAAAAAGGTACTCTTACCGGCCATATTGGCACCTGTAACAATACATATCCTCCCCTGCCTGTCAAGTGTAAAATCGTTGCACACACGGTTTTCTCCTTTGATCAGCGGATGACCTGACCGTACAGCTCTGAATAAGTATTTCCTGTCAGCTGAAATAAACGGGAAAGTATAATCCCTGTTGTTATAACTAAAGTTTCCAAGACTTATAAATGCATCGATCTGACCCACCATATCCAGCCATAGCGGAAATTGTTCCCTATAGGTCTTTTTCCATTTTTCCAAACGTCTCTTACAATGCTGATCCCAAAGGAAAAGGCCATTGAGAACAAATCCCACAATAATATTCAGTCTGCTGTCAAATGCCCTGATTATTCCCCCCAGTTCGCGGAGAGCAATAACAGCAGATTTTTCATCAGCCAGTACCCCTTTTTTCATACTGTTAATCAATGGCGCCTCAAACGGCTCATTATTAATTAATTCTAGCAGATTGCCCAGCGAACCAAGAAACCTGAAGCGCCCACTCAGATCTTCATGTATAGCTGATATTTTCCGGAGATCCATGCCAACAATGAAAAGGCTGAGAAAGAAGAAAAATAAAAATAAACTATAATTGAGAAGTCCAGCTATAACTAATCCGAGAGACAGCAGGTTACAGACAGGCAATATCCATATTAATACTTTTCTGTAAAGGGATTTTTTTTCTGTACTCTCTTCTGTGAGCCATCTGGCAAGTCTTTCTATGTGAGAATGATCAAGACTGTTGTTCATTCCTGTCGCCAGGAATTTCTTCCTCCAGTGATCCTTCCCCGATAATTCTTTTATTGCTTCCTGTCTCTCTTCCAGTGTTGACGCTACAGAACAGGGCTCAGATAACCATCCGGCCAACACCTCACTACCATACCCTGTACATGTCCTGCAGAGATACTGATACAGGGATGATGGACCAAAAACATCAGAGTCATAAGTAAAGTCATGATCCTTCTCAACAAATTCATTCCCCTCACTGAACATTGAAAAATCACCTTTTAAAGCTGTCGCTTCATTAGTATTTAATAATTTAAGATTCTCCAGAAAAACCTTATTAGTTGAATGAAAAGCATGATACTTTAACAGGAACAGGAAAAAAGTGGTGAAAAAGACTATAACTGCCAGCCCCAGATATTTTGATAAATCAAAGGATAAATAGATAATAACCAGTCCTCCGGCAAAAGTGATCAAACGAAGCAATGATATAATAAAAAGCAATTTCTCCTCCTTTTTGATCTTTTTTGTCAGATCCGCTGCTTCATTTAAATACTCCTCTATCAGTACTTCTTTATCCATTATAATCAAATATTACAGCACTTACTTCCATCACAGATTTTTTCCGGTTAAAATTCGATCCCTTCAAATCCAGATCCCACATCCAGGTTTCTTTACTTATACATTCCGGAAGCCGTGTCAGCATGGTCCTTTCTTCTGTTGTCCCTCCTGCAGAATCCATAAATATCTCATTTGTATCACTTATCAGAACCGATTTATGCTTCTTCAGAAAGCTGATATGCTTATCCTGTATCTTTTTCCTGAAACTGTATATTTTTTCTTTGTCTTGTACAGCTTTCTTTTCAAGTATTCTTAATGGCAGTGTTTCAAGCTGTGTCAATACATTCAGGGAGATTACCAGCCCAGGATCTTCAAGGTTATAATTAGGTATGTTTATCATTTCAGGAAATGATTTTCTGTTCAGAAAAATACCTTTCCCAGCCCATTTCCAGACTTCCTCAACCAGACCACCTGTTATATCATCTTCAAGAAGCTTTAAATTTTTTATCCCTGCTGTTTGCTCAATTACTTCGGGGGGATGGATAATATCAACCAGAATAATCTCATCTGTCTTTTCCGACATTTCGATTAAAGGTAACTCCAGGAGCCAACCGCTACCCAGCACTGTAATTTTCTCGGGCAGGAAAAAGTCTATTGCATTCAGAATAAAATCCCGGCATTTTTTCTGGTGGTTCAGCCAGCCCTCTCCCTGATTCATATAATTGACAATAAGGCCCTGCTGGTAATCATAATAGCCCATCCTGTGGAGTATTCTTCTATATGAGGGAGAATGTGTCATAAAAGACTGTCTTTCTTCTTCCGCATTTTATAAAGCTCCTTTGTCATCATTTTGCTGAATTCAAGGGCTAATTGGTCACAGTCGTCTGTCCCGAAAGAGCCGGGCATAACAGGATCCAATACTCTGATTGTTACTGTGTGGTATCCCCTTAAAACAAGACCATGTTTGGGTAGTATCTCTCCGGTACCATCTATCAGAACAGGAAGTATTGGTTTTTTTGCCGATATAGCCAGATCAAAAGCCCCTCTTTTAAAAAAACCTATCTCACTGTCAGACGACCTCGTTCCTTCAGGAAACATCATCAGGGAAATATTCCGTTGTAAGCATTTATAGGCTTCATTCTTCATCTTTTCCTTACTCTCCTTATTGCCCCGGTCAACAGTAATATAATCAGCCATCATAAGATACCAGCCAAGAACCGGAACCCTTTTATTTTCAATCTTTGAAATCCATTTATACCTGTACATCAGACAGTTTAAGAGAAGGATATCGAGTATCGACTGATGATTTGAAATAATAACATAGGTAGCCCCCGGGACTGCCTTACTCCTACCCTCAATCTTTAATTTCCAAACTGGCATGCAATGAGACAATATCAGGGACTGCCATACCAGAATCCAGTGGACCACCTTCCTGTCTCTGTCAAAAGGAATAACAATTAACCATACGATAAAGGTCACAGGAAAGAATAAAAGAATGAAAAGGATTCCGGTTAACCACACAATTATTGATTTGATAACAGCCATACTATAATTAAAAGAACTTAAATATATCCGAATCCTGTATAATTATTCTTTCTTCTCTGAAAAAATTCTTCAGAGCTTCAGGTATATGTTTGCAACCTCTCATTTTTTTAAATATGGTCACCCACCCCCTATATGATCCATCAGTTTCCGGATCATTGATTATCCCATTACTGACCTTAAATCTGAAAAAAACCTGTCTGCCAAAAATATCCGTTTCGTTCTCAAAAATATAATCCGGCCCATATCCATAATTCCATTCCCAGGTATTGTATTTTTTATCTTCAATCATTTCAATCTTAACAATATCTTCCTGAGTCAGTTCCGTCATTCTGTTAGCATCTGATCCAAGAAAATACCTGAACATGAGATCTCTGAATTCATTTATGTCATTCAAACCAATAATATTGTGAAAACAGGTCACAGAAGAGGGATTTGATCTTACAGCTTTTGTAATATAGTGAGATGTGTCCTTTCTGAGGGATTCATGTAGTGCAACAAGGTCTGAACTGTAGAGTAATGTGCCATGATGAAGCACCCTTTCCCTGTAAATATGTTCAGCATTTCCAGATATTTTATGTCCGCCGGTTCTGAGATCATTCTTATCCTCAAATCTTACATCCAGACCCAGGGAGGAAAGGAACTCTGTTACCGGACCGGTATACTTTCTGAAGTTAACCTGATTACCTTCAGTGCTGTTCAGGATAAAGGAAAAATTAAGGTTGCCATAATCGTGATAAACACTTCCCCCTCCTGTTATACGGCGGATAACCGGAATATTATTTGTTGTAACATACTTCGTATCCGATTCTCTGTGAGCTACCTGATGCTTGCCAATTATTACTGAAGGTTTATTAATATATAATAATAAGTACTCTTCATTACTGTTTTTCAGAAAATATTCTTCTGCAGCAAGATTAAATGAGGGTTCTGTTGATTTCAGATTAATACAAAGCATCTGATTTAGCAGTTCGTTGACAATTCTTCAGGTCAGCACAATAATTCTTATCCTGTTACTGGTAATAAAGGGTGGAATAAAATGGGAATGGTTTTCACATAAGCAAAGATGATCATTCCAGTGAATTCCTGTTCCTGATGCCATTAGCTGTTATAATACTCCGGGTATAAATATATAATCGGTAAAAGCCCCATCCTGTTAATGCTCCGAGCAGAGCACCGCAAACGACATCCCCGGGGTAATGAACACCCAGGTAGATACGGCTGTAACCAATAACAGAAGCCCATAGAATAATAAAGACGGTAAACCATCTTTTTTTTATAAACAACAGACTCAGAAGGGCCACATTAAAGGAATTGGATGCATGTGATGATACGAATCCGTACAATCCGCCACACTCTCCTTTTACTATATGCACAAGCCCTTCTAATTCAGGGTCATGACAAGGGCGCAATCGCTGAAAGACATTTTTAAAAAGATGTACCGATGATTGATCAGCAAAAAGAGCTGCAAGGCCAATAAAAAGCAGAATCAGGGGAAATTTATTTTTATATTTCCTCCATATCCATACCAGAATAGTTATATAAAGTGGTACCCAGATTAGTTTCCCGCTTATTGCATACATTATCTGATCCCATAAAGGGGAATTAACTGAGTTGAGTATCAAGAAAAGCTGTTTGTCGATCTGATCAAGCATATTTCTTATTTATCAATCATTTACAAGCTCTTTCCAGAGTACATCTTTAAGTTTGTCAAGGCCCTTACCAGTAACAGAAGAAATAAAGGCAGACGGAATATCAGGAAGATCTTTTTCTATCTCTCTCATGAGTTCCTCATCCAGAAGATCTGATTTTGTGACTGCCAGTATTCTCTTTTTATCAAGTAATTCCGGATTATACATTTTCAATTCATTGAGAAGGATCTGGTATTCATTTTTTATATCCTTACTATCAGCAGGTATCATAAAGAGAAGGATTGAATTTCTTTCTATATGCCGCAAAAATCTTATTCCCAGCCCTTTCCCTTCATGGGCACCTTCAATTATCCCTGGTATATCAGCCATTACAAATGATTTATCATCGCGGTAGCTAACTATTCCCAGACTTGGGGTAAGTGTTGTAAAGGCATAATCAGCGATTTTCGGTTTTGCAGCAGAGACAACAGACAGGAGTGTTGATTTACCGGCATTAGGGAACCCAACGAGGCCTACATCGGCAAGTATTTTTAATTCAAGGATAAACCAGTCCTCAGACCCAGGTTCTCCCGGCTGTGCATACCTGGGTGTCTGGTTGGTGGATGATTTAAAATGAACATTGCCCAGTCCTCCTCTGCCTCCCCTTACAAGTATTTTTTCCTGGCCGTGTTCTGTTATCTCAAAAATAAACTGCAGATCATCAGCCTTTTTTGCCACAGTACCAAGAGGTACTTCGATAACAACATCATTGCCATCAGCTCCTGTTGATTGTTGCAATCCCCCATTCCCTCCGTGACCTGCAAAAATATGACGTTTATATCTCAGATGAAGCAAGGTCCACATCTGATCGTTTCCCCTGAGGACAATATTCCCTCCTCTGCCTCCGTCACCTCCGTCAGGTCCACCTTTCGGAACAAATTTTTCCCGTCGCAGGTGAGCTGAACCTGCACCGCCCCTGCCTGAACGGCAGAAAATTTTGATATAATCAACAAAATTGGATCCGGACATTTTATTAAGTTTTGAAAGGCTAAGAATAAGCCGATTACCTCCA